>Ga0315909_10003988_pt1 | contig 17659 bp, 23 predicted proteins | sample LakEriMetagenome_11_FD_203527 | JGI IMG/M metagenome (GOLD analysis project Ga0315909, IMG submission 203527) | Freshwater fungal communities from buoy surface, Lake Erie, Ohio, United States - Buoy 2 MA125 | ecosystem: Environmental > Aquatic > Freshwater > Lake | place: USA: Lake Erie, Ohio...
CTGCATAACTATATTCTTCGTCCTTGGCATGATCGATAATGTCATCCATGCGATTCCACTCTTCTTCAGTGTACCATTCGAGAAGTTCTGATGTATATAATCCTGTGGCTACGTTCTTTTTTACAATTTCATACAGGTGCGGCACTTGATAGTCACCGTAGATGTCTTTGCGTAACATACTCAGACGTTGCTTGCCTGCTACGAATTGATAATTAGTGTGCCCAACTTCAGGTTCATGTTCTACATCAATTAGGTCAACTATAGCACGGAGTGTTATCTCGTCGATTTCACGTGTTGAGATACCATCGTAAAAGTGTGGTTGAGCTTTGATCTCTATCATGGATTGGCTAACATCAGCTACACCCTGACATACTTTAGCTACCTGTGCCTGCCATTTTGTTAGATCCAGTGGTACGATCTGGCCACTGCGTTTTTTGACTTGAATATTGCTCAATTTGATACCTCTTTTAGTATTTCTCTAATGCTAAATCTGTGCTTGAATATTGATACAGCAAATGCAACTGCTTTTCTTCTACTTGTTTTGTATTTACTATTTCATAGGGCCAGTAATTAAGAATATATTTTCCATCATCTAGCCAAGCTACTGTATAGCGTTGCTTATCTTTATAGTCATAATAGACCCTCAGTTCCATGGGAGTATTTCTATGATGAGTAAAGTATATAGTATATAGGATTCCTAGTGCTTTAGCAACGTCACACCAGTAGTTTTCGGCTAATAAAGTCCAGGGATCTGGCCAAGTATTTGGATCGCTAGGATCTAAATTATAATTAACAAATGGAGCTGTGCTCCACATGTTGTTAAGTTCTATTACTGCTGATTCCAATGGCAGACGATCTAGTTCATGGCGAAAGTCTTTCCACTCTGCCAGCCTGTCATTGACACGCAGATTCCAAAAATTCTGCCACATGATTAACTTAGATTTTGGAATACGTAAGTCAGTGTAGCATTATCGCCAGTATTGGTAGTGGTATAACCTAATACTACTGCATTAGCATTGCTGCCAAAAGATAAAGTTACACCTGTAACAGCAGTTTCACTGTAGTCATCATCATAAGCAACATTACCAACAAGATTAGTTACTTTGATAGATCCAATCCTGATAGCGGTATTTCTCGTGATATTATAATTGATTATTTGGCTGTTCGTTGATGGTATAGTAATTGCAGCAATATTAGCTGTGGTATTATTTGTTAAAGTTACTGTTTGTGGTTGAAGATTACCTACTAAAGAAGTTAATGTAGCTACATTGGCTGCTAAGTTTGCTACGTTAGCTTCTAAATTAGTAATACCAATATTGATTAGCCCGATACTATATTCTGTTAAGATTTCAGTAACACCGGTAGTAGGTGCACCTTCTGCTAGTGTGCCTTTACCAATGAATAGTCGTTGCGTGTCTACGCACCAACCAAATTCACCAGTTGCCAGTGCTGGTAGATCTTCCTGATATCCGCTACGTACCTGTATTTGTGAGACTTGTATTACAGCCATGATTATACCTTAATTCGTTATCTAGTATTTATGCTAACTTATAATACTGCTCAACTCTATCAAACCAACGATCCATCCAGATATTCCATTCGTTGCCACTTACTGTCCAAGTTTGGAATTCTGGCGTTGCAAAAGTGTTATCTTCTAGGAGTTTAGGTGCTACTGCCATGAGTATCACACCCTGACGTATATCAGTTCCGTGGACTTCATTATGTGCGGCAGCATAGGCGCATAATTGAAGGAAATAGTCTTCAATCCACTCAGTTTTCTTGGTTTTATTAGTCTGTTTGTAGTCTAAAATCGAGGGCTGGCCTTTGTATAAGCCACAAGCGTCCGTTGTGCCTGCATATAATCCTGGAACATATAAAGGTACTTCTATACCCCATACTTCATCTACGTGTTTAAGCCCGTGTTCGACGATCTGCTGGGCCATAGCATAACTCTGTTGGCTATTTGGATTAGTGCCAGGTGTGCCCATTTCGCGATCGTTACGCACATAGTCTTCTAACCATTTGTGCATACGTGTTCCGCGACTAGCAGCTTCTGTAGTAATCTGTTGGGCTTGCTGTGTGCCCACACGCTTTTTCCAATTTTCAAGGGCATCACGTTTTTCTTGTGGTTTGGTGCGATCTAGGATAGTAGTAACACTAGGCACACGTGACCCGTCAGGTAATGTATAAAGCCTTTTACCTTCAATTGATTCACGCGAAATAGGGGTATAGTTGTATTTTTGAATAAGCATATTAATAGTATATAGCTTCTACTAGGTAAAGTAAATAGTTAATATGAAAAAAATTAATTTATTATTATCTCATAAAAATTGGAACAGTTTTAATAATTACTGGATAGTAAATACTCTTGAAAAATATTTCAATATAATTTTTGTTGAAGAAAATCCTACATTTAGTAAATCCGACACAATCGTTGTTTTTGGAGCAGGAGGTAGTGATTGGATTAAACCGTTCCAAGAACAAAATTATAAAATCATAACCGAGCAATTATGGAACAGCGGGCCAGTTGAAGTGTTTCCTGGATCTATGCTTTTAACGAATAAAAATTGGTTTTGGTATAGTGAATCATTATATTATCGAGCAGTAGGACATGATCAATATATACCCGACAAAAAATATAGAAAATTAGCCTTGATGCCGCTGTGGAACAGCAGATTGCACAAAGATATGTTATATGAACAGTTGGTAGATATGTTGGATTATTTGCTATATAGTTATGTTGAAAAAGGTATAGATTTGCCCAATGATAATGTTTATAGTTCATCTCGATTTAATTATTTTAATCCAAGTTGGTACGATGATACTGCATTTAGTATAGTAGCAGAAACCAGAGTCGATTCGGAATATTTTTTCATATCAGAAAAAACCTTTAAACCGATAGCGTTTTATCATCCGTTTGTTATTTTAGGACCTTTGGGAATTTTAAAATATCTAAGAAGTATCGGATTTGAAACTTATGAAAATTTATTTGATGAAAGTTACGACGATGAATCCGATTTAGTTCTGCGAGTGAAAAAAATTGTTGCTAATGTTAAAAATTATAAACAATTACCCTACAACAAAGTAGTTCTAGATAAATTGCAACACAATCATAATTTATTTTTTAATGCAGATAAAGTTAATAATCTCTTAGTGTCTGAAGTTATTATCCCTATCAATGAATTTTTTGAAACTAAACAGTAAATGATTCACCGCAACCACAACGTGCTTTTTCGTTGGGATTAGAGAATTCAAATCCTTCGTTAAGTCCTTTTTTAGTGTAGTCGATCTGCATGCCTTCTAAATATACCAGATCTTTTTTATTGATAACGAGGGTAACACCGCGATCTTCTATTTCAAGATCACCTTCAAAAGTTTTATCAGCGAATTCTAATACATAGGCAAAACCACTGCATCCTGAAGTTCGCACACCAATACGCATGCCAATACCCTTGCCACGATTGTATAGGGCATCTTGCATTTTTTTGCTGGCATTAGCGGTAAGTGATATCATTGGTTTTTATTCTTTTCTATTATCCTATCCCATACAGTTTGTCGCTGTTCGTCTGTGAGCTCATACCATTCAAAGGCTTCATCTTGTGTGCGAAAACACCCGCTACACTCTCCACCGATAAATTGGCATACACCTATACAAGGACTCTCAATGGGGTTGCGTTTCATTCTTTTTTCTGTAGTCGGCTATGGCTGATTTGATCGCATCTTCTGCAAGTACCGAGCAATGTATCTTGACGGGCGGTAACGCGAGTTCTTCTGCGATATGTGAGTTTTTGATGGTCTGAGCCTCATCCAGCGTCTTGCCCTTGAGGAGCTCGGTGACAAGGCTAGAGCTAGCAATAGCACTGCCACAACCATACGTTTTAAATTTGGCATCAGTGATAACTCCTTCATGCACTTCAATCTGTAGTTTCATCACGTCACCGCAGGCTGGTGCGCCTACCATACCAGTGCCCACGTCTGGACTATTCTTGTCCAAACTACCTACGTTACGAGGATTCTCGTAATGATCTAAAACTTTTTCTGAATAAGCCATGTAAACTCCAATAGTATAGTAAAATACTAAAGTATTTATCAGGCCTTGTCAAGTGTTTTTGATTAAATTGCAGCGCCGCGTGTTTTAGCCGCACGCTTAGCCATGTTTGATACTGTGTCTACAGGTGCTGTTGTGGCATCACCAGTGGGAGTATTAGTAGTTGTAGCATCAGTGTCATCTAGTTCACCAGCTGGCATTAGTTCTACATAATCTTTATTGTAGCTTTTAATTAGATTCTTAAGTGCTGGATTATTTTCATTAGCGGCGACTAGAGCATCATAATCAAAGGTCTTGTCTGTGTTTAAAACCAAGTTGATTAGGCTCTGTGTTGAGATTTTTGGGGGTTGTTGTTTATCTTTGTAGCGATTGCGAATAAGTTCCAGAGCCGTTGTTAAATTCGACTCTGGAGTATTCTTTGGACTGTGTATAAATTCATCTAAGCGCACGATTATCTACGTTCGCGGCCGAGTTCTTCTGCACCACCAACTGCGGCATCTGTAGCACCAAAGCCATCAGTTTCGTCAGCGTCTAGATCGCTACCTGGTGCTGGAGGAAGACCTGCATCACCACCACTTAGATCAGCACCTGCATCACCTGGTAATGCCATTGGGTTGTCAACTTGTTCACCAGATAATATACGGACACCATTATCAACACCTTCGCGTGCTGTTTGTAGATTTTGCATCAGTGTATCTAATGTTGTGCCTACTGCGTTCTTAAAGCCTTCTGCTTGCTCACTGCCAATTTGATCACGAATTGAATCAAGTAATTGTGGTAGTTGCTCATTCTGCATCTTACCAACTTTTTCAATAGCATCTTGGACTGAATCTACCATGTCTTTAGCAGCTAATAATACTTCTGCGTTGCCAACTTCACCTTCTGTAAGTTGTTGGCGATGTTCTTCTAACCAAGTAGTCAGACCTTCTTGGACTGTTAACAATTCCATATAACGTGGATTTGTTTCGGCTGTGTGTAGATTTACACTATGGCGGATCTTGTCAAGATTTGCTTGGATAGTTTCGCTGAGCTTTTCTGCTTTTTCAACAGTTAGGCTGCTGTAGTTAATAGCAAAACCAAAACGACTTTCCAACAGTTTGTTGATTTTACGTGTTGATTTTACTGACATTTCTGCTAGTTTCATGGTCAAATTCCTATTTAGACTTTAATATATTTAGCCAAGTTTAAAGATTTCGTTAATTCTTTCTTAACTTGTTCTATGCGATCCATAGTTTGTGTATAACGTGCTGAATAGAATTCCTCACCCCAACTATCTTGTATTTGTTGTGCTTTTTTATAGCGTAAGCGATATAACGCCGCATCGAACTCTAATCGATTTAGCAGGCTGTCGCTGTCGCGTATGTCCTTGGCCAGCTGTGTCTGTTGTTTGTGTAGGGCTATGCAATAGTAGATAGCATCTTTACGATTAAAGAAATCAAATAACTGCCGATTAGCTTCAGTTACACGCCAGCATCGATCATCTATTTTTACCACCCGATAATGCCCAACTAAGACATCTGTGCCTATCTGATAGCAAAAAGGTAGATCACTTGAACTATCAGCTAATCTAGCTAGTTCTTCCTGTGTAAAACGGCGGATTTTTTCAACATCAAAACTATCTGATGATTTTTTTGTAGTAGATTTTGCCATCATTATTGGTGCGTAGCAACACATCCTTGACTGTGAGATTATGAGCTAATACCTGCTCACGCTCACCCAATTGACTTTTTGCAATAGGAGTATCACCTTCAAATTGCTCGAGTAATTCTTGCTCTTCGTTGGTAATAGCTAATAAGATTTTATTTGTAAGTTCTACGATCTTCATGTAACTATTTATGTTACTTGAAGAGGGCGTGTCCGATAAATCCAATGAGTCCTGCTAGGATTACACCCAAGATGCTGACTAGGACGCTGACACTTTGTTTGCCGCGGCCTTCTAGTTTCTCGTCTAGGCTTTCCTTGATGCTGACTAAGTAGCCTTCAAGTTTGTCCATACGATGTTCGAGATTTTGTAGTTTAGTTTCCAAATTAGAGTACCTTACGGCACATATCTCAACGTGGGCTTCTAGACTCTGTTTTTCAATTTCTGATGGTTTGGCCATCTCGCTTCCTCTATGTAAGCGATGCTGTTTCTCTGAGCCTTGACGTATGCCTTAATATGTGCCTTAATGAATGCCTGTAGCATCTAATATATTTAACTAAATTTTGATACTTTTAAAGTATATGTTATTCCATGGACCTTTTGGGGTAAACACTGCAAGTTCAGGTCGAGCTGTTTCTTTCAGTCCAAGTATCACTGGTGTGATCTGGAAATCATATTTAACCAAACCAAACTTATCCGGGCCTGCCTGATAGATATCTGCATATTCGACTCCAAACTTAAACGTCCAGATGTGGTGCTGTCCTTGATAGTTAATACCAAAATTATAGTCTTTGAGATCAGCAGTAAAATCGTCCGTTTCTAAGATAGTAGGTTGTGTGCGCAGGCTTAGGATCTGCTGGACTGTTTCCCAGTTACGTTGTTGATTACGTTTCAGCTCATTTGATTGTGAGAATGTTACAACTCCTGTGGGAGTTATGTCTACTAGAGTAAATCCTTGATAGAGATATTGTTGAGTGTCCACGAAGTATTTATAGCCAATAAAAAAGGCACTTAAAAAGTGCCTTTCTTAAGTTCATTTACTAACTGTTTAGATTAGTATACGAATGCTGCTACTGTAGCGCCTGAAACACCTGAACCATTTACGTATGTGTTGCAATACGCTTGTAGGCTTGTTGGACCTGTTGATGGGCTTGGAGCTGCACCAGAGATACCTACGTGGAATAGGTTGCCACTTAGTGGAATGCCTAATAGTTCGATAGAACCAACTTGCTCAATAGCTAAAACTAGTTTTTCATAGTCTGAACCAGCTGCTAAGTAGTTGATGTTTACACCGTTACCGTAAGTTGTTAAACCTGCTGATGTAACTGTGTAGTGCGTAAGGGTGCGGCCTGTAATCTGTGCATTACCTGCTGAGCTACCGTCTGCTGGGCGTGCGCCACCGTTTGTTCTTGTGATTGTTGCCATTTTATTTCTCCTTAAATGTTTACGCTTTCGCGCATACTTTTATTTATGCTTTTGACAAAAAATTGGTTCTACTGAACTGTAAACGATCTACTAGCTTAACAGCGCCGCCATTGTGCCCTATGGCTACAAACCCTTCTGGGCTAGTAACCTTATAGCCATCATTGGTTTTTTGGAATGTTCCTATACCTTCTACCTGCTGTAGTTTGCGTAACAGCATGCCTTTCATCTCAACCACACGCTTATAAGTGGCTAGGATACCAGTTAGATTGTTCTGGTTGTCAGCGATCCACTGCTCTTTAGCTCTGATCTTAGCTATACGTCCCTGTGCTGCACGACCCTGCGGCCCCCCTGACAGTTCTTCTATACCTTTCATCATTTCACTTTCATAATGATTAATAAAATCCTGTAAGAACTGCGTGGGTTCTATAGCATGGCTACCAGCACGTATCTGTTTGTTGATAAAAGGCTTGATCATGCGTGCAAATTCTTTATCTTGTAGGATAATATCGAAACGTTGCGGTCCTATCTTCTGCATGGTCTTGGCAGTTGCAGCCAAATATTTTTGTATTTTACTATCTTCTGTGGGAGTCAAGCTGGCTATACCGGTGTAGTCTTTATATGTAGCATCATCAAACCATACTGCCTTGGTCTGTGTAAAGCCTGTGACGTTTACACCAAAGCTAGCAGTCATCTCACCCACTGTGTCGGCTCCTGAGTATGTGGTATGAAATATGATACCTAACTGTGCACCAGCGATACGTTGCCCTAACTGACTGTTGACCGGAACGGCATAGGTAATAGTGTTAGGAGTAAACACGTAGCAATCTTCATCATTGACTGATACTGTGGAAACTTTGCCAGGGGTAAACATAAGATCACCCTGCACTACTCCACCAATGTTTAGTTTGCTGAGATATTTTAATGCTGATGCTAATATTTCTGCTAGCTCAGGTTGATCACCATACCATTGTTGGATATTTCTAGCTGACTTACAGAGTTTAGGTTCTCCTTTAGAGAATACAGCTTTAGTGCCCACGAAAAACTTACCGTCTGCGGGATCTGTGCCGCAGATGATCGCAGGTGATCCATCCCATTTGACTGTTAGCTGTGTGGTAGTTCCTGTGCCTTCTGCCAGCATGTTACGTAGGCTGTCTATGTAATTTAAGGCTTCTTCAGCACCAGCATATCCCGCATTAAAGATTAGGTCTTCTAGATGTTCGAGATGGACATTCTTGCTTTCTGTTAGCAAGAATCCAGGAGTCTGTCCTTTTATTTCAAATAGTTTCATGCTATCCCTTGTTGCGCTTTAATCTTATCAATAATTGCTTTGTCAGCCGGATCTTTTGGATTTAATTGTTTTCCGCCTAAGTAATAAGGTTGATCTACATCGTTTTGTTGCGCGGTATATTTTGGATTTGGAGCATAAATTCTACTTGGTGCCGGTTGATCTGTTATTAAAACTCCTCGACGTTGTAGATCTTGTATTATCGATTTGACTGCTGATACACGACTTTGTGGGGTTGTGTAAGTATTTCCAAACACATCTTTTGTTTGTTTAAAAATTTCCACTGAGGAAATTCTATTTTGATTGTTTTTAGCTCGACTAGCTAATTCATTTGATAATTGTTTTAGTTGTTCCGAAGGTGCAGCAGGCTTAGCATGAGCTAGGGCATATTCTAATTTAGATGCCAGTGCAGGATCAAAGTATTGACTTATTGCCGCACCAGTTTTTAATAAACCAGTACTCAATCCTTCTGCTAATATTTCATTGATCTTCATCTTTGATCTTCCTAATACCTCGGGAGAATTTACTAGGATCTTGACCCTTGATAGCATTAAGAAGGCGGCGCTCAAGCTCAAGAGCTTGCTCGGCTTCATAGTTTTCACGGATATAACGGATTAGGTTAATAGCACCATTGATGATGTTATTAGCACGTGATTCTAGGAGATTATCCTTGTCCTTGTGCGTGAGTAATTCGTCAAGCTCTGTAAGTATGCTACGGGTGCGTTTCTGCACAGTTTAGACTCCAATTTAGTATATTTATCGAAGAATAGGAATTAATTTAATATAGTATAGCATGGATTAAATATGATTACAATGAATGATTATTTTTGCGTATTACCTTTCTTTGGTGCTGAATATACACTATCGGGATTCTCTACTCCTTGTTGTCTATTACCAAAAGATACAAACATAAAACAATTACAAACAGAAATGCTCGCTGGGCAACGTCCTTCTAACTGTCAAAAATGTTGGACCTTAGAAGATCAAGGTAAAACAAGTGATAGACAATTAAAAAACTCCGCTTTTGATTTCTATACCAATCGAGACATTCGATTTATTGAAAAAGATTGCCAAGACGGGAATTATTCACTACAGATTCTTAAATTATATACATCAAATTTATGTAACAGCACCTGTGTTACCTGCGGGCCAAATGCTAGCAGTGCTTGGGCAACACTTAAAAAAGTTAAAACATTTGAAATTATTAACCAGGATCAACTTGACACAATCCCATATAAAGACTTAGTTATGTTATCTTTTGTTGGTGGGGAGCCGTTATTTGAAAAGAAAAATTTTGATATATTAGAACACATGGTTTCTATAGGTAATACCGATTGTCATATTTCTTTAGTGTCAAATGGGTCAATAGAACTTAGCCAAAAACAACAAAATATCCTGGGACGATTTAAAAATTTAAACGTTTGTTTGAGTATCGACGGAATAGAAAAGCGATTTGAATACATGAGATTTCCACTCAAATGGAATATTTTGTTAGAAAATATTGATTTTTTTAAATCACTCAATATAGATTTATTTGTAAGTTATACCATAAGTAATCTGAACATATTTTATTATGATGAAACTGTTGAATGGTTTAATCAACAGGGATTGAGATACAATTATAATATTGTTAGTTATCCTGAATATTTTTCACTTGATGCATTGCCAGAAAAAATTAAATTGGACTTAAAACAAGAATTATTCAGACAACATAGTGTTAAAGATGATGCAAATTTTTCTCGTTTTCTACTAGAGATACAAGAACAAGACAAATTAAAGAAAATTTCAATTAAAGATTATCTTCCTGAATTTTACGAACTGATTAAAGAAAGTATCTAACGATCTCTGGAAATGTCGTTTGCCAACTGTTCTTTCGAATAGGATCCCAAATATCAGTAAATTTTAGTATGGTATCGTGATGTTGTTGTTTAGAATTTTTTAATAATCTCGTTACGATATGATCTTGATATTTTTTATAGATTTCTTCCCTGAGATTTAACGGGGTCCGATCTAACGCCCAATCACCCCAACACGGATGTATGTTTATCTCTGTTGGATCACCTAATCTGTTTGTAGAAAATTCTGTGTCGATCCAGTATTCTAATCTATCATAGTAATAGATATTAAATGGGTTTAAGGTATGGTTTATACGGAACAATACATTGACAGGTGCGATATCTTTTAGTTCCAATAGATTATTTTTTATTTTAGACCAAGGCAGTGGCCATCTGATATATTCAAACTGTTGTTCTACTCCGTCGATACTGGCTTCTACAAAAACTAGTTTAAATTGTTTCCACATATCCAATACTGTTTGATTTGGTAATATGCTGGCATTGGTCGTATACCAGATTTCACACTGTTCTGGATAGGGTATTTTCTCAAGCAGTTGTAAATGCGTGTTGGTCAGTAGTGGTTCTCCACCAAAGAATTTAATTCTTTTTAATTGTGTTAGATCTAGGCCAGATACAATCTTATCTAAATACTGTTGATAATCAGAGTTGGCCTGTATGTGTATAATTTTGTTATTAGACATCTGCTTAGACCAAGTCGAACTTGATTCTGGTCCACAGATAACACAGGCTGCATTACACGTCATGTCTAGATTTATGTCTAATGCTAAAGGCACTGTATTGTTGATTTCGGGGATTATTTCAAAACTGGCTTTTCTAAAACTGTGTTGTCCTGCAAGTTCTTGCTGATAGCAAACTTCGCAATTAGGTGTCCAATTGTTGATTGATTTGAAAGGTAGTTCAGACACAGGATCAAATTCTATTCCTTGTCTATACCAACAGCAGGGTTTGACTAATAGTTTATCTTTATCGAGTTGGAATGAACACCCATTACTTAAAAAACGACAAAATTTATTTGACATTATTCTGAAGCGTTTTTCAATCCAGCCAACATACTTTTTAGTTTACTGCTGTCTACACCAGCTTGTATTTTAGGAGCGTCTTCTGCTGGACTTACACTACTACCAGTCTTAATCTGGCTTAGGATATTAGTAGCACCCACACCACGCAGGCCGCTTTCTTGAGCTTCTTCACCTGGATCCGTGATGCGCAGAGTTTCTAAATCATACTCTAGATCTACTTTCATGCCTACTCCACTTGAACTACGTGTTTTCATGAGCTGTAGTTGATAACGTCCACGCTCACGCATAGCACGGCTAGTAAAGATACCAAACACATTATCTGCTGTATTGATCTTACTCAATCCACCTGCGATATGGCTATGATCAAATTCAATTTCTTCTACAGCACCTCGATTAAGTTGTGAAGCTGTGATCATTAAGATGTTTAATTCACGGGCTAGATTACGTAGTTCTTCACTTACATATTTGTCCTTGACAAACAGATCATTTGGTGACACTTTAGCACTTACCGGCATGACCAAATCTAGATAATCTACCATGATAAAATCTAATCGCATACCTGTTTGTATCTGTAATTCTTTCAAGTAACTACGGATTTGATTTACGTTTGACTGTGCTGGCATATATTTAATGCGTAGCACACCGGATTTCTTACCCACCATCTTGACTTTCATTTCAACTGTATCCAGATCTTTGAACACTTCTTTAGTGGAAACATTGGCTACCATACTGTCCATACGCATAGCACAAAGTCCTTCGCTAAGTTCTAAACTTAGATATACACCGTTGAGTCCCTGCGTAACCCAATTGATAGCTATGTTCTGCATGAACAAACTTTTACCTGAACCAGATCCACCCGCAAAGATGTTAAGTTCGCCGCGATTCATACCACCAAACAAACGCTTGTCTAGAGTCGGCCAACCTGTTGATACCTGCCCATTGTTGCTCTTGATCGCCATCAATCGACCACGTGGATCTAAGAAATAATCTGTGCCCATATCTTTGGTTAATGATATCTGCACTGCATCTTTGATCAGTTTTTCTACTGGATCATACTCACCCTTTTCCAGCATATCTGCAGCTTTAAGGATAGCACGTTCAAGTTCGTTACGTTTAGTAAATCCCTCAAACTCTGCTAGGAACCAACTGTAGTGATCCTCTGTGAGATCTGGAACATGTTTAAGTTCTACACCTGTGACTGCCTTGACCTGTTCAGCTGTGGGCATGGCTTTATGATCGTCAGTATGGGTTTTGATAAACTTAGCCACCTCACGTAACGATCTATCAAAGTTTTCTGGATTATAGATATTCTGCACACGCACATATGATTGTGCATCTTGGAGCATCATTTCTAAAAATAGTTTCTGTAGTTCTGGAGAGTATTCTTTTGTCATATATTATTAATTATACAGTTTCTTTCGCATCAATTCAATCTTGAGTTTACTCGTCTGCTTGCTGTCTAATATAGTTTTCAGCACAAATAATTTACCATATTTTACCACTGCTTCATTTATATCCTTGCAGGTTTCTAGCCACACAGGAAAACTCACCGACCACCCATATTCCATAGCATTCTTGATCATCTTCGCACCGGCCTTATCACGGTCAGCAACAACAATAACTTCTCGACCAAGGCTTTCAATAATATCCGCCTGTGTTTCATTACATTCATTATTCAATACAGCTACACCATCTATGCTCATAGCATCAAACGGTCCTTCACAGACTATAACAAACTTACTGTCAGGCTGTTGATTGTTTATGTTAAACACAAAGTTGGGTTCATAGTGACTGTAGTATTTGGGTTTGACCCCATCCACGAAAGCACGACTGGTATATCCAATAATTCGACCTTGCCAGATGCAGGGTATGATTACTCGTTGATGTAGGCTGTGTTCTGTTGAGTCTGTCCAATAAAAGTCGTATTTGGTATTATCAATCTTACGATCTTTAACATAGTCAACTGCTGTATTCAACAATCCAGGAACATTTTGGAAGTTGTCTAATACATGGAATGATATGAACTGCTGGAAACTAATTGCACCTTCTGGTAGGTCACGGACTTTGAACTCAATCTTTTCCTCTTCTTCTTGCTTGACTTCTTCCGGATTTACTAATTCACGGACACGGATAGCTTCAATAACCAAACGTTTAATGTCAGTGTCATCTGCACCTAACCATTTTAATAACTTACGGAATTTGAATGTTAGATGACGACCAGGTTGATATGATGCTTTGAAGTTACAGTTGAAACAATGATAGCTAACTGATCCATCACTATTAGCTGTAAGTCCACCACGACCACGGGTATCTGGGCTTTCGCCATTATGATGACAGCAGGGTGCATTAAAACTGATCCACCCACTGGGCGTGGTTTTCTTCTTAGCTGGTAAGATTGATTTTATAAAGTCGCTTATGATATTCAACATATACTATATTATACGCTAAACTTTTGGTTAGAACAAGAGTTTTTGATTAGAGTCTAGCTATGCTGATATAGCCAGCAGTATTGTTATAGAATCCTAGATTAGTGATGCTAGCACCGTTAAATGTGCCGCTAAGATCAAATAAGCCATCGCTAGTAGCCACACTAGTAGCATTAGCATCGATATAACTACCACCGCCACCACCGGAGTCAATAGTTGTGCTAGTAGCACCGTAGGCTCCGCCCCCACCTGAGTATCCTCCTCCACCACCGCCGGTAATAGGACCAGATCCACCACCACCCCCAAATCCGCCTAAATTTGTAGCAGGCGGTCCGTAGCCTGTAGAATACATACCACCTTTGGCATTGGCCGCAAAAGCAGTGCCGCCACCTCCATTGTTACTACTGGGTGCTATACGAGTATTTGCTGACCAAGTTGATCCAGTCCAGGTAATACCGTTGCCTGACCAACCTGCGCCACCGCCGCTGTCATACCCGTTGGCACTGGTTACTCCAGTAACGCTAACATGTGTATTACCACCCAACCCAGCAACACCACCAGGCGCACCAAAACGTAGGGTGGTTGCTTGCGCACCTAGATTACCCGCACTGTTACCACCACGTTGAGTAGTTACACCGTAACCTCCAGGTAAGATCACAGTGTTGCTGGTCCAAGCACCTGGGGCACCGCCTCCGCCGCCAATGATTAACGGTCTGAGATTAGCGAATCCATCACTGGCGATATTACCTAAAGCTACAAAACTACCACCGCCACCCGCTGGACTACTATATGTGCTGACCTGTGTGGTATTAGCACTAGGTTGACCTACTACTAAGGTAATTCGTTGTCCACGCTGTAGATTAAATACACCTTGAACCACAGCACCACGCCCATGTGCATTACCATAGGTCGTATTACCACTAAATGAAGCGATTACGCCACTGCGACTACCAGCAGCTGTGATGCGATAGCTGGCAGTTGCTGGCACAGTCCAAATCTGATAACCACGCCACGTGTCGGGCACAGTAAGATATTCTGTGTTGGTTATCCAAGTGTTGCCTGCGTTGCTATAGATATTGTAGATATTACCTAAGGTAGGACCTAATGGACCTACGATGTTTGATGTAAAGTTAAAAAAAGCAAAGGGATATAGATCACTTTGATCGTATATACTAGTACCGTAGATGGTTGCGCCCTGGATTATCATAAGCCATACCTCGCTTTATAAGTGTCGTAATTCTGTAGGACTTCTGCGGCAGTTAGAGCGCGATTATAACAGTGCACCTGTGCTATGCGTCCGTTTAATAAGTTTCCAGCTGGATTGAAACAGGCTAGATTAGTTGAGCCATCGCCTGCATGGGCAGTTTTGTTTGCAGTATATGTGCTGTCCTGGCTGCCATTAAGATAAAGCACCATGCCATCAGTGGTATTAAATGTCAATGCGGCATAATACCAAGTATTTAGGCTGATAGTTGCTGTAGATGGATATGCTGTATATACCGCCCAATTGGCGTGTCCACAATATAATTTATTAAACCCTGCTCCGGCCATAAACATAAAATGTCCACCACTGCCACCGCTGACTATGTTGTTATCAGCGTAGGCATTGATGCGGAACCAGACTGATTTAGTATAAGCGGTTGACGGTAATACATTGGCTCCAGATCCGGTGCCGTATTGATTAGAACCGTTGAAAGTAAAATAACTAGGTGTATCCGAAGTGTAGGTAGGTGAGTTGACCAATGTTATATTGTCAGCTGTGCCTGCTAGGTCAGTCCAAGTTGATCCTGATCCTGGATAACTAGCAGTGTCACCAGCATCAAGATTTAAGGTAAGCCCATCTGTGACCAATCCTAAGTCTTTGATATTGACACCAGTTAGTGTTACGCCTTGGATTAACATATTAGCCTAAGTATGTTACACACCAGTTGTCGTTACTATCAAAACTAATATTGCCTGCTAGTATATTAGCACTTAGATAATCACCGGCTACTAAATTAATCGTGCCGCTGACACCAAAGTGATTAGCTGTTCCGGTGGTGCTGCCTATTTCCCAGAAGCAGACTACGTTGCCTTGGCTATTATTACCATTCTTCAGCACAGCAATTTGGCTTAATCCATTGTAACTACCAACACGTGCATTAAGTAGGACTTCGTAGATGCCAGCTATGGGCGCAGTAAATTTACCTGTGGTCGTATCAAGATAGTTGCCCTGATTGAATATAGTAGTGATTGCTGAACCTTTGAGATTGACATTAGCAGTAGTTATTGGGGCCGCTGTGCCGTTTACACGGAACGCTGGACGAGTGGGCATGGTTACACCAAGTCCACTAACATTGACATTGCCTGGGAAACTTACATTACCATAGATATCAAATGTCGTAGTATAAACATTAGCAATGATACGTGTGTTGGCTTCTGTGCCTACTAGGTTACCAACTGTAGCATTACCAGTAACACTTAATGTAGCTAGTGTGCCAACTGCTGTGATACCTGTTTGGCTAGCTGTGGCAATAGTGCCAATGATATTTTGTGCTAGGATATTGCCTGCTGAATTAATCGTGCCTGCGTTAACCACGCTGGCTACTACGTTAGCCACAGTGTTTAGGCTGTAGGCTGAGACTGCATTAGCAATCAAGTTACCTGTGGTGTTTAGTTGTCCAGCAAATACTGTACCAGCTATACCCGCACCACCCATAACACGTAATGCACCAGTGGCTGTGTTAGTTGCGGCTGTGGTTGCTTGTATGTTAGCAATGGTGATGTTTGCTGAAGTAACGAGTATATTACTTGCATTTAAACTACCAGTGTATGTTGGTAGATATGTAGCCACTTGGATGTTACTATAAGTTCCCGTTGCGGCTGTAGTCTGCACTGTTCCGTCGGCAAACACGATATTACCACTCGGACTAAGTCTAATATTGGCTATAGTAAATGATCCTGTTCCTTCCAACATGGCTATCTGAGTAGTACCACCATACCATTTGAATGCGAACCCTGAGGTCGCACGTGGTATACCATGCCATAGAGTTCCTGCGTCAATACCGACGGCATAGTCAGCAGTATTGGCATCGACGGATGACCAATATATTATTCTAGTGCCTACATTGGCAGTGGTAAATGTTGGAGCTCCAACACCGACATTATTATATTTGATATAGTTGCTGGTAGCATTGGTGAGTTGTATCTGTGGAGCCGCTGTATTAACACCAGTGGTTAAGTATGCGGCCACTTGAACATTACTATAACTACCTCCACCTGCTGTGATCTGTGTTGTGCCATCAGCAAACGTCAATACACCACTAACACCTAGTCTGATGTTAGCGATGTTGCCTGAATAAGTTGGCAAGTATGTGGCTACGTTTACGTTACTGTAGTTACTGCTTGCGGCTATGCCTGTTAACAGTGCACCATTACCAATGAAGTAATTAGCTGTTACGTTACCTGTGACATAAGCTGTAGGCAATCTCACATTACCTTGATTATCAAATGTTGAACTAAAACTACCAGCTTGTAAGGTTACATTCGCACTGGTGCCAGTGACGTTGCCTGTTATTGAGATATTACCAGTTAGATTTTGTGCCGTGATATTACCTGTGGTATTAATAGTCGCAGTAGACAAGTAAGCGGCCACGTTTACATTTGAATATAGATTATAGCCAGTAGCATTTAGATAAGCAGTGACGTTGCTGTTGCCATAGTTTTGGAAACCCATTGATTCCGTATAGGCCTTGACATTTACGTTGCCGTAGTTGCTTCCAGCACCACCTGCGGTAGATTGTGTAGTGCCATCTGGAAATGTTAATACTCCACTGTTGGCAAACGTCCAGCTGCTGGACTGTGTGCCATTGCCTGCGGTAATTAAAACATTGCTACCATTGCCATTTATCTTGACGCGACTGTTACGTCCTGATTCTAGGACTAGATGTCCACGATTACCTGCACCATCACCTGCTTT
>Ga0315909_10003989_pt1 | contig 17658 bp, 13 predicted proteins | sample LakEriMetagenome_11_FD_203527 | JGI IMG/M metagenome (GOLD analysis project Ga0315909, IMG submission 203527) | Freshwater fungal communities from buoy surface, Lake Erie, Ohio, United States - Buoy 2 MA125 | ecosystem: Environmental > Aquatic > Freshwater > Lake | place: USA: Lake Erie, Ohio...
CAAGTTCAGTCACGACGATGTCCGCTGCCTCGCCACCTTCATTCCCCAACAGGATTGCATTGTAATGAGGCATATAGGCGAGGCGTTCTTGCATCGGCTCCTCAAACTTCATCGCATAGTAGCCAATCTGCTGCCAGTAGATCAGCCTTGCTCGGGCTACGCTCAATCTCATGCTCTGCCCCTCCCGAAAAAACTGTTCGGCCAGGAATGCAATCCAACGATCATCAATCGCTGAAACGATTTTCGCGACAGCGGGCGCCTTCCAGGCCCAGAAGCGGATCGCAATGTCAAAAGCAGGGTAGGTCGGATCCTCGCTTAGCCAGATACGCACGACCTCTAGTGGCCCCATGGTCGCCCACTGCGCTCTGGTCTGCTCCAGTTCGCGCTCCTTGTGCGCTTCCCAAACCCGCAGCACCGAATCGAGCAGGTCCTTGCGGTTCTTGAAATGCCAATAGAAGCTGCCGCGAGTTACTTTCATCTTGCGAGCCAGCCGGTCGACCTTGACCTCCTCGATTCCCGCCGCGACCAACTGCTTGCGTGCGGCTTCGGTCCAGTCTTCCCGCGACAACTGACGAGGCTTCTTCTTCGTAATCAAGGGCATCTCCCGAGCCAATTGTCTGCGATGCGCGGATTTGAACATACATTTGTGCACTGTATGTTACTGCCTGGGCCATGCGATAATCGAATAGTCAAATGACTGACAAGGGGGAAATTTCGATCTGCATCACCAGGCGCATTTCGACATGCCCGGCAACGCCGCACTGAACCCGTTCAAACCAGCGGTTTGATCGCCCGTTCCAACACATCGCGGACGAAACTGACTTCCTCGTAGACGAATTGGTGCGTCGATCCTTCCGGTGCGTAGATCCGGGTAGGACGCGAAGTCGTGGCCAGATAGCGCTCGCGGCTGCGTGCGAAAAAGTTGATCATGCGCGCCTGTTCCTGCGCCGCAGCGGTTCCAACCTCGCTGCTGTCCATGACCTCTGCTGCACTGGGCGGCGCAACCAGCCAGACATCCATATCGCCCAGATCGCCATCGTAGACGACCGTTTCCCAGCCGCAGGTGCCGACATGGGGACCCAACAACTCGTGATAGATCGAATAGTTTGCAAACTGCGCGCCAGCGGATGCATCAACCGTCTGGATGGTCTGGAGCGCCTCGCCAAGCTGCCTTTCAAAGGCGCTGGCGGCCTGCCCATGGGATGCGTTGCGCTTCGTGGCGATTGCTTCGAAATTGGCATGGATGCCAATCAGGCGAAGCAGTGCCGAGCCCCATGCGCTGCGCAGCATGGTGCGGATGGCCCCCAGGCGGGGGCCAAAGACGATGGTCTCAAGCGGCGTTGGGTCGAGAAGGAGCAACCGGGCTACCTTTTCCGGATGACGCCGGGCGATATTGGCGGCAAGCAGGCCACCGAACGAATAGCCGACGAGCAGAAACGGCCCACTTTCTCCGCTGTGCTCCAACGCGATCACCATCTCTTCTGCTTCGCGTGCGGTTGTACGCGGGAAGGGGCCAGTATCACTCCAGCCTGTGCCGGGTCGGTCAATCAGGATTGATCGGGTCAGGTTCTTGAGCGAGGCATGCAGATGCCCCATGGCCAAGCCTGGCGCATGCCCGCCGCCGAACATGACAACCGGGTGATGGGGCCCCGCTACGCCTTCCGCCAGCATGTGCACCTTATAGCCACCAAGATCGATCATCCGTCCCGGCGGCGGACAGCGGCGACGCACGTGCGTCAGATGAACCAGGTGCCACAGATTACCGACAGCCAGAAGTGCACCAAGCCCGCAAAGTCCAATGCCGATCCACCCTTCCAACAGCCAGCCGCCGAGCGCGACGAGCGCTCCGACAGCGAGGCCCGACCATTCGCGGGCCAAAAGGGCAAGTAGCCAGTTAGGCATGGTCAGCCACCCGAACTGCATTATCAATCCGTTCCGCGAGCAAGGGAAAGGCCATTGCCCCCCCGCTCAGGACCAAATCGTGGAACTGGCTGACGTGAAAGCCGTGACCGCGCGCGTCTGCCATCCGCTGCCGCAGTCGCAGCATCTCTTGATGCCCCGACATGTAGGCCAGCGCCTGTCCGGGGATGTCACAGGCGTAACGCAGCGTTTCGCTTGCGATTTCGGATTCCGGAAAGAAGCTGTTCTCGCGCATGTAGAACCGAGCCTGTTCGAGGCTCCAGCCAAGCGCGTTCATGCCGGTATCGACAACCATGCGGCAAGCCAGAAAGGCCTGGCTGACCAAACGTCCGAAGCGTTCGGCAGGATCAGAATACATCCCAATCTCACCCGCCAGTGTGGCCGCATACTCGGCCCAACCTTCAGTAAAGGCCGTCGGATAGGCTGCTTTGCGCAACGCGGGAAGCGCCAGATTGTCACCTTGCAGAGCCAAGTGTAGATGGTGCCCCGGCACAAGTTCATGATAATTGAGCGCGGCCACGTGAAACAGTCCGGCCTTGGCCAGATTGTGCCCGTTAAACACATAGTCGCCGTGGCGTCTGCTTGGTTTAGGACCATCATAATAGCCGAAGGTCATCGAGGCGGTCAGCGCCTCAGGCAGGGGGCGGACGCCGTAAGTCGCTTCCGGCCGGACGGGAAACAGTTCTTCCACATAAGGACGAAAACGATCGACATAGGTTTCGAACCTTGCCTGAATCGCGGGGTCTTTGTCATCTCGCCAGCGAGGGTCGGCATCGAGGTGTGCGCGATATTCGGCATCACTTCCTGAAAAGCTCGCGTCGCGGCGGGCTTCCTCCATCTGCGCGCGGATCGCGGCGATCGCATCCAGGCCGATCCGGTGGAGGTCAAGGGGCGACAACTTGGTCGATGTATGCATCTTGGCCAGTTCGGCATAGATGTCCGCGCCATCAGGCAGGTGCATCATTCCGACGTCATCGCCTGCCCTGCCAAGGTAGGCAGTGTCGAACAGGTTTCGGCAGCGGGTCAATGCCACGACAAGGTGATCGGCAACATTTCGATCCACTTCGCTGCGGAATGCATCCTGGCCTTGCAGCCGTGCTTCATCCACTTGCAGTTCTGCGGGCTGCCTGGCAATCAACCGGTCAAGCAGCTCAATTGCGGCTTTCGCCTGCAAGCGCGGTAGGAAAATTCCGCGTTCGGCTTGGCCTCGCGTCCGTTCGGTCATGGCGTCGACATGCGCGGCTAGGTCAGCAATCCCTGCCAGATAGCGGAAGCGATCTCCCGCGTCAGCCAGCGGCGCACGCGCCAGTTCACCGGCCATCGACGCAACGCAATATCCCAGGCAGTAGGCGGTCGGCCCATACATGTTGAACATGCCTGACAATGGATCGAACGCCGTCCAGTACCAGTCCGCGCGGACCGACCAGATATGGGCATGGTCACGCGCGAGCGCCAGCGTCAGTTGGATTTCCTCAGGTAGATGCTTTCGTTCCAGTGCGTCGATCCGCGCGAGGAGGGCGGAACCCAATTTCGCGGAATCCATAGCCGCTTCGAGTGTTGGCAGCCGCAATGGCTTCTTGCCGGGCTGCAATAGCTCGCGCTCGGTTTCGTCTCGCACATCGTCGATGATGCGCAGAGCCAAGCCGATTGCGTCAGGCGGGTTCGGCATTGTGCCTGACTCCGCTTGCGCGTGCGATCGTGTCTGCCAGGGTCGCAAGTCCCCAAGCGAGGAACAGGATGCCGCAGAGAAGCCCTGGAATAGCTACGCTGGCCATCGCGTAGAGAATACCGTTTTGCCCCGGAAACAGCCCGTCCGAGATTGCGCCGACCAGCCAGGGCATGAACGACCCAAAGATGATGGTCACCGTGCCTCCGATCGCTACAACACGACCTCGCATGTGGGCGGGTGCCATTGCCTGCAACACGGTTGGCGACAATGAGTTTGCCATGAAGGTAAAGCAGATCTTGGCCAGGATGATCGCATAGAACTGATCCGCATTCCGCGCGAACGGTATCGGCAACGAAACAATGAGCGCAACGATCATCGCGCCAAGCGAGACTCGCATTGGCGTGCCCTCGCCAAACCGTGGACTTAGAAATCGAACTGCCAGCCAGGCCATCCCGACTCCAGCGATGGCCGCTACGCCGCCAGCAACGCCAAGAAACTGGCCGATATCGGCGGGTTTCTCATTGAACACACGTTGCAGCACGACCATACTCCACTGGCCTTGCGCGCCAAATGCGGCGAAGCTCATCCCGAAACCGAAAAAGATGCCGATAGCGGTGCGTGCATTGGTCTGGAAATACTCGATAACACCTTCAACTCGTTCTCCTGAGCGCGGCACGGGTGTGATCCGTTTCAATCGCATCAGCAGAATGAGCACGATGAGGATTGGCCCGGAAAGCGCGGCTAGGATCAATGTGTTGCGCCACGGTTCAAGGCCCGCAAGCGAAGCCGGCAGGCTGGCTGCATTTGCCGCGACATAGCCAAACAGCGTTCCTCCGAGAGCCATGCCGACGTAGGTTCCAAGCAGAGTAGCAGTAACGAAAATGAGATTTGCGGCCACCCAGCGCTCGCGCGGGAATAGATCGGGGATCATCGAATAGGTTATCGGACCTAGCACAGCTTCTCCGACTGCTATGCCCATGGCGAACAGAAACAAGCCCGAGAAGGTGGTTGAAAGGCCAAACCCGACAGTCGCGGCCGACCAGATCAGTACGCAAATGGCCAGCACCCAACGCCGGTCCGCCCGATCCGCCAGCCAGCCGACCGGAATAGCAGCAAGCGCGGTGACGAAGGTCAGCGCAAGCCCGGTGATCAAGCCCAGCTGCGAGTCCGTCAGCTTGATCGACTGCTTCACCGATTCGGCAACCAGCGCAATAAGGCCCTTTCCGATCAGCGACCCAATTACCGACGCCAGCACGACAACCCCAAGGCCGTACCAAGCCCAACCCATCGGCTGGTGCGGGCTGGCGCCTGCGATCGCGTCTCTTTCGGCCATTGCGCTTATGCCTCACCCTGTCTTATATCGTTGCACCATACAGAACTGTATGGCATTGTAAAGCTCGCCGCTGCGGAAGTTGCCAAATGAAAGCCCACGAAACAATCCCTTGGATTCCCTATCCGGAAATGACCGATGCAGAGCGGATCGCTGCTGCCAAGGACTATTACGACGCCATCCGCACGCGCCGGACCTGCCGCTATATCGGCCCGGGACCTGTCCCGCGCGAAGCGATCGAAGTGGCGATCATGGCTGCTGGTACGGCACCCTCGGGCGCCAACCACCAACCTTGGCATTTTGCACTCGTCACCTCCCCAGAAGCCAAACATCGCATCCGCGTTGCTGCGGAAGAAGAGGAGCGCGTTTTCTATTCAGGCAAGGCTGGCAGAGAATGGCTTGAGGCGCTGGCCCCGCTCGGTACCGACGAAGACAAGGCCTTTCTCGATTCCGCGCCGCTGATCATTGCGATCTTCGGGCAGCGTAAAGGCGGGCTCTATCCTGGCGAAATGCGCCAGAATTACTATATGCACGAAAGCGTGGGCATCGCATGTGGCTTCCTGCTAGCAGCGCTGCATGCCGCGAAGTTCGCGACCCTGACTCACACTCCCAATCCGATGAACTTCCTCAACGAGATTTGCGGTCGTCCTGCCAATGAGAAGCCCGTCATGCTGATTGTGGTCGGCCATGCCGAGGAAGGCGCGACCATCCCGGTGCATGCGACCATCAAGAAACCTCTCGAGCAGATTGCGAGCTGGATATGAATGCAGCAGCGGCGCTCGCCGATCTTGCTGCCCGGCACTGGGCCTTTGAGCGCATCGAGAACGGCTTGGGAGCGTTCCTTGCCGGAGACGATGCGGGCGATGCGATTCTGTTCCGGGAAAGCGCCACGGACTATGCCCGCCGCGACCGTGCCGCTGCGAACTTACTAAGCGAGCTGGACCAGCTTCCGCGCGGCATGCTCAATGCCAAGGATGCCGCCACTCACGCCCTTCTGGAGCGCGAATTGCGGCTGATCCGCGACAACTTTGCGCTCGATGCGCATTTGCGCCCATCGCTGCTCCCGGTGGGACCGGATTTCAACACGGTTTTCTTCGCCAATGCGGTAACCTTGACCGATGCAGCGGCAGCTGATCTCTACGTTGAACGCCTTTCGCGTTTTCCCGCCTTTCTGGGCGATGTGCGTGCGAACCTCTTGGAAGGCCATGCGCGCGGCATCCGCTATCCCCGCATCGTGCTTGAGGCCGCCTCGCGCAGCACGTCGGCAATTGCCGGCGTTGCGCCGGAGGCATCGCCATGGTTCGCGCCTTTCGCAAAGAGCCCGATTGCCGGCTCGCCGCAACTGGCCAGAGCTGTGGAGCAGGCGCTTTCGATCATTGCCGAACATCTGATTCCAGCGTTGCGCGCTCATGCCGACCTTATCGCGGGCCCCTTGATGGAAGGCGCGCGCGAGACCGTATCCTGCCGCCATGGCCCCGGCGGCGGCGACTGGTACGCGCTGCTCGTTCGGCAATTCACGACGACCGACATGGTCGCGGACGAGATCCACGCGCTCGGTCTTGCCGAAGTGTCCCGGATCGAAGCTGCAATGGCCGCGCTCGCCGGCGAGTCGGGATTTGGCGACGACTTGCCCGGCTACCGGCACTTTCTAACTACCGATCCGCAATTTATTGCTGCCGACTCAGACGCGCTGCGCGAACGGGTGGAAATCCTGTGCAAGCGCATCGACGCTAAGATACCCGCTTACTTCAGCCGCATCCCCCGCATCACTTATGGGGTTGATGTCGCGCCCGAGGCGATGTCGGCAAGCCTACCCCCCGCCTATGCCCAGCCCGCGCCATCGGGCGGCGCCAGCGCAGGCATCTTCTGGGTCAACGGCCTGGTTGAGAAATGCCCGACATACATTCTTCCGGCAATGGCCGTGCATGAGGCCTGGCCCGGCCATTTGATGCACATCGGCATGATGGCGGAGCTCGATGATCTGCCTGCTTTCCGGCGCAATGGCGCCGTCAAGTACACGGCCTGCGTTGAAGGCTGGGCGCTCTACTGCGAGCAGCTTGGCATCGAACTTGGCGTCTATGCCACGCCGCACGAGCATTTCGGGCGGCTCGAAATGGAAATGTGGCGCGCCTGCCGCCTGGTCGTCGACACCGGCATTCATGCCTTCGATTGGCCGCGCGAGCGGGCCATCGCCTTTCTCACCGATCATCTATCGCTGTCGCCCGAAACCATCGCGGCAGAGGTCGATCGCTACATTGCGCTTCCAGGGCAGGCGCTTGCCTACCATATTGGCGGACTCAGGGTGCGCGCGATGCGGAAGCGCGCGGAGAAAGCGCTGAATTCGCGGTTCAGTCTTCGCACCTTCCATGAAACGATAATGACGGCAGGCCCTGCAACACTTCCCGTGCTCGACGATATTGTCGATGCATGGATCGCGGAGGCAGCTTGAGCCATGCCTTTCACGCCCGACAGCGGTATCTGGTATGAGACGCACGGATCGGGACCGGCGGTATTTGTGGGGCTACCTTTGATGGCCTCGCACTCCGAGATTTTCGGCCCAGCGGCACAGCCGATGCTCGATGCCTGGCTCGACGCCCTGACACCGCGCTTCACGGTGCTGCTTGCTGACTATCCCGGTATCGGCAGAAGCAAGGATTACGATCCGTCGACGATGACGGCCAGCCGCGTGGTCGCGGACCTGCTCGGCGTTGCCGATGCGGCGGGCATTGGGCGCTTCGCCTGGGCAGGCTATTCGTGGAGCGGCGCGGTCGGATTGCAGCTTGCCACCCGCTCGGACCGGGTCAGCGCGCTTGCCATTGGTGGTTGGCCTGCACTTGGAGCGCCCTATGCTGCCATTCATGCCGCTAGTGTCGCCAAGATTGGCGATGTGCCGGAATCGGCGATGGTTATACTGCGCGATCCTGATCAGTATCGCCAATGGTCAACCTTCTACGCCAGCCTGCTAGACTGGCCTGAGGCGGAGGCAGTCGCCGAGATCGCCTGCCCAAAACTGCTCTACTTCGGCGGCGACGGCGATCTCGTGGAAGCAGGATACCCCGTGCCCATCGCCTCCGCCTGCCGCGACAACCGCAACCGCCTTGAGGCGCAAGGCTGGCAGGTCGACGAGATTGCGGGCTTCGGCCATGAGGTGATCGGCCAGAACCAGCTGGTGGTGCCGCTTGTGCAGAACTTCTTGTCCGGTGTTTTGTCATGACGAGGGACAAAGACCCACTCGCATTCCTCTATCCTGAAATCGAACCCGATGCTTCGGGCTATCTCGACGTGGGCGATGGCCATCAGGTGTGGTGGGAGGCATGCGGCAACCCCACCGGTGTTCCGGTCATCTACCTGCATGGCGGCCCAGGCGGTGCTACCCGGCCGCTTGCTTGCCGGTTCTTCGATCCCAGCCACTTCCGCTATGTCACTATGCACCAGCGCGGCTGCGGCCAATCGACACCGCTTGCCGAAACGCACGGCAACGCCACCCAGGCGCTTATTGCCGATATCGAACGCCTGCGGAACCACCTCGGCATTGCCCGCTGGCTTGTCGTCGGCGGTAGCTGGGGCACTGCATTGGGCCTGGCCTATGGTGAGAGCCATCCGGAAGCCTGCCTGGGCTTCGTCCTGGCCGGTGTGACACTGGGCCGTGACGTTGACCGGCACTGGTGGTGGCACGGCACCGCGAAGCTCTTTCCCGAAGCGTTCGATGCCTTGATCTCGGCCTTACCCGAAAAGTCGCGCAATAATCCGGTGACCGGCTTCCATGCGCAGCTCATGGATCCCAATCCGGCCATCCATCTTCCGGCGGCACGCGCGGTCTGCATGTTTTCTGCCGCAACAGTGGGGCTATCACCCGATCCCGCACTGCTGGAGCGCTACAAGAATCCCGACTACGCACTGCCGCTTGCGCGCCTGTTTCTGCATTACTCGGTCAATCGCCATTTCCTGCGTTCCAACCAGCTTCTGGACGAGCTTTCGCGAATTCGCCATTTGCCCTGCGCAATCCAGAGTAGCCGTTACGACGTGACAACCCCGCCCGAAGCCGCTTGGACCCTGCACAAGTCCTGGCCCGGCTCCACGATCGATATTGTAAGGGACGGTGCACACAGTCCGACGGATCCGTCGGTTGCCCGGGCTATGCTCAATGCTGTTGAGACCATCAAGGAGCAGCTATGACGCTGACGACCAGCCTGATCGACCCTTGGAGCGGACCTTATGGCGGCCTGCCGCCATTCGACACGGCAACGCCCGCCGCGATCGAAGCGGCCACGCTTGCGGCACTTGAGTTGAAACGCGGCGAGATAGCCGTAATCGTCGACCACCCTGCTCCACCGGACTTTGAAAACACGATTGCAGCGCTCGAGGATGCCGGGCGCCCGCTGAAGCGGTTGGCGTCGCTTGCCGCCATCTTGTTTTCCACCCGCAATCTCGATGGCATGGCGGAGGTCGAGCAGCGCCTTGCTCCACTGCGTGAAGCGCTAGAGGACGAGATTGCGCACAATCCGGCACTGTTTGCGCGGATCGACGCCGTTGCGGGCGATACCTCGCTGACGCCCGAACAGGCACGCCTGGTTGAGGTGATCCGCAATCGATTCGTGCGGCGGGGCGCATTGCTATCGCCGGAGACGCGCACCGCCGTGGCAGCGATCAATGGACGCATCTCGGAGCTACAGTCGCGATGTCATGCCAACATGATAGCGGACGCGGCTGAGCGCTATGTCTTGGTCGAAACCGAGGCGGAGCTGGCGGGTTTGCCTGGCGAAGCCGTGGCCGCGGCGGGCCGCCTGGCTGCCGAAAAGGGGCATGAAGGCAAGTTCGCCATCGCCAATACCCGGCCCGCGATCTGGCCCGTGTTGCAGCTTTGCCGCAATCGCGGCATCCGCAAACAGGCGCGCGACATGTGGATGACGCGCTGCGCGATCGATGGCCCTCACGACAACCGCCCTTTGCTGTCCGAACTGGTGACGCTGCGCGGCGAGAAGGCGCAGCTGCTGGGGCATGAAAGCTATGCCCATTACGCCATCAACAGCAAGATGGCCGGCACGCCCGAGATTGCGCTGGCGCAGCTGGTAAAGACGCTGGGCCCGGTCCGGCGCAATGCCCGCGCCCGGCTCGATACCATCCAGATGCTCGCCGATGCCAATGGTCTGGGTGATCGTGTCCGGGCATGGGACTGGCCCTACTATCTCGACAAGCACCGCAAGGCGCAGTTCGGGCTCGATGCTGAAGCGGTGAAGCCCTATCTCTCGCTCGACAATGTGCTGGCGATGATCTTTTCGGCAGCAGGTCACCTTCACGATCTGGCGTTTAAGCCACTCCCCGATGCGCCTCGGGTCCATCCCGACGTGCGGGTCTATGAACTTGCGCGCGGCAGCGATGTGATCGGCGTGGTGTGGATGGATTTGCTCTACCGCGAAGGCAAGATGCGCGGTTCCTGGCAGGAGGAAATCCAGGCGGCAGAGAATTTCCACGGCAAACGGCTGTGCTTCTCCAACGTCTGCTCCAACATCGAAAAGCCGGCCGGCGAAGGCCCGATCCTGATGGGCTGGGAATATGCCAATGTGCTGTTCCACGAATTCGGCCATGCGATGCACATGCTAATGAGCCGCGCGCGTTATCCCTCGCTGGGTCCGATGGGCGTGGAATGGGACCTTGTTGAATTGCCGTCACAACTCAACGAACGTTGGCTCTACGATCGCGAGCTGCTTCGCCGCTATGCCCGCCACTGGCAGACCGGCGAGCCGATGCCGGAAGCCATGATCGAGGCCATCGAGGCGGCTTTCCGTTTCGACCGCGTATTCAGCGTTGGCCTTGAGTATCTGCTGCCGACGCTGGTTGATTTCCGCATGCACCTCGCAGCGCGCGGCGCGCCGGTCGATCCGCTCGCGATCGAACGCGAAACCTATACAGAGTTCGATATCCCTGACGCGATCGATCCGATCTTCTTTCTGCCGCAGCAGTATCACAGTTTCACTGACGTCTATGCCGGTGCGCTCTATTCCTACCTGTGGGCCGACGTGATGGTGGCGGATGTTATCGCGGCGTTCGAAGAAGCCCCTGGCGGGCTCTATGACGCCGATGTCGCAGCGCGATGGCGGGACATGATCTTGAGCGCCGGCACCTCCGTCCCCGGGGCCCAGGCTTTCCGCAACTTCCGCGGCCGCGATCCCGATCCGGAGGCTTTGCTTCGCCGTTTCGAGCTAGCATGAGATCCCAAGCGAACCCGGACCGTCTACGCGAGACCTCGGTCGGGACGCGTTATGAAACTGGGCGCGATTTCGCGTCGCCCGGAGCCGGAGCACTCTCGGTTGTCGTTTGTTCGACAATCGGGCCGTAGTGCTCGACCCGGCGATGCGCGGCGAAATCGAAGATGTGATCGCGAATTGTGCGACCGAGGTTCAGGTCGCAATCGTAAACTAGGACTTCGTCACCCTCGCCAATCGCTCGCACCGCGATCTCGCCAGTGGGCGCCACGATACAGGAACCGCCCATCAGATGGTGCCCGTCCTCCCATCCCGCCTTGGCCGCCGCAAGTACCCACAATCCGTTCTGGTAGGCACCGGCCTGCAAGCTCAACAGGTGATGAAACATGGCCAGATGATCGGGGGCAGGATAGTCGGTGTCGGGTGTTGGCGTGTTGTAACCCAGGGCAACCAGTTCGGCGCCGCGAAGGGCAAGGACACGATAGGTTTCCGGCCAGCGGCGGTCATTGCAGATGCACAGGCCGACTTGCATGTCCAACAAGGGCCAGGTCTGGAAGCCGGTGTCGCTTACCGAGAAGTAGCGTTTCTCCAAGTGCTGAAAGGGCAAGTGTGGCCGGTTGTCGGCATGGCCCGGAAGGTGAACCTTATGGTACCTTCCGGCAATGCTGCCGTCGGGAGTGACCAGAATGCTGCTGTTAAAGCGCGCTTGTGCCGTTCGCTCTGCATAGCCGAAAGTGAACGCGACCGACCGTTCGCGCGCACGTCCAAACAATGGCATCGTCTCTGGTGAGGGCATTGCCTCCTCGAAGAACCGACCAACGTCCTTCTCGTCCTCGAACCAGTAGCGGGGAAAGAAGGTCGTTAGTGCGAGCTCGGGAAAGGCGACAAACCGCGCCCCATCATCCGCAGCGCGATCAAGCAGTGCGACCATGCGATCGACGACATCGCTCTTCCTGTCCTGTAAGGACACTCCCGCCATCTGCGCAACCGCACAGCGGACGATGCGTGGCAAGTCTGTCACTGTTCTGAGTCCAGGCTGAGTATCACCTTGGCTTGCTTCCGATATGCCACACCAAAGTTCACCATATCAGACCATGGCCGAGCCAACCATTCGAATCATAGCAAACCTTTCTCCGTCAAAGCGATTGGGTCCAATCATGTCGATCACTCCGGGCCGCTGAGTACAATGGTGAGGATTTGGACAAAGGTCGCTGGCGTTGAGATCGGATGGTTTTCTGAGCAGCGAATGCGATAGCCTGCGATTTCCACGGTCGTCCGACGGAGGTCAACGTAATGAAGGGCACAGCCATAGAAGCTTTCTCAATCAAGAACGCTAGCGAATGCGCAATTGCTGTCCGAAGTGAGGCATTCCAGAATTTTCGACAAGCTGGTGCAGAGAATCTTGCGAATGTCGCATTTCGCGAACCGTCAGCTCCTTTTTTTAGCCAGCCCAACGTCCGCAATCGGCCAGAAGCTGCGATAAGTATGGCCTGAACGTACAGCAGCTTCTGTTGGATCAATCTGAGTCCCCGAACGCTTGGTATGTTAGCGAAACCAGCCCCGCCGAACTCTTTTTCATTGGCGGACGACCTGCCGCATCCTCCTTCCAAGAACGCATCCCCTTTCATGACTAATCCACGCCCCTGACCGAACCCGGCCAGGCCATGCAACGCGCGCTCATGCGGACCGTGTTGTCATGCTTTGCATGCCTGCCCGCACCACTCCTTTGAGCGACGTTTCCCTCTCTGCGTTCGGTGCAGAACTGTCCGTGCCCGGCCTCTTCGGGGCTCAGTCAAAGGGATGGTCCCTTGGACGGAAGAACAGCTTCGAAAGGTCAATCTCATGAAGAACACCGTCACCCTCGTCGGCTTCGTTGGCAACAATCCCGAGGTCCGCACCGCTCAGTCGGGAGCCGCAATCACCAACCTCTCACTTGCCACCACCCGCAGCTTCAAGGACGGCGACGGCAATCGCCAGACCGAGACCGAATGGCACCGGATCACCTGCTTCAACGGTGTCGGCAAATGCGTCGCCGAGCACGTCACCAAAGGTGCGATGGTCATGGTCACGGGGCGCATTCACTACTCGCGCTGGACCGACAGCGAGGGCCAGACCCGCTACGGCTGCGAGATCATCGCCGAGCAGGTCGACTTCCTCGCGAAGGCCAAGGAAGCAACCCCGGCTGAACCCAGGAAGCGGCGCGCGAAGTAGCGCCGCTTCACGCCCCGGCGGGTCCTCCGCCGGGGCGCTTTGCACTGTCTGCCTCCGCATCGAACGCACGCTTGCCCTTGCGGCGGAACAGCACCAGGGCATTGGCGCCCTCCTCCCCGCGCAGCTTGGCCGCGACCGTCAGGAACGCACCGTAGAGCGCAGCGCGGTCATCATCGGCCAGTTCAACCAGCCCCGCCTTCACGACCAGCCCGCCGAGCTCGATCAGTTGGCGGGTGCGTTCGCGGCGTTGAACTTGCCAGTCGCGCATGTCGGTCCTCGCCTTCCTCGCTTCAAGCCGATGCCGCGCCGCTGTCGCGCGCAGCAATGCTGTCCGGCTTGTCCTGAGCTCCGCGCGCAGACTTGCTCCCCTTGCCTTGAAAGAACGCCGCGCCGCGTCTGCGCCAGCCCTCCTTCTGTGCGGCATCGCTGTTCGCTGCATCGAGCAGCACACCGGCCAATTCGTCCGGGTCAAGCGCATCGGCGCCGGTCGCCAGGACCAGCTCGCCAAGCTGGCGCGCGCGGCGCTCCTTGAGCTGCCTTGCCTTGTCGGCGAGCGCCTTCAGTTCCGAATCGATATCGCGGGGTTTACGCATTCCATTGTCTCCGTTTGGAGGTGATGCGGCGATGATACGGCTGCGCTGGTTCCAATGCAGCAAGGTCAGTGGGACGGTCTGATACGGCTGAGTCCCGAGCGAGAAATTTTCGAGAGAGGGCGCGCTTATACGTCGTGCCGACGCGGCTTTGATGGCGTAACTGGATTGCCGTTATGGCAATCTTCCACTTCAGCGCGAAAGTGATCGGCCGCTCAAGCGGGCGCAGCAGCGTGGCCGCTGCCGCCTATCGTGCGGGCGAGCGGCTGCACGATGAGCGGATCGATCGTGACCACGACTTCACCAGCAAGGCCGGCGTCGTGCACTCCGAAGTGCTATTGCCCGAAGGCGCGAGTCCTGAACTCGCCGACCGGGAGCGACTGTGGAACGCGGTCGAGAAAGCGGAAAAGAGGAAGGACGCGCAGCTCGCCCGGGAGGTCGAGTTCGCCCTCCCCCGCGAACTGAGCCAGGAAGACGCGATCGAGCTCGCGCGCGAGTTCGTCGAGGCAGAGTTTGTTGCCGAAGGCATGATTGCCGATCTCAACGTCCATTGGGATATTGGCAAGGACGGCGAGGTTAAACCGCACGCCCATGTCATGCTGACGATGCGCGAGGTCATCGGCGACACGTTCGGCGCGAAGATGCGCGAGTGGAACCGCAGCGAGCTGATCGAGCAATGGCGCGAGCGCTGGGCCGATCACGTCAACCGCGCGCTTGCGGAGCGGGACATCGATGCGCGGATCGATCATCGCAGCCTCGCAGACCAGGGCATTGCGCTCGAACCGCAGGACAAGATCGGCCCCGCCGCTTCGCGCATCGGCGGGCGCGGGCTCGAAGCCGAGCGGATCGAGGAACACCGCGCGATTGCTCAGCGCAATGGGGAACGGATCATTGCCAATCCGGAGCTCGCGCTTGATGCGATCACCCACCACCAGGCGACGTTCACCCGGCGCGATCTCGCCGTGTTCATTCACCGCCAGAGCGACGGCAAGGAGCAGTTCGATGCTGTGCTGAGCGCAGTACGCGCCTCCCCCGATCTGATCCTGCTCGGCAGAGATGGACGCGGGCAGGAACGGTTCACTTCGCGCGCGATGATCGAGACCGAGCAGCGGCTGCAGGGTGCTGCCGTTCGGCTCGCGGAGCGTGCGCGCCACAGCGTCAGCAACGACCATCTTGTCCAGGCTTCAGAGCGTTCCGCGGCCCGAGGTCTGATCCTGTCGGGCGAGCAGCAGGCGGCCTTCGAACATGTCACCAAGGGGAGAGGCCTGGCTCTGGTCGTGGGCTATGCTGGCACCGGCAAGAGCGCGATGCTGGGCGTCGCCCGTGAGGCCTGGGAGCACGCGGGCTATGCGGTGCGCGGTGCGGCTCTGTCGGGCATTGCTGCCGAGAACCTCGAAGCCGGATCGGGGATCGCCTCGCGAACTATCGCCAGCCTCGAACATGCCTGGAGCAAGGGCAACGACCTACTCAATTCGCGCGATGTGCTGGTGATCGACGAGGCCGGGATGGTTGGCACCCGGCAGATGGAGCGCGTGCTCTCCCGCGCAGCCGATGCAGGCGCCAAGGTGGTGCTGGTCGGCGATCCGCAGCAGCTCCAGGCGATCGAAGCCGGGGCCGCTTTCCGTGCTCTCCATGAGCGCCACGGCGGGGTCGAAATCACTGAGATCCGGCGTCAGCATAATGGCTGGCAGCGCGATGCCACGCGCCACCTCGCGACGGGCCGGACCGGGGAAGCGATCCGGGCCTATGACGAGCACGGCATGGTCCACTTGACCAGCACCCGCGAGACCGCACGCGAGGCGCTGATCCAGGGATGGGATGGCGCGCGGCAGAGTGATGCGTCGGCCAGCCGGATCATCCTCACTCACACCAATGACGAGGTTCGCGAACTCAACCTGATGGCGCGTTCCCAGATGCGTCGGGCAGGCGATCTGGGCAACGATGCGACCATCGAGACCGCGCGCGGCGATCGCCAGTTCGCGTCCGGCGACCGGATCATGTTCCTGCGCAACGAGCGCGGCCTCGGGATCAAGAACGGTACGCTTGGCACCGTTTATGCGGCGCATCCGGCACGTCTGGCCGTGCGCACCGACGATGGCCGGAAGGTCGCGTTCGACACCAAGGACTATGCCCATGTCGATCATGGTTACGCCGCAACGATCCATAAGGCGCAAGGGGTGACAGTTGATCGCAGCCATGTCCTCGCAACGCCCGGCATGGACAGCCATGCCAGCTATGTTGCGTTCTCGCGGCACCGCGATGGGATGGACCTGCACTACGGCAAAGATGATTTTGCCGATCAATCAAAGCTGGTCCGACTACTCGGCCGCGAGCGGGCCAAGGACATGGCGAGCGATCACGCCCAAGCCGATCCGGCCAAGGAATTTGCCGAGCGGCGCGGCATCACGTTCCGCGAACGCATTGCTGAAATGGTGCGCAAGGTTCCCGAAAAGGTGCGCGGGATCTTCGACGGCTTTCGGCCAAAGTCAGCCGGGCTGGAAAATGCCCCCGCCCCGCGCTTGCCCGTCAGCGATGAGCGCCGTGCGGTCGAGCGTTATGCGCGCGCTTATCAGGACGTCGCTCAGACACAGGATCGTGGCCAGCCTGTTCTGCCGCATCAGAGTCTTGCCCTGGAGCGCGCGGGGCAGTCGCTGGATGCAATTCGGCCCCATGCTTCGACCGATCTGGCTAGCGCCTTTGCCCGTGGTTCAGAACTGGCGAGCGAGGCTGCTGAGGGGCGCGGCCAGGCCGCCATGCGCGCCATGAACCACGAGGCCGAAGTGCGGAGCGACCCAGTCCAGCGGGCCGAGCGGTTCGTCAGCGACTGGAAGCAGCTTGGCGCGGCACGCGAGCAGTTGCGCTCCGATGGTGACCGCGAAGGTGCAGGCAAACTTGCCGTGCGCATGGCCGAACTCGCCAAAGGGATCGAGCGCGATCCGCAGCTCGAAAAGCACCTTCGCGACAAGGCCAAGGAACTCGGCATCGAACTCCAGGGCGAGCGCAGCCTGGAGCGCGAACTCACCAAGACATTGGCGCTCGATCGTTCCCGCAATTTCGGGATGAGCCTCTAGGAGAACGGATATGCAAGATGATGATGACGGCGAAGTGGAACTGCCAATCGAGCCGGAAGACGATGCCGATAATGTGGCAACCGTCCAAGCCGAGGCACCCTCAGATCCTGCCACCGAGGCATTCACCCGGCTAGAGCACCAGCTCGCACTGATGCGCCGCGCAGTCGAGCATCTGGCCGCCGAGCGTGCCGACATCGTGATCCCCGACTACGGCGCGACGCTGTCAGGTATGACCACGAACATCGCGGCGGTGGACCAGAGCCTCAAGGCTATCGGTCAGATGCCTGCCCTGCAGTTGACGCCCGAGGATATGGTCAAGCGGATCGAGCAGACTGCCCGCTCGGCGCGCAGCGACTATGAAGCGACCATCCAGCAATGGCGGACTGCGGCCTGCGGGCTCGAACGGAGCGTGTCAGAAGCGCTTGGCAGTGCGGCCCGGCGCGATGAACAGGTCAGGCGCGAGCGTTGTTTCTTCGGTGCCGGTGCTGCGCTGGCGGCGGTATTGATGACGTTCCTGCCGGGGATCATCGCCCGCGAACTTCCGGCAGGCTGGCAACTGCCCGAACGGATGGCACGGCGCACGCTTGGCGAGCCGACAATTGTCGATGCGGGTATCCGATTGATTCGTTCCGAGAACCCGTCGATGTGGGCGGCAATCTCCGAC
>Ga0315909_10003993_pt1 | contig 17632 bp, 19 predicted proteins | sample LakEriMetagenome_11_FD_203527 | JGI IMG/M metagenome (GOLD analysis project Ga0315909, IMG submission 203527) | Freshwater fungal communities from buoy surface, Lake Erie, Ohio, United States - Buoy 2 MA125 | ecosystem: Environmental > Aquatic > Freshwater > Lake | place: USA: Lake Erie, Ohio...
TATTGATATTCTTTTGATACTTTCACTAAATCTTGTGTTTCCAGATGTCTAAATCCAGATGTTTTAATTATATCAATTAATCTTTCTTTTGATGGCATCGTCCAATGATGTTTATGTTCTCTATATTTTGTTCCTTTATTATTGGCAGGGTCATAATATGTTAATGTTTCTTCATATGTTGCTGTATCTTCTCCTGGTTTCTTATTAAGTCTTCCCTTATATTTGAATTGGTCGAAGAATATACTAGAATCTGTCTGTCTTTCCAAAGAATATTTTTGTAATGAAAATGAAGCAAAAGGTGAAGCTAAGTCATGTAAAGGATCATATTTATCAGGATCAACTAAATGAACAACAAATATTCCTTCAGGTTGTAACCATTGATATGCATTATCAGATACTATCTTAGGATTTCTAAACTGATAAATTGAGAAATTTAATAATAAAGCTGTACTAAATGATTTAGGTGGAAATAATTGAACTTGTGTTATATCTCCTTTTTGGAATGTAGCACTAGGACATAATTCTCGTGCTTTTTTAATCATACTTTGTGATAAATCTACTCCTAAATAATCAACACCTAAATTTTTATAATAACAAGCATTAGGAGCTGTTCCTGAACACATATCTAAAATACGAACACTCTTCAAAGGTCTATCAGCCAGAGCACCTTCTTGTATTGCTATTTGTTCATATTTCAAAAGTTCATTTGATTGCCATAATTCATTATATATTGAAGCATAAGTATCATCATATATTTCTTCAGGTTCTTCTAAAGTTTGAGATGATCCATCTTCAAATCCTTCTTTTGAAAGAATTGAAGTTTTCACAAAATACATTAAGAAAATTAGAAGCGCTAAAAAAAAGTAATGTAATTCCATTATAAAGTTGGTGTAGAAAAATTAATCATGTATTTAATTCTATCAAATTTTGAATAGACTAACCATATTATCATTGCAATAAGAAACCAAAATATAAAAGTATATAACCATGAACTTGTAGATATAGGTGAAGATACGTCTGTTAACTGATTCTTTCTTAATAAAGTTTCCGTCATTGTTTTTTCTTTATTGTATTGTTTATTAAGGTAAGAATTGTCTTCTTCATCATTTTTTAATTGAGTTGTTAATACTGAACTTAAATTTATAAAAGCTTTATTTGAATTCTTAAAATCTGTTAATTCTTTATATTTAGTATTAAAATCTGTAAGAATAGGTTTTAATTCTTCTCTTGCTCTTCTTTCTTTATCTTTTTCTAACCATGCCGAACCATTTAATTCAGTATAGTAAGCAATACGTGCTTGTTCATATTTTTCAGGCTCTGATTCTTTATTTGTATTATCTAAGGCTAACTTTAATAAAACAAGATTCTTTTGTCTTTGACATTCAAAATCACATATTTCTACTACAGGTGGAGGTGGTGGAGAATTAGGAGAAGAAGGTTGATTTCCCATTATTATATTAAATTATTAATTTACATTTATAAACTTTTATCATTTTTTAAACAATTATTCTTACTTTCTTAACATTTTTAAATGCATCTTTACCTATACTTGTCCTTTTATAATGACTAATTTCTGTAAATCCTGTACATCCATTAAAAGCATTAGTACCAATTGTGTTTACCTTCGAAGGTATTGTTAATGTTCCTGTTAATCCTGAACAGCTATTAAAAGCACCTATGCCAATTGTTACTAAAGATGTAGCAGTTTCTAACTTTAATACTGCTAATTTTGAACATTTGTAAAACGCACCTACGTCAATAGTTGTTACTTTTGAAGGTATTGTTAATGTTCCTCTTAATTCTGAACATCCGTAAAATGCATCTCGACCAATTGTTACTAAAGATGCAGCAGTTTCTAACTTTAATCCTGTTAATTTTGAACATTCACTAAACGCATTCCGGCCAATACTTGTTACTTTTGGAGGTATTGTTAATGTTCCTGTTAATCCTGAACATCCATTAAAAGCAGTTATGCCAATTGTTACTAAAGATGTAGCAGTTTCTAACTTTAATACTGCTAATTTTGAACATCCATTAAACGCAGCTACGTCAATAGTTGTTACTTTTGAAGGTATTGTTACTGTTCCTTTTAATTCTGAACATCCGTAAAATGCATATGACTTAATTGTTGTTAAAGTTGTAGCATTGTCTAAATTTAATTCTGCTAATTTTGAACATTCACTAAACGCATTCAGGCCAATACTTGTTACTTTTGAAGGTATTTTTACTGTTCCTGTTAATCCTGAACATCTATTAAAAGCACTTGAGCCAATTATTTCTAAAGATGTAGCAGTTTCTAACTTTAATACTGCTAATTTTGAACAATCATTAAACGCACCTACGTCAATAGTTGTTACTTTTGAAGGTATTGTTAATGTTCCTGTTAATTCTGAACATCCATTAAAAGCACTTTCGCCAATTATTTCTAAAGATGTAGCAGTTTCTAACTTTAATCCTGTTAATTTTGAACATCCATCAAACATATTCCGGCCAATACTTGTTACTTTTGAAGGTATTGTTAATGTTCCTTTTAATTCTGAACATCCATTAAAAGCACTTTCGCCAATTATTTCTAAAGATGTAGCAGTTTCTAACTTTAATCCTATTAATTTTGAACATCCCTTAAACGCAGCTTCGTCAATAATTGTTACCTTCGAAGGTATTGTTACTGTTCCTTTTAATTCTGAACATCCGTAAAATGCAGTTACGCCAATTGTTTCTAAAGATGTAGCACCGGTTAAATTTAATAATGTTAATTTTGAACATTCATAAAACGCACCTACGCCAATACTTGTTACTTTTGAAGGTATTGTTAATGTTCCTTTTAATTCTGATAATCCACTAAAAGCACCTGGGCGAATTGTTTCTAAAGATGTAGCAGTTACTAACCTTAATCCTGTTAATTTTGAACATCCAATAAAAGCACCTACGCCAATACTTGTTACTTTTGAAGGTATTGTTAATGTTCCTGTTAATTCTGAACAGTCGAGAAATGCAGAATCACCAATACTTGTTACTTTTGAAGGTAATGTTAATGTTCCTGCTAATCCTGAACATCCACTAAAAGCATTTAAGCCAATTATTTCTAAAGATGTAGCATTGTCTAAATTTAATCTTGTTAATTCTGAACATCCTTGAAACGCAAGATTGCCAATACTTGTTACTTTTGAAGGTATTGTTAATGTTCCTTTTAATCCAAAACATACATTAAAAGCACTTTCGCCAATTATTTCTAAAGATGTAGCAGTTTCTAAATTTAATCCTGCTAATTGTGAACATCCATTAAAAGCAGTTGAGTCAATTATTACTAAAGCTGTAGCACCGGTTAAATTTAATCCTGCTAATTGTGAACATCCATTAAACGCATTCGTGTCAATAGTTGTTACATTTAAAGGTATTTTTAATATTCCTCTTAATTCTGAACATCCATTAAAAGCATTTGAGCCAATTGTTACTAAAGATGTAGCATTGTCTAAATTTAATCCTGTTAATCCTGAACAACCAGCAAACGAATTTATGCCAATAGTTGTTACTTTTGAAGGTATTGTTACTGTTCCTTTTAATTCTGGAGATCCAGCAAACGCATCGTTGCCAATACTTGTTACAGGTGGAGGGATTGTTGGAAATTCTCCAATTTTATTTTTAATTCCTATTATTGTTAAAAATGAGTCGTCTGAATAATAAAAAGCATCGTCGGAAAAAAGAGAAGTTGTGGTTGTCATTTTATTTATATACAACATATTTTATTTTTATAAAACATAATATAATCCTCCAACTAAAATTATTAAGGCTAATATATGAATTAATGAACCAAGAAATGAACCAAATAAATATAACGCATAAACTATAACTAAAATTACTAAAAGATTTTTTATAAATGGTTCAGTTGAATTAATTTGATCAATTTTAATTTGTGTTTCTTGAACGTCTTTTTCTAATTTTCCAATTGCGTCTTTATTTTGCTTTGTTGTCTCATTACTTAAATTAAATATTCCTTTGAAATAATTTATAAATTCATTGATTTGTTTTTTTACTACTAAAAAATGTGTTTGTAAATTATATTGGTCTTCAGTTTCTTCTATTGTATCATCTCTTTGTTTATCAAGAGGATCAATTTTTTGAATCATACTAATAAAATCTGTATCAGGAACTTTATATCCAGGTAAAGAACTAATTAATATACCATTAATTTCATTTGTTGTATCTTCAAAATCTTGTTGAAAGTTCATCTTATTATTAATTTACTAATTTTTAAATCCTGTAAAAATGTAATGGATATTAAAAACTTTCAAGATACAAGAAATCAAAAACTTCTTGATTTCAATGAAAGATTTAATTTTTTAAAACAAGAATATACAAATGCCTTAAACATGACTTTATTAGAAGAAGATCCTAAAAATCAACCTTTATTAGTATCAAGAGTTCAACAATTAAATACACAAATGACTGATGAATTAAGAGAAATTATTACAGAATTAACTAAACAACAAGATCAAGAAGGTTCAATTGATGATTTAACTCAACAATTAATACAATATCAAAAAGATTATAATGAAATTCAACAATCTCAAGATAAACTTACTACTTTAAAACTAATTAAAAATTCAAATTCTAAAACTTTAAATGAAGCTCAAACTATGTATTGGGTTTATTTAGGTGGTTTATTATTATTAACATTCTTAATTATTTTTAATGTTTTTAAAGTTAGTTTTAGTTCAGGTGTAGAAAGTGTTAAACAAACATTAATGCCCCAGCGATAGCTACTAATACACCTAATGTAGTATATTCGCTTGTTGATATTCCAGGAGTTACAGGTGAACTAAGTTGACTTTGTCGTATTTCTGCAGTTTTAGTTAAATCATGTTCATCCATAATACCAGTTCTTAAATACTTAGATTTTGAATTAGTTTTTTGTAATTGTCCTTCAATATCTTTAGAATAAAAATCATTTATTTCTTGTTTTTCATTTGATACTTCATTTTCTAATGAATTTAAGATTGTTTGTATACCTTGTTGTGCTGATTCATAAGCTGATTGGAATTTAGTATTTCCAGTCACCTTATATTGTACATAATTATCTCTATAACTTGATACTAGAGTATTAAACTGACTATCCATTTGTTACATCAGCAACACAAAATCTATAACGTTTATTTTCTCCTGTTGAATCACAAAGACCAGTAATTTCTACAATATCTCCAGGACGACATCCAATCCATTTAGCCATTGCATCTTGACTATCAATTTTTGGGAGAAATGATGAATCTTTTAAATTAAATTCCTTTAAAACAGCTACTTTTTCAGCATCACTAATAATACGATGTTTAGGAACTTTACGATGTTTTGAAATATCAAATTGTAAATGTCTAATTTCAAAGATTTGAACTAAAGGATTTTCTATTTCATTAATATGATTACGAAGAACAGTCAATACATTTTCAGATGGAATTGAAGGACTAATAATTATAATACCTGAATTATGATTATTATCACGAGCAAAATCAAGAAAATTATGAAATTCACGTTCTGTTACACGTGTTTTAGTGCTAAAGATAATTAGTAGAGAATCATAAGTATACATTTTAGTTTCATCTAAGGCACCACCTACAATCTCGAATTCTTCATTAGGTCGACCACGACCAAGAAGAATCTCTTTTAAAGTCTTTAAAGCAACTTCTTCCATTCTTTAATATTATGAAACTCCTATGAAAATATCATATCCATTTTGTAAATGAAAGACCTAAGTTTTCTTGCTATAGGATGTGGACTTGCTTTAATTGGTTATATGCTATTTATGAAGCCTTCTAAGGAAACATTTGTCCCTGAATTTCTAGATCAAGGTAACGTAAAAAGAACAGCTATGACAACTGACTCTTCTTACGCTCAACAAACAAATCATTTCGTAATGACACCTTCTCCTCCTGAACAAATACCTGGTTTAATGACACCTTTTCGCGTTAATGTATGGAACTCTGTAGTGCCTGTTTAATAAATTCATCTATATTTTCATTACATAATAAAGGACAAAATTGATTTATTTTTTCAGTTGACCAATCCCACCATTTAATTTCTAATAATTTTTTAATTTGTTCATCTGAAAATCTATACTTAATTAATTTAGCAGGATTACCACCTACGATAGAATAAGGTTCAACATTTTTTACAACATGACTATTATTTGCAATAACGGATCCATCGCCAACTGTTATTCCAGACATAATTACTGAATTAGATCCGATCCATACATCATTTCCTATAATAACATCTCCGTTAGATTTAGGACATCCTTTTCCATCAAAAGTATTAAAAATATGATTATTTACATGCCCAAATGGATAAGTTGTTACCCAATCAGTTCTATGGTTTCCTCCAGTATAAACAACAACATTTGCAGCAATTGAACAAAATTTACCAACTTTTAATGTATAAGGTTCTCCCCAATTAAGGACATTACATGTTCCATAAGTATATTGTCCATATGACATGTTTAATTAAATACTTTTACTAAAAATACCAACACTATCACGCCAGTCACCTCTTGGATCTATATAAGACTCTGCTAGTTGAATATTATATCCATTCTTATTTGCCCACTTAGCAAGACCTTTCCAGCTATCAGCATAAAATCTCCAGCAATCTCCCGGATAACCATGGTAGGGTCCGGTAGAAGGTGCATTAATATAAATTAATCCACCTGGTTTTAGAATTCTACACATTTCCAAAAATGTCATCCAAAAACAGTCATCGTGTTCAAAGTTAGAAGATGATGTTATAATATTTACACTATTATCTTCAAATGGAGTCTTGTCGCCAACAGACACAATGTCTACGTTTGGTCCGTTTGTCATATCAAGTCCCTTATAATCGCATCCTTGAAATATAGGTCTTAAAGATCCATTAACATCATATGCTCCAAAATCTATAACTTTTAGAATAACTCCAGAAGTAATAAGTGGAACTACATATTTTTTATAAAATTTAACACAATTTTCATAGGCAGTTGGGTGCATTTTATACTTATATGAAGTGATACATTTAAACTCTAGATAAAATAGTTAAACCATTATTATTAATGAATCTTTTTTCAAGTTTCCATTCAGGGTGATCTTGAAGAAACTCTTCAATAGCAGGCCAAAGACCTTTTGTGATTTCTTCTACAGGAATTCCATGCTGAATACTTTGTTGATGAGCATTCCAATCACAACGAATGGTTTCTCCTTGCCATTCATCTACAGTTGTATCATGCATAATGATATATTTCTTGACACTTGAATGCCAATGAGCAAGTTCACGCTTCAAATGACCATACACATGCCATGTATCAATAAAAAGTAGGTCAGTTTGTACAACAGGACATTTAATATCACTTTCTTGAATAAATTTAGCATTAACACCTTCATTCTCACATAGTTTAAGAAATCCATCAATTTGTCCAGATTTATAAGGATCTACTAATGTATATGAATTATTAGGATTTCCAATAAGTCCTAAACCAAACGCATAAGAACTAACAACATCACGAACGCCACATTCAACTACTGAATCACATTTCTTGGTATATTCATATAAGGTAGGTAGATGTTCATTAATATCAGAATGCTCTCTGCATTTTAAATCGTAATTTTTAATCATTTACTTATTACTAATAGTTTAATATTTAAATGGATGAGTGTTATCAGCCAGAATGGAATAATTATTTAAAACAATTTGATATAGGATCAAAATATTTTCAACATATTCCTGAAAAATCAGATAAATATTGTGTTATTATTGAACCTAGAAAACATCCTTTATTAAAATTGGTTATTAAAAACTTTATGTTTTTATTAAAAGATTGGGGAATTATTTTATACCATGGTTCTGACAATGCAGAATTTGCAAGATCAGAATTATCAGAAATTCCAAATATTCATTATGTTAATTTAGGAATTTCAAATTTAACAATTGGTGACTATAATAATTTGCTGTGTTCTTCTAATTTTTGGAAACAATTGATGGAGGAGTTTCATTCTAAATATTCACTCATATTTCAGACAGATACATTATTATTAAATTCAGATATTAACAGATTTTTAGAATATGATTATGTAGGAGCACCATGGGATCCAGAATGGATTCCAGGTGTTCACACAGGTAATGGTGGCCTTTCTTTAAGAAAAACAAAAACTATGTTCTGTATAACTTCTGTATGTGAGAGAGATTATCCTTATAATGAAGATTTATATTTTGCAATGTGGTGTAAAAAATTAAATTTAAAAATTCCTTCTAAGGAAACTGCAAGTCATTTTTCAGTAGAAACTTTCTTTTATGAATCTCCATGTGGATTACATAAGCCACATTTAAATAAGTTCCCTTCAAGAGAATCGTATACTCAAATGTTAAGGCAAGACTTAGTATCTTCAATAATTTCTGATAAATAATCATCTTTTAAGAAAATAGGTTGATTAACAATATCCAAGTATTCTTCATCAGTCATATTTAACATTTTATCAATTACATTTTCAATAGACTCTTCATTTTCAATACATAAAAATCTACGAGAATTAAAATATTTTGATATATTTGGACTACCCCAATATATCGGAATAACTCCTGCTCTAAATCCATTAATAACTTTTTCAGTTATATAATAATCCTGTTGTTCATTTTCCATACAAATAACAAATTTAAATTGTTTATAAAAGTTAATTAAATTAATTCCATCCCAATCTCCTTGAATTTTTCCACCAATATTATTTTTATATGATCCACCATAAGCTACAGAACATTTTTTTTCAGTTTCTTCTAAAAATTTATTTCTTATATATCCTCCATAATTTGAAATTACTGCACAAACTATATTTTGAGGAACTTCTTTTACAGGTTCATAACTTAGATTATTTTGAATATATGGTACAAAAAAAGGAAAACATACATAATTATTAGAAGTTTTATTGAATCCTAAAACACATGAATATTTTTCAAGAGGATTTTCTCTATTACCCCACCAATTCAAGTAATGACCTTCGCAAGTATAAAGAAAAGTATATTTCCATTCTTTTTTATCTATTAAAGATTCACTCTTCCATAAACATTCAACTAATATATCTCCATCTTCCATAATATCAGTAAGTTCTAAATCTTCATTAAAAATCTTTGAAAAAAAACTAAGAAAAATATTAAGTTCTTTATTCAAGAAATTATTCCAAAATCCATGAAAGTATATTTTCAATGATCTATATTGTTTTATAAGTTGCTTACCTTCATGTATATATTGATAAATATTGTTACAACCAACTGGAATATAACGTGCAGCTGTTAAACTATTAACGCATGTATAATCAACTTGAATCTCTGAAAATATATCTTCATAAACTCGTGTAATCCAATCATCGCAATAATAATTCTTTATTTTAGGATAAAAATAGTATCCGAATATTTTCATGTGCTTCTTGCTTACGAATGAATTTTCAATACACATTGGATTTCCAAATTTAATTCGGTCATTATAATTTTGTAGATTACAAGGTCCTACAACCCCAAAATCATTATGTTCTTTTAATTTACTAATAAAATGAGATGTCCATCCATATGTTTCTAAAATAACATCATCGCCGACTTGAAAAAAATAGTCATGTTTTCCAGTTTCAAAGGCAATATCTGCTAACTTATTCCATGCAGTAGCAGGAGCACTTTGACATCCTGCAAGACAAAAAATATCTGGAATGATTTCTTTTAGTTTTTCGGAATGGTTAATATAAAATTGATCATCATCATCATAACCTAAATAAAATGTATAACTATATTGATCTTCTCTTGTTTTTTGAAAAGATGGATATAATTTTTTAAGAAATGGAATATCATCAATTATTTCATGATTTTGATTTCTTGAACATATAGGAACTAGAATAGCTATGTTCATTTACCTAAACTAAACTTAGTCTGTTTAATTCATTATTAATATACTTTTGTTGATATTCTGGAGTAAAAATTACTTCTGAAAACTTCACAGCATTTTCTGCAATTCTTTGTGCTTCATTATCATTTTGCACAAGCCATTCAATTTTTTCTTCAAGATCAGAAAGATCATATTGAATAGGAACATAATTTATCATAGGTTTTAATAAATTTTTGAACCACCAATTATTTCCAGGATGTGTTATCAATACAGGAACAGAGCCGCTCCCAAATACCCATTGAATATTACCGGGATAAGTAGTTCCATCGATCATTAATAAAAATTTATAATAAAATTGATGTTGCATAGAACATCTTTCCCCAATATGTTCTTTAGGAATCATATCAATATGAGACTCATTAGTAAATCCAAATTTTACATCAGTATTTTGATTATTTATTAACTTTTCAACAACACTCATACGTATAGTAGGTCTATGATATCCGCCAAGATTACCTCTCCAAAATAAAATAGATTTTCGCTCATTCCAAATAGGAAATGTATAATTAGTTAATAAGTTCTTTAATCCGTGTTGAAATGTATTATCATTAATTGGTATTAATATTAAATTATCTTTCGCTACATTTCTTGTACAGACAGTAAAAATTGTTGAATCATTTGATTTATAATTAGATAGACTACTTTCGGATGTACTAAAAACATGTTTTATTACTGATTTTTCTAAAATACTGTTATTTTCATCATCTGTAAAAATACCATCTGATTGAATAAAAATACCTTTTTTAGTTGGTTGAATATTTTTAGAAACATATTTTTCTAAAGGACCATTTGGAATACATTGACCTAATTCTCCTCCTCCCCAATATAATTGAGTATTTTCAGGAACTCTTACAATATTAGATTTTTGTTCTTCTACAAATTTAAACCATCTTAAATTTTTAGTATTAATTTCAACTTTATGAGGGTTAGAATCCATAAAACTTACAAAACATTCAATTATATGAGAATCTTTCAAATGCATAGATAAACAGTATTCTATTCCATTGCCACGAAAAGTAAACGGAAAACTTATCCCAAGTGGCTTATAAGTTTGTTTTTCTAATTCTACAAAACAATGATAATAATTTCTCTTTTTAGAATATTCGCAAAAATGAACTAAAGCTACTAACTTTCCATCTATTTCTAGTGGCGAAGCTGAACCTCTAAATGTTTTAAATAATGGAGGTGTTGGAATTTCTTTGAAAAATAAAAGTTTATTTCCACGAATTTTTCCTACACGTAAAGGACTCCATGAATAAATAAATTCATCAGTTCCAGGAACATTTAGCCAGTTCTTTTCGCAATCTGAATTTGTAGGAGATTCAATTCCAATAGGATCTTTTCCATATTCTCCATGAACAATACTTACTTTTTTATCTAGATATTCATAGTAATTTGTAGCAGTATAAAATAGTTTACCTTCAAAGTTATATACTCGCATATCTTCCAAACCTTTTACAGAAGATTGGAATAATGGTGTGCTATCTTCAATTTTTATATATTCACCAGTTTCCAAATTATATCTTAAATTTTTAGTTTGAACTGCAGATCCATCTTTAGTTTTATATTCTCCTTCTATAGGAGGTAAATAATTAACAAATCGAATATTTACTAAAGGATAATTAAAACATGATATAGCAGATGGTCTAAAATCTTCTCCAAATACTTGGGGGATATTTAATGGAGCCATTACAGATGGAATAGGTTTCACACTAAACTTTAAATTTGAAATACAATTTTGTTGATGTTCTTCTCTTATAAGCATATACTTGATAGTAGTTTCAAGACATTTTTCAGGATGAATATAGTATTCTACAATTGAAGCTTCATATTCAATTCCACCAGCATTAGGAAATTGTTCAACAAACAAAACATCTTGCTTTGGATAAGGTAGTTGACGAACTATATTTATATAGTGTAACGCTTTATAGAATTGTCTTGTTTCACGATAATGTTTAACTAAATGATATAAAGGTTCAGCTCTTGCTTTATGAAACTCAAATGCTTTTTGCATCCAATATTCAAATTTTAACATATTGCCCATACGACGATAACATTCTCCTACATTATAAGCAGAATTCCATGCTTCTTCATACCATCTACCCATCTTAAAACGTTTTTTGTAATATTTAATTGCTTCTTCATTATTTCCATCATCACGATATGATTGACCTAAATAAAAATAATACCGATCATTATCAGGTTCTTCTTCAATACCTTTAAGGAGAGCTTCAATATCACGTTTTATTTTATCACCAGTTAAATTACGACCACCTAATCTTCTAGATTCCATCCAAAAATTGCGTGGTAAATTAATCATTTTAGATCCATCTTTACAATTTGTAGGGTATTCATGAACTACACCTTTATAACACCATCCATCATTAGCCTTGAAAATTTGCCCTCGCATATATTTCATTTCAGTTCCTTGATGAATATTTAGGCAACATCCATTAGGTTTTTCTTTTTCAAGAATATTATGTAAGACTTCGCGTCCATTAGGAGGAAAAGACATTAAATCATCAGCGTCAATAACTAAAATATAATCCATTAATCCATCACATAATTGTAAAGATTCTGTTCTATTATGACCAAAATTCTTCCACGGACGTTCATGAACTACTCCTTCAATTCCTTTTTCTTTATAAAAATCTTTAATTACTTGAATAGTATTATCAGTAGAACCTGTATCAACAATTGAAAAAGTATCTATGAGTGGTAATGTACAACTCAAAGATTCTCGAATAATATGTGCTTCATTTTTTACAATCAAACATAAACCTATTTTCATCTTTTAAATATTAGAAAATTAATGTTAAAGTCTTTTTATCTTTGGGATGTTCAGGAAAGGTTCCTTTATTTCTATATTCTTGAACTTCTTCCCATACTTTACGAAAACTTACAATATTTGTTTCAATCCAATTTAAATCTCTAGGAACTGTTGTATTTCTATAATTATTTAAAGTCCAATACAATAATTCCCATTTATGAGCTTCTTCACCTAAAACTTCTTGACGCCATACTGAAACTTCTCGCATATCTTCAATAGATTTATATTTAACTTGAATATCATCTTCATGAATAGCAATAAATGATTTGAATTGCGCCCTGGAATCTTTCCATGAAGAATATGTTTCTTCTTTGAATTCCATTTCAACATATTCACATTCATCTAATTGTGTACATTCTAATTGTAATTGCATTTGATGATAATATGCAGGTGGAATAGGTGTATCTTGTGTAAACTTTCGTGAAATTGGACATTTAAATTCTACTAATTTTCCATATCTAAAATCTTGAGGATCTTTTGTTACTATAATACCATCAGGCGATGCACCAAGGAAATTATACGAGGGATGAGGAATACAAGATGTATCTACAATTTCAATTCCACCATTCATTAAACAATAAATCTCTTTTGCAATAGATTCAAATCTTGTTCCCCATACTAAAGCTCTTGGTCCTGGTCCATTCGTAATTGGACGAGGAAGTAATTTTGACATTACGAGTTCATGTTTCAATGCCTCAGAAGAATCAGGCAACGCTTTATAAATTTCAGAGGCAGTTAACATTTCTCCTCTTTTTAAATGCCACGCTTGTGTTCGTTGATCATTTGAACCATATGTTTCAATAAGGGTTTTGATTTTTGTTTCCATATTTTATAATTAAAAAATTGTTTTTGTTTTATTCGTTTTTAGTTTAACGCCACCAATGAGGACAATTTTCAATATAAATATATGAAACTTTTCGTTTATCAGAATATAAAGTAGGAAATTGTTTATTAAAATCTTCGCCACGAGTTTTAAGAATCGCAACCTTTTCTTTTGCTTCTTCTTCTGTCATAACAAGATAATCGTGAAGTAAACTACCTCCAAGCAAACCATTTTTGGTTTGTAATTCCCAATCAGTATACACTAAGTATTTACTTCTTGCGTTGTTCGCCATACTTGATATTATTAATAATAACCTAAATCCGTTTTCAAGGATGAAAATATTAAATATTAATGCAAGAAATACAATCACAAGAACAATGGGTTCTTTTTCGTCTTGAAAAATTCTATTCAAATTCTACTAATCTTTCAATAATTAAAAATATTTTGGATGGTAATTCTAATTTATCTTTGAGATTAATTGATTGGTTTGTTACAAATTATTCAAAGAAATTTAATACTTCTTATATTTCAGATTCACAAAAACATATTGTTGTTTATTTAAGTTATAAATCTCATTTAAAAGCGTATTCAAAAAAAATGTTTGATCCTTTTTGTAGATCGAAACGAATTAAATTCAAAGATTTTGAAACTACTGTTGGACAATTAAATTTCTTTGAATGGGCAATTACTGATAATATCATTTCATATCTTGAAAAGAATTATGATAAAGTTCATACTGATATGGAAAGTAGATTATCAGAAATGAAAGAAATTTCTAAATCTGAAGGACAACGAAAAAAAAGACATGAACTATCAAATTCTGCGACTAAATCTCTAACTCGTCATGAAGTTAAAGTATCCGTTAAGTTTGATTAAACATTATCCTTTAAGAAATCAAATATGTTCTCTATTCTGAGACCGCATTTGATTTATGAAGATATTTCTTCTGATATTGTTGAACATGATATTGATTGTGACGCAGAAGAATGGTCTTATAATGGTAAGGACGTTTATAGAGGTTTAATTGATCAAAAATATATAGATGAAAATTTACATGTGTATTGGCTTTATGATGATAATTCAAAAAAGGTAGGTTTAGCAGAACATGAAAGTAATTCACCTGAGATATTCAGGGCTCTTTGGATATATGAAAATAATCCTTTTGCTACACTATATCAAAATTTAGAATGGAAAGAAACTGATACTACTTTATGGTCAAAATTATCAAATGAAGCATATCAAGATTGCCTTGATAAAGATTTCAAGAATGTATTTGATGATGCTTTAAAAAACAATACTTTAATTCTAACACCTTCAAAATTAAAAGAAGATTTTTTTATTTATGAATGTGAGAGATGTAATCACAAATCTTTTTTAGCGATGAATGGTCATTCATCAGTAAAAAAAATCCCCCGTGTGGATTTGAACCACTATTCTATTTTGTTTTTAGATGATTCTTTTTTACTTTTTGATCCCCCTTTAGGCTTTAAGTTGATGAAGCAGCAGCTCGACGGCGACGTCCAGGCGCAGCAACCGGAACAGGCGATGTTGGTTGGTCATCCGGAGTAGCTGGGCGCTCGCCGGCTGGCGTGCCACCGACAGCTGATTCAGAGTGGGAATCCTCCTCATCTTCCTCCTCTTCCTCAACAGGCGCGCTCCCTCCACCGCCGCCTCCACCGGCAGGGGAGGCAACTGCTTCAAAGAAGTCAGTTAGGCGTGGACGGCTAGGCGGAAACACCTGCGCAGCGCCAAGACGCCACGTAACTCCAAACCCACCGCCTGCGAGAATGTAGATGTTGCCGCTGACAACCAGGTTCAGCACGACGCCCTTCGGAAAGACGTTCGCGAGATCTTCAGGTGAGCCGAGGTAAACTGGATTCTTTGTCCCATCTTCCACGGCACACTTCACCTGTCCGTCGTAGATCGGAATCTTTACGCGGAAGCTCGGGTCATACTTGCCATTGGGCACGTATTCGCCGTCCACCTTGGTAGATGAGACGTTGACCAGTCGCTTGAAGCCGTCCTCTACGGCGGCCTTCGAGCGAGAGCGTCCAAACCACTTCGCGCTGTTCTCCACAGCAGCAGTCTGGATCTTGCTCTCGAGCTGACGAAGGAAGTTGTAGAACGCCTGCGCGTCACTCAACTCACCTCCGCCTCCGCCTTCGCCACCCTCTGCCACAGCGAGACCTACTCCATCTCGCGGGCAACCTGGCAGCCCAACCATCAAAGTGAATGCGTCGGGAGCGCCGTCGTTCTCTCGACGGTTTAGACCACCTGGTGCGCGCACGTCACGAAGACCGATATTAAACGGTTGTCCTTTTAGCTTCATTGACACGCTGGGATTGCGCCCAGCCTGTGCCTTGCCCACGTGAAACGTCACGTCCTCTACGTTGATCGACTTGATTGCTTGAGTACGATTCATCCTTTTTGCGCCTTACTTAACTATAGCCGTGTTTCGTTTAAATCCGTTTTTCATGAAAAAAACAGATTCATTTACTCGTGTTTCTTATCTTATAAAATAAGAATGAGCATTTGTTTTTCATTCAAGAACAAAACAAGTTCTGAACGATGTTCTTCTAAATCTTTGAATGGATTATTATTTTGTAGACGTCATTCTCGGTATAATTCTCCACGCAATTGGTTTATGGAAGAAAACCGTCTAAGCAAAATTATTAAAATTCAAAAGGTATGGCGAGGATATTTTCTTCGATTTTGGTTAAAATTAGCAGGAACTGGTGTTATAAATAGAAAGTTATGTTCTAACAATGAAGAATTATGTACATTAGATGATAGAAATTCTGTTGATCCTTTATGGTATTTTTCATTTGAAGAAGATAAGAATGTTTGGTGGTTTGATATTCGAACTATTTGGGAATCTACACTTGTAAAAAATATTCCTGATAATCCATTTAATCGCAATAAACTTACGATTGAAACGAGAACAAGATTACGTAAACTAGCACATTTACATTCACGCAGACTACATTGGCTTCATCATGATAAGAATATTGTATTTACGGAAGAAGAACGGAATATTCGAAATTGGAGACAAGTAAGTCAAATTCTTGATGAGAATGGATTTTATGAAATAAGCCCTATGTTATTAAATTCTATGAATACTACTCAATCATATATTTTTTTAACCATGTTACTTGAAGATATGAAAGTATGGGCGAATGAACATTCTAGTAAAGAATCAAGAAGAAATAAATATATTATGTGGATATCATGTGCGGCCATACAAATTTATAATAATGTTAATGTTATTAATGCAATCAACGAAAAATATGTTTCCTTCCTTGTTGCAAGATTACTTTTAACTATTTTAAATGATTGTCAACAAAATTATCCTGTATGTTTTATGATTATGACTTCATTTTATAGATTGTGATTTAAACAGGTAAGAATTATATAGAGTATACCACGCGTTAAAAATGCCGTCCTCAAACTCTCAAGTAAAAGCAAACAACATGGCTGTAAAGAAACCTGTCGTAGCTGAAACTCCTGTAGTCGCCACCAAGAAATCCAAAGCGCCTGCCAAGGCCGAAGCCACCGTCCCTGTAGTAGTTGCACCTGTTGTTGCTGAAGTAGTAGTTCCTCGAACTGCCGCCGTAGTTCTATCTGAACTACAAGAGCACCTACGCGCTCTAGGCTCTGAAGTAACGACGCGTGTGCGTGCTCTAGTAGCCGAGTCTCTAGAGGCGGCGAAGTCTCTAAAGCGTGATGTGCGTGACTCCAAGAAACGTCGTCGCAAGGATCCGGCGGATATGACGCCTGAAGAGAAAGCCGCATGGGAATCTCGCCGTGCGAACAACGCTTTTCTAAAACTACGTCCGCTATCTGATGAACTATGCTCTTTCATGAGTCTTTCTCCCAAGTCCCAACGTTCTCAAACGGACGTAACGAAGTTCGTAGCGACGTATGTAAAAGAACACAAGTGCTTTGATCCGACCTTCAAACGCCGTATCATCCCTGATTCTAAACTAGGGAAACTACTACGTGTAAAGGATGGTCAAGAAGTAACTTATCTAAATCTACAAAG
>Ga0315909_10003998_pt1 | contig 17625 bp, 35 predicted proteins | sample LakEriMetagenome_11_FD_203527 | JGI IMG/M metagenome (GOLD analysis project Ga0315909, IMG submission 203527) | Freshwater fungal communities from buoy surface, Lake Erie, Ohio, United States - Buoy 2 MA125 | ecosystem: Environmental > Aquatic > Freshwater > Lake | place: USA: Lake Erie, Ohio...
CCTTGGTTTGCCTTAAATGATGGCATTTAATATTTGACAGATTTTCAATTATTTGTTAAACTTGCGGCATACACACGCCGTTGTGTGTATTATTAATCAAAACTGGAGAACCAAAATGATGAATTTTCAAAACGGCGCAGTCACTACCACGACTACGCAAACTTATGCGGCTCAAAAAAATGCCCGTTTTTCCCTAACTGCAAGCCAAATTCGAACCATTCAACAACGATGGGACGAAACTTATAATGCGTTACCCCGTATTCAACAGCAGGCTATTGATAATGCGTTAGCCGCTGCAATCTCAGAATTCCGTCGTCGCAATCCTAATATTAAAGGCACCAAAGATCTAAAGAAACAGTTGGCTAAAGCATGGACTGTTAGTATGTCGCAGGTATGCATCGACGATACCATGCAACGGCAATTGAATATTGCCTGGGTTCTAACTTTGCTAAATGTGTTTGTGGCCACTAAAGTTATCCCTATTCATGTTTATCAACCTGACCCTAATACAGAACAATATTTGGCGTGGGACGGGCAGCACACTTTAGTACTACTTTGGCTGATTTGTACACAGGTGTTTGCAGAAAATCCTGAAGATTTTGAAATCCCCGTTAACGTTTACGCCAGCCATCAAAAAAGCGAGATGCGTGGTTGTTTCATTGACTTGAACAGTGAAGAAGGTAAAAAGATGCTGGACTTGTTTGACAAGATCGAGCAAATGATTTATGGTGTGCGTGTGGACGGCAGTCAAAATCCTTTGTGGGTGTTCATTGAACAAAAACAACAAATCGTCGAAAGTCGCGGCCTGTTTCTAACCAGCAAAAAGTTTGGCGATGATCACATGCCTGGTGCAATTAGTCGTATGCAAGAAATTAACAAAATGGACTTGGAAAGTCTAGAATGGCTTTGTGATTATCTTGTGGCAGTTGGTGCTCAACATCGTGCGGTAGAGGAGAAGGAAATGGTCATGATGGCTTACTTTTTTGAACGTTGCCGATTGGCCAAACTCAAACTTACACAACAACAAGTGTTTGACATTGCAGGTCTTGCCATTACTAAATGGGGCGGAAGCTTTAGTCCCAGTAGTCGCTTTTGGGCTAAAGTCAGCCAGGCGTACACAAATTGGCATGCCGCTCATATTGTTTATGGCAATCCTCGTTGCAACAAAGAGCCTATTCATGGTTTTCCGTTTTTGGCAGAACAAATTAAACGAGACCTTAAAGGTTTTGCCAAATTGTCTAGTAATACTAGCAGTGAGTTTCTGCCAGAATCTGGAGACTTGTTTCCATGAAATATCTAAGATTTGACAAGCCAAAAAGTCTTGCTCAAATCAGGAAGGAGCTAGGTAAAACCTGCTCTGTTCCTGGGTGCTGCAAACCACTGACCAATATGGAAGGCCCGGGCTCAAATAAGTTATGTCGCGAGCATCAACTCAGCCAAGTTGAATACGGCGGTCCAGGAAAAATCAGTCGTCCTCATACTTTTCATAGGCAATGGATTTGTGTTGATTGTGGCAAGGACGTTAGCGTCGAAGTTGATAAGAAATATCCAGGCCTACAGGAGTCTGACCCGGACAAATTTTTTAGACTATGTCGTAATCGTATCATCGGCGATCATGTTATTCGCAGAGCCGACGGCGGTGACGACACTAAAGAAAACGTTCAAAGTCGTTGTTTAGACTGCAACAGTGATAAAACTATTCTTAATGAAGATTTTAGAAAAGGTCAAAAATGAAATTAGATGCAATGCTCACTGATTTTCAGCGATGTCAACTAAAGCCTGCTATTAATCGTATTTTGTTTAAAGACTGGAAAACACTGCCTAAGAGCAAAGGTTTGTACAGTATCTGGCAAGATGAGCAATGCATCTATGTAGGACAGGGTGGCGGAGGTACAGGAATTCGAGAAAGGTTTGGGCATCACTGGAATAAAGCTTATAGTATTCAAAAGTCGGGCACTAGTCATGGTGCAGGTTGGCGCGAAGCCAGGGATTTGAATTGGTGGACTCCCGAGTCTTGGTCTATAGAATACTTTGAATGCAAAAGTGCTGTTCACAGAACATATTTAGAAGGAGCTATGATGTTAGTGTTTAATCCTTATTGCAATGATGAAAGCTTTGGGGATCGAATAAATATCTGATATGCGAATATTTGATGTTATTATTCCTGTTAACGAATCTTTGTTTGAAAGTTTAGGCAGAAAAAACACAACAGGGTATCTACTAAACGATCTTAAAAAAATCGTAAACGAATATCAATTCGGTCATTGGCAAGAAGGTTTAGGACGCGACAAGCCCTTCATGCGAGGGGACTTGTATAATGCAACGTATACAGTAAAGGTACAGCCTTATCCGGCGATAAGAAAAAAATTCCGCGATTTCATGGAACTAAAAAGAGCCAATCCCATGGCGCTTTTTGGCAGTAGCGATAAAAGTTTCAGTTCAGATGGTATATTTAATTCCGTAATCCCAGGCCTAAGACATGCACACATTACTTTCGATTTGAGCATTGTGTATAAACTCATAGGAAATCAAATTTATCTGTATGGGTTTTTCACGCACGATGATTTGGGCACAGGCCAACCACGTAATATTAATCGTCAAAAAAATGCGGCTAAACGTTTATCCCAGCAAAACTTTAACGAACAAAACGGTTGACTGAAATTACCAATTTTGCTATAATAACCGTACAGTAAGAAATTCGGGTAAGAAATGAAAGTTTTTGTGCTCCGCGATAGTAAAGGTAACGTTCTGCAATATAGTGCAGAAATTGGTGTTCTGTTTGACGCAGCCGAACTGCACGAAGCAAAAACCCAAGAAAAAACCCAAATCCTGGCCGAAAACCTGTTTGAAATCAAGGCAGAACTCAAGAAATCCCCAGTTGTTGCATAAAAACAACACAAATTTTGGTTGCTCGAAAATCCCAATTTTGCTATAATAATGGAATAGTAAGCAACAAGGAGTAAGCAATGAACTTTGAACAAGCACTGGATGTCGTAGAGCAATATCAGCAAGATTGGGCCCTGCCCGGACTGCTGGAAACTCTGGTACAGATGCAGAATTGTTACGATGATCTCGCCAGCACAGAAGCCCAGGCGTATCGCGTAGTTTTTCGTGAAATGGGCAAGCTCTTTTCCCCGGCTTGATATCGCCGTCCAACTTCGAAGGAACCCAAATGCACTATCCTGAATATTTCACCTCAGACGATATCATGGAATTCGAGTACGAATACAACCGTATTCTTGATATCGAAGAAAACGTGGGTTTTTGGAAAATCAACGGAGAACTTCAACTTGTTGCACAAAAACAACAAGAAGAACTAGAAGAACTTTTGGTTGACTGAAATTCCCAAATTTGCTATAATAGTGGCATACAGTAACAAAACGGAGTAAGAAATGTCTGCACTTTTTGATCTCAACGGCGCATTTATGCGTGATATGACTGAGTCGGATCGACGTGAAATTCGCATGTATGGAACAACCGTAGACCAAATGCGTGAAGCAGTTGAAGAAAGCATCACGTTCCGTTTTTCAGGTCCTGCTATGATGGCAGCAAGCCTCATGAGCGACTGCCAAGAGATGGTAAGTTACGGCCCTTACGACAGCGATACGCTGGCTAATCTTCTTGAAGATCAGCGCCAAATGCTGAACCGTGCCAAGTGGATTTTGTTTGAATATTGCATGAAGGAGACTGCATAATGAGTAAAATTAGCGAACTTAGTCTCGACATCCAAGAGATGTTGGCCGAAGAACACGACCCCCGTGCCATTGCACGATATCTCGATATTCCTGCAGAATGGGTCTATGAAGAACTTTCCCGGGAAATCGAAGAAGCTTTTAGCCCTTTCGAAACTTGTAATAGCTAAAATTTCGGTTGATCAAAATTCCCAATTCTGTTATAATTTAATTTTAAACAAGGAACTGCAATGACTAAATCTTTCGTTACTCATCTTGGCGGCACTGTTACTTTTACCCCCACTGGTTTGATTCACAAGGCAAGTTCTGGTGCGTACAGCGGTCGACTGGCTGAACTGAATCAGAATGCTGTGGTCACCGATCAACCCAAACGTGGTCGCGGCCGTCCTCGTAAAAATAAATAATTTTAGTTCTACCAAAGGACCTATAAATGAACACTTGCATGAGTTGCGCTCGAAAACATGACAGTTGGCTTGCATACTGTACCAATTGTATGCAGACTCAAGCTATCATTAAACAAATGGAAGCGGCTGAGCGTCGTCGAAATTTTAATTCGCCCGCTAGTCAGCCTTTGCCCCCATCTGTCAATTATGGTGCTTATAGTAATTCGCCACCAAGTCGATTTTTTTGGCTGCTGACCAGCGGGATTGGTGCATTTGGATTTTTCTGTTGGATCTTGTATATGTTTTGGACTTTGTTGTTCAATGGGGCCAATTTTACTACCACAGATTTTGTTGCTGGATTGGTGTTTTTCATTTGGGCTGCCAACGAACTCTAATTTGGTAAATCAGAATTCATAATATGGTTGACATCAACTTCGTTTTCAACTATAATTTGAATATGTTAGCAAATGGATGTTAACATTGTTTTTTCAACTAACTTGTTTTTTTCTAGGAGTATTTTATGTTTAAAGTTGCTGGTGTTTCCGTTCTCAAAGGTGAAGTCAAAGTTCGTTTTGCCAACGACATGACTCGTGTTAAGGTGTTGGCTAAAAATGGTCACACTGATATTGAACTGCTTGAGCTGCCCGAGGCCATGGACAAGCCTGCTGTGGTTACGTATCTTAAGACCACTGATCTCTATACCGATGCTCGCTTTACAGCCGCAATCGATGCCGCGGATACCAAATATAACAGTGTGGCAACTGTTAAGGTCACTAAGGCTAAAGCAGAGAAGCCTAGTATTGAAGCTATTAAGGCTCGTGCTAAAACAGCTAAGTCTGAGCCTGTGGCAGAGTGATCGGCGCAATGTGCAGGACAAGGCCCGTATGGGCCTTTTTCATTGAATAAATATGATAAAATGGTAATACTTAATTTAATTTTTTTGTTAGCACTAATTGGTATCATTGGATTTTGGATTCATTCAGTGGCCACCTACGATTGGTCAAAATTCGATGAAGACAGCAAAGATGATGATTTCTTAAAGCCATACGATGACAAATAAGGAATAAATTATGAAAAAAATTCTTGTAGGATTGTTGTTTGCATCAAGTGCTGCCATGGCTCAAGATGTTTATGTAGTATCAGTACAGCCTAGATTTACTACAGTATATCAACAACAGTGCCAGATAGTCAGTGTAAGAGAAGACAACAGTGGTGTGGGCACTGTTATTGGTTTAATTGCAGGCGGTATTATCGGCAATCAAGTTGGCGGCGGAAGTGGTCGCGATATTGCCACCGTGATCGGTGCCGGAGTAGGAGCCAGTGTAGGCAACAGGATCGGACAAGATCAGATTTCTGGTGGTCAGCGGCAAGTGTGCCAAAACGTGCCTGTGACTGTGCAGAATGGCGAAACAGTGACATTTAACTATCGTGGCAGAGTGTTCACGCAAGTATTCACCCATTGATAAATATTTGACACACAGATAATAGCTAAGTGAAACATCTCAAAGAAGTCAACATGGGATATTTCGAGCATTTGAAATTTGCTTGGTCTATGGCTGCCGCTTCTTTTATTCACGGTATATTTCCCTGTTTGTTTCCCGACTACGTGACTACGAAAATAACTGGGTCACCTCCCCGTTTTAGAGTTGACAACAAATAAGAATAAATATATACTGTAAATTAAGACTGTATGAAGTAGATTGAAAAGGATTCAAGACGCGGGGGCAGTGCCCGCCAGGTCCACCATAAGGAAATTAAATGGATATGTACATGCTTAAAGATTTGCTTGGCATTTTTCTAGTAATTGGATTACCAATTGTTATTGTGTATGCATTACTGAAAAGTGCTGAACGACCAAGGCATTTATCTGAATAATGTTTCTTTATGATGGGCCTGACACAGGATCGATTGGGTCAAGAGTAATGAAATGGACAGTCCGGCAATGTAGAAGCCGTTAGGGTTGAGACAACTCGGCCGAAGACACAAAACTAGTAAATGCAAAAGCATCTACATCTGGTAGCTTCAAGTTCAGCGGAAAAGGCGTAAAGCTAGCTTCTGCTCGTCGTGAGGCTGTATTGGCCTAAGTAGCCAAACCCGGGGTTGGTAACCTTGTAACTCAATAACCTAATTAGGACCTTCGGGTCCTTTTTATTTGTCCAAATGTTCGAGATTGTAATCTTTCTGTAATCTTCATGCCCTTAAATATTATGTAACTATCAAGGAGATTACATGAAAAAAATTACAGCATTTGTCGGTGCATTACTAATTTCTGCGTCTGCAATCAGCGCAGACATTACTGGTGCAGGCGCAACATTCCCTTTCCCAGTCTATGCTAAATGGGCAGAAGCATACAAGAAAGAAACTGGTATAGGACTCAACTATCAATCAATCGGCAGCTCAGGCGGCATAAGACAAATCAATGCAAAAACCGTTGACTTTGGTGCAACTGATGCTCCAGTTAAAGGTGAAGACTTAGACAAAAATGCTCAAGTTCAGTTTCCAGCTATTATCGGTGGCACTGTTCCCGTAATTAACTTAGACGGATTCAAACCTGGTGAACTTAGAATCACAGGACCTGTAATGGCAGAAGTGTTCATGGGCACTGTTTCTAAATGGAATGATCCAAAACTAGTAGCACTAAATCCTGGTAAGAAACTTCCTGACACTGCTATTACTGTAGTACATCGTGCCGATGGTTCAGGCACAACTTTTAATTGGACTGATTATCTAACCACTGTTAGTCCTGAGTGGGCGCAGCGTGTGGGTCGTGGTGCCGCAGTTAAATGGCCAGCAGCTAGCTCAGTGGGTGGTAAAGGCAATGAAGGTGTGGCTGCTAATGTAAACAGAATTAAAGGCTCAATTGGTTATGTAGAGTATGCTTATGTTAAAAAGAACAACATGGTATTTCTACAACTGCAAAACAAATCAGGTCGATATGTTAGTCCTGATGACCTAACATTTGCCGCAGCCGCAGATGGTGCCGATTGGTTCTCAGTTCCTGGTATGGGATTGAGCATCGTGGATCAAAAGAATCCCAATGCTTGGCCAGTGAGTTCGGCCAGTTTCATCATTATGTACAAGAACCCTGCTAACAAAGCTAACAGTGATGCAGTATTGAAATTCTTTGACTGGGCATTTAAGAATGGTAAGAAGATGAGTGAAGAATTAGATTATGTGCATTTACCCACAGTATTACAAGATCAAATTCGTCAACGAGTTTGGAGTCAAATAAAATAAACCGACCACACAGATAGAGTGGGGCTGGAACTCGTAACCAGCACCAAGGACCGTAAGGTCCTTTTTATTTTAGTGTAAATACTATTTTAAGGACAAGCCACTATGAAAAAACTATCAGTGGCGTTCCTATTCTGCCTAACCAGCACCATAGCCAACGCTCAAAATAATTCTAATTTTACACAAATTCCTAAGCCAGTAGTTTGTGGCCCCACCGAACTAATTTTTAAAACGTTGATTAATTCTGAAATAAACGAGCAACCGGTATGGACAGGAAAAAACGAAGATGACCGAAGTGACTATGCATTATTCATCAATCCTAAAACTAATACATTTACCATAGTTCAGTTTGCAAAAGAATGGGCCTGTATTTTAGGCACTGGTTTTAAATCACAAAAATTTAGTAATTTCACCAAAAATCTTTAAAAGTTACTGTTATACATGTATAATGCTTAATTGGTATTCATTTTAATTTAAGGAGAAAATATGAAAACAGTTGGCGATAAATTAGAGAAATTCGCAGTTACAGGTGTGAAGTTTGCACAACCAGAAGATGCATTCTTTACAATTACAGAAGAAAGTTTTCCAGGTAAGTGGAAAGTAATTGTTTACTATCCAAAAGACTTTACATTCGTTTGCCCTACAGAAATTGTGGCTTACGATAAACTAGCCGCAGATTTTGATGACCGTGACGCAGTATTGCTCACAGGATCAACAGACAATGAGTTCTGTAAAGTGGCTTGGCAAAATGCCCACCCAGATCTAAAGAATATTCGTCATAATCAATTCGCAGATACACAGCGTGGTGAGTTGAGTTTGATTGAGCAACTTGGTGTGTTCTATGCTCCAGCAGGTGCAGCACTTCGCGCCACATTCATTGTTGACCCAGACAACGTTATCCAGCATGTTACTGTCAACAACTTGAATGTTGGTCGTAGCCCAGAAGAAACTCTGCGTGTTCTTGATGCTCTACAAACTGGCGAGCTGTGTGCATGTAACCGTACCATTGGCGGCGAGACTCTGTAATGTTAGAAACCATTTGCGAAACACTGGTAGAAGCCTATCGTAGAAATTGGATCACCAGTCGCGATGGTAATGTCAGCATACGACACCACGACCGTGATCATTTTTATATCACACCCAGTGGTGTGCGTAAGCAGACTCTACAGCCTGATCAGTTCAAGAAGATTGCAATTCATAAACATATTCAAAGCGGATTTGGTACTGCATCTTTTAACTATACTTGGCAAGATGTTCCCTATACTGACATTAGTTCGAACTTAAAACCCAGCGGAGAAATTCCACTACATTTCGGACTACAAAGAGAAATGGGACAACACAAAGATGATGTTAGAGTCGTAGTTCACTTGCATCCTACATACTGTGTTGCAGCCATGCATGCCGGTATTGATTTGAGTACCATTGTCAACAACTTTCCCGAGCTAAGTCGTTATACCCGAGTGGCACCTAATGTGCCGGATGTTCAGCCCATCAGTCAAGAGCTGGCAGATCGTTGCCATCATAACTTACAACTGGATAAGGATGGCAACATTTACTATGACATTGTAGGAATTAAAGGACACGGTGTAGTGGCCATTGATACAAGTCCGTGGCGTGCATTTGAACATATTGAGCGCCTCGAGCATATAGCCCGTATCGTTCTTGCAAGCGGAAATTACTAATTTTTACATTTATGCTCCAAAGGATAAATACTTTATCGGAGTATAATATGAGAACCAGAGAATACATAAAAATATATAAACAACATTATGGAGAGATACCTAAGGATTCACAAGGAAGATCATATGATATACATCACATTGATGGAGATTACACGAACAATGAGATATCTAATCTAGTGGCATTGAGTATTGAAGAACATTACAACCTACACAAAACACAAGAGGATTGGGGAGCAGTCTGGGCATTAGCAAAAAGATTAAATGTTAGTCAAGAAGAAAAAAGTCAAACAACTAGAAATATGAATTTAGCTCGTGCCAAAGCTGGAACTCACTGGAGTCAGATATCTAGTAGAAATAGAACACATCATTTTAACAATTTAGAATGGCAAAGAAAAATGACTGCAATACAATTATCTAACGGCACACATGCTAGCCAACAGGTTTGGACTTGTGAAAAATGTAATAAGACTGGTAAAAATTCAGTCAATTACAGTAGATATCACGGTGATAATTGTGGAGCAGTTAGTGTGTCACAAGGCAGAGTTTGGGTGAATAATGGATCTGTTAGCAAGATGATTGATAGGAATGAATTAGAACAGTTGACTATAGAAGGCTGGACGCCTGGTCGAGGATCTGCAGAATTAACTACTAGGCGTGCAAATGCCAATGGGAACACAGGCCGAGCCAATCCTTATGTTAGAAAAACAACAAGACCGTATAATAGAAGAGAAAAATAATATGTTAGATCCAAAAATAGAATTGGCACTACTCAATGAGAGTATTAGACAGAATCAAACTATTGAACTGATTGCCAGTGAAAACTATACCAGTCAAGCAGTCATGGATTTGTGCGGAAGCATCTTAACCAACAAGTATGCAGAAGGTCTGCCAGGCCGACGTTACTACAATGGCTGTGCCAACGTAGACGAGATCGAAAACATTGCTATTGAATATGCTAAAAAATTGTTTGGCTGTTCGTTTGCCAATGTGCAACCGCATTCAGGTGCTAATGCTAACCTAGCAGTGTTCAAAGCATTCTTGAACATGGGCGACACGGTGGTGGGCATGGACTTGGCCAGCGGAGGACATTTGAGTCATGGCGCCAAAGTCAACGTCAGCGGCAACTGGTTTTTCAGTCACAGTTACGGAGTCGACCCGCAGGGTTTTATCGACTATGACAAAGTGGCACAGTTAGTATGGGATACAAGACCCAAACTAGTTATTGCTGGCGCTAGTGCTTATAGTCAAATTATTGATTGGGCTAGGTTTCGTGAGATTGCTGATTCAGTTGGAGCACTGCTACTAGCAGATGTGGCTCATTATTCAGGATTAATTGTGGGCGGAGAGTATCCCAGTCCTTTTCCCTATGCAGATGTTGTTACCACTACAACACACAAAGGTCTACGTGGACCACGAGGCGGTTTGATTTTGTGGAATGATGCAGAGTTTTCAAAACAACTCAACAGTGCTGTATTTCCAGGTACACAGGGCGGCCCACTGATGCATATCATTGCTGGCAAGGCACAGTGTTTCTATGAAGCACTGCAACCAGAGTTTAAAGACTATGCCAGGCAAGTTAGACTGAATGCTGATGCTATGGCAAAGACTTTTATTGATGCTGGAATCAATATTGTCAGTGGCGGCACTAAATGTCACATGTTTACTATTGATCTACGCAACGAGTCAATGAGTGGGAGAGAGTATGCTGACACATTAGAAGTATTACAAGGAATCACTGTAAACAAAAACGGTGTACCAGGTGAAACTCGTAGCTTTGCTGAAACATCGGGTGTACGTATTGGTGTAGCAGCAGAAACAACTCGTGGTCATGATGAAAAATGGTTTCGCGATTTAGCGCATCGTATGATTAAAATTCTAAGAGGTTAACAATGTTAGACTGTATGATTGTTGGAGACAGCATTGCTGTGGGTGTATCTATGGCCAGACCCGAATGTGCGAGTTATGCTCGGGGTGGTTGGAATAGTTGGCAATGGAACAAAGATTACTTGGCCAAATCAGCGAGTCAGCCTGCGAGAACTGTGATTATCAGTTTGGGTGCCAATGACCACAAAGGCGTCAAAACAGAGGCAGAGTTGCGTAAAATGCGCGAAGCAATCAAAGGTAATCGTGTATTTTGGATCGATCCGGGAAAAGATCGTAAGCCAGTGCCACATGATGCTATTGTAAAAATTGCACAAGAGTATGGGGATACCATCCTTCCCAGACCCAAAGATCATATGAGTGCTGATGGTATTCATCCCACAGGTCGAGGATATAAAATTTTAGGAGAACAGACAAAATAATGGCACAGAATAATGTAATGAGTGATAAATACTTGTATGGAAACAATCACTCATACATCATTCGTCTATAAATGGATCCACTTGCCTACGGGCAAGTGGTATATTGGCAGTAGAACCGCTAAAGGATGTCATCCTGAAGATGGCTACATTAGTTCGAGCCAACTTATTAAACCGCTGATAAAACAAAATCCAACAGAGTGGAAAAGAGAAATCATTAAAACTGGTAGCCCAGAAGAGATGATTGAACTGGAAACTACTTTGTTGGAGTCATTAGATGCTAAACACAATCCAATGAGTTTTAACCAACACAACGGCGATGGTAAGTTTACTAGGACAGGTGTAAAAGTATCAGAGGATACTCGTAAGAAACAAAGCGAGTCTATCAAAAAGGTTCATCCTAATAGAGGCAAGCCAAGTCCAAATAGAGGCAAGATAGCATCAGAGGAAACTCGTAAGAAGCAAAGTGAATCAAAGTTAGGGAAGAAACGCAAATCATTTACAGAGCAGACAAGAGACAAGATTAGGCAGGCAAAGTCGGGTAGTAATAATCCAAGTTATGGTAAAACACCAAGCGAGGAAACTAAAGAAAAACTTCGTCAAGCCAATCAAGGTAAGAAGGAAACTTTTACCTGTTCGCATTGCGGTAAAGTAGGTAGTGGCGGGTCAATGACAAGATGGCACTTTGATAACTGTAAGGAAAAGAAATGATACATTTCACGGAAGAAGGCGGAGTAATCCGTAATGGTTTTAACTTTTATCCACTTAATGATAAAAGTAGCCTTGGATTTAGGTTCCGTTATGGATCAAAAATCTTTTGGCTACGGTATAGCAAAGTGACTAAACGATTAACTGTTGGAAGTTAAAAATGATTGATTATTACGAAGCATTGAAAGAAATGCACAACGGTAATGTTGTAAAATATGTGGGCACAGTTAATGGCAATGTAATGAGCACGAATGGTGCCAGTTTCTGTATGTGTCGTGGTTGTATCTTTCTCTTTGATGATGGCGTAATCAAATGGAACAAACTGGGCTATATGGTTTATGATCCGGACTTCAGATATGAACTTACAGGTGCTACAGTTGATCCAAGAGCGTGGAAACCAGAAAAGAAAACGGACAGACGAGATATCAAGAGTAAGTTGGGTTATTCAAGAATAGGATTAGGAAATGTATAAAGGAGAACAACAATGAGTTTTATTGAAGTAGTTAAACCGGCATTACCAGATTATGCCAAAGATACACGATTAAACATCGATGCGGTGTTATTGCGTAGCACCCTCGATGCTGATGTAGCAATGGGTTGTGCTGTGGCGGCATTGGCGGCAACAGGAAATGGCAAGTTGTTGAGCATTATGCTTGCGGACAATCCAGTGTATGCTGAATCAGCGATGACAGCCGCCTCAATAATGGCGACCAACAATGTGTGGTACCCTTATGTTGAGATGGCTGACGATCCACAACTAAAAGGATTGCCAGCACAGTTACGCATGAACGCTATTGCGTCACATGGCGGAACTACCAAGTCAAACTTTGAAGCATTTAGTTTGGCAGCCAGTATTGTTGGCAAGTGTCACTTCTGTGTGAAAGCACACTACGAGACATTGAAAAAGGAAGGCTACACAGTAGAACAACTTCGAGACATTGGGCGTATTGCCGCAGTAATTGTCAGCGTATCAAGGGTATTAAGTTCTTAATACTATTTTGTTATATAAAAACAACAGATTTGGGGCTTTTTAGCCCTATTTTTGTTGTATTTTTACAACAAATATTTTGGTTGACCAATATTCCCAATTTTGCTATAATAATGGCATAGTAAGTAACAAGGAGCCAACAATGATCAAACAATTCGTACAAGTTAGCGCCCACAAAGACAGCAATAATTTTGCACATTGTAGCAACCTGAGCCTAATGGCAAATGAGGGTTTGACTGCCAAGCAGGCCCTGCGCTATCTACAGGTTATGGCTGATGAGTATGCACTGAATGGCTACAGCATCGAGTGGATCCGCGAAGACTTTGATGCCGTGTACGAAGAAATGTACGGCGATTTGTTTGCTTGAATTTGGTTGACCAATATTTCCCAATTTGTTATAATACATACATCGCAACAAGGAGCTAGCAATGACTGTTAAAGAAATGATGGAAGTGCTGAAGCAGCTGGATCCGAACCAAGAAGTCTCGATCTATGATCCAGAGTGGGAAAACACTTTCCCCGTGGAGCGTATCGAAGTTGAGCAGGATGGCAAGGTTGTGTTGTACTAAGGAGTTAGAATGAAAGACCAAGACATTATCCAACGCCTTAGGGCTAACCTGCAACCCAAGGGCACTGCTCCCATCGTTCTGCTTCGCCCTATGCACAGTGTGGGCATTGAGATGCATGTAGACTTCGTTCAAAAGTGCATCGACGAACTGGAGCAGATCCCTAACCGTGTAGCCCTGGGCGACATGCCCTCAAACCTGGAGAAGCTGGCCTATCAGCTCTTGCTGGACAGTGCCTACATCGATCCCAAGCACGAGGCAGAGCGTGAAGCTCGTCTTGCTGAATACCACACTTTTTGGTTGACCAGTAATTCAGACCGTGCTATAATAACCACATGACACAACAAAGGACTGCTATGCAATTTTTCAATCCCAGCATTCTGCATTGTGTTTATGAAACATTTCGGAGTTGAAGAATGACTCTTCTTTCTATCATCATCGGCATCCTAGTCTTTATGGTGCTGCGAGCGCTGGTCAGCTTCTTTAGTGAATAACCTTAGAGGTTGACGGATCTTCCAAACCGTGTTATAATACACTATTAAAGAAGGTTAAATCATGCAATTCTTTCAGGAAACTACTAAGTGGAAAGATGCTATTCCCAACGGCATCTACTTGCTGGACGATAGTAAGAGCAAAATGTATGCCTTCATTAAAGCAGGCGAAAAGTCTGTGTTTACGTTTAAGAACCCTATTCGAATTAGCACTAGGGGTCGTACTTTTGTTCCAGTCAAGAATACATTTAATTATAAAATCAAAGAAGATTCTGTAGAACAAAAATGGACAGTCACTGGCAGTAAAGGTGACAAATATATTGTCCAACTCATCGATAATGTGCTACAATGTAGCTGTACCGGTTACAAATATCATGGCAAGTGCAAACATGCCGCTCAAATTCAAAAGGAAATTAAATGACTGATCCCTGCTACAGTGTTATTGTCAGCCTCGAAGATCATAATAGTCGACTGAATAAGGAAGCTATTATTCTCGCACAGGCCGAATTCGGCAATGATGAACTTTTTCAAGGATTCCGATTGGCATTGGATCCCATGATTACTTTTGGGCTCAAACAAATTCCGGAGAAAAAAGATGCGGATGGTCCTGGCTTGGATTGGGATAGTTTTATTTTCATTATTGATGGTTTTATTAATCGTTCAGTCACCGGCAATGCTGCCAGGGACACTGTGGTTGAACTAATGAATCGAGCCACTAAAGCACAATGGAACCAGTGGTATCGTCGTATCCTTATCAAAGACCTGCGGTGCGGCGTCAGTGAAAAAACTGTGAACAAAGTTGTAGAAAAGAAATGGCCAGACTATGCTGTTCCGGTGTTTAGTTGTCAGCTAGCGCACGACAGTGCCAATCATGAAAGCAAAGTCACTGGTCGAAAACTTATCGAAGTCAAACTCGACGGCGTTCGAGTTCTGACCATTGTTTATCCTGATGGCCGTGTGGATCAATTCAGTCGCAACGGTAAAGAGTTTGCTAACTTCCCGCACATTAAAGAACAATTTGCCAAAGTAGCATCTGGGTTGGCCGTGCCTTATGTGTTCGACGGCGAAGTAATGAGCAGTAGTTTCCAGGATCTCATGAAACAAGTGCATCGCAAAGACAATGTCAACGCAGGCGATGCAATTCTATATCTGTTTGATATTATTCCACTTGAAGACTTCCAAAAAGGTGTTTGGAATATGAAGCAGTCAGAACGCACTGCTATTCTACAGAATTGGTTTGATAATGAACAAACTAATCTGCCCAGTGTTCGTGTTCTCGAGCAAGAAGAAGTGGATCTTGGCACTGAAGAAGGCAACAAAGTCTTTAAACAAATTAATCAAGATGCCATCGACGGAGGCTACGAAGGCATTATGATTAAAGATATTAATGCTCCCTACGAGTGTAAACGCAGTCATGCTTGGCTTAAACTTAAACCTTTTATCGAAGTCAGCTTGAATGTTGTTGCGGTAGAAGAAGGCACAGGCAAAAACATAGGCAAGCTGGGTGCTTTGGTCTGCGAAGGTGTTGACGACCAGAAGAAAATTGTTGTTAATGTAGGCAGCGGGTTTACCGACGAACATCGTGACGACTATTGGATCAACAAAAATAAGTTGTTGGGCATGGTCACAGAAGTTCGAGCAGATGCAATAACACAGAATCAAGACGGTACTTATAGTCTGCGATTCCCTCGCTTCAAAGGCTTCCGCGGATTCGCAATCGGAGAAAAACTGTGAACCAACGAATTCGAGAACTTGCTGAACAGGCTGGTATAGTTAAAATACTTGATGAACACGCCCACGAATATGGCAACGGTATGTTTGAGAATACTCCGTATCCAGAGTTAGAAAAGTTCGCCGAGTTGATTGTTGGGGAATTTTTATCATATGGTAAGCTGACTCAATCTCAACCGGTCGTTAATGGGTCAGAAGAATACAATGCAGGAAGAGCGATGGGTATTGAAGTTTTTATGAACCATATTAAACTATCTTTCGGAGTTGAACAATGAAGGATATTGAGATCGAACAATACAGTGACGGATGGGCAGTCGAAGTAGATGGCAAGCGTTTTCGATGGGATCATAATGATGAAGATATGGGAACAGAAGGCATCAAAAAACTGTTAGAATATCTCGGACACAATGTTACAGTAGAAGAGTGTTACTGAAATGAAACTATTTCTCGACACAGAATTCAATGGATTCAACGGCCGCTTGATTTCCATGGCGCTTGTGCCCGAAGATAAAACCAAGCCCGAGTTCTACGTAGAATTGGAGATCCGCGATCAACTACATCCGTGGGTCCGCGATAACGTTGTACCCCATCTCGTTCTCAATCCGTGTTCTTACAATGAATTCCAGAACAAGCTGGCCAACTACTTATGGGACACTGGTGAATGCACCATCGTTGCCGACTGGCCCGACGACATTCGCCACTTTTGTGAATCATTGATTACAGGACCAGGTATGATGATCAGCTTTATGCACAACGTAAAATTTGAACTCGACCTTGGTATTGAATATGTATCTCTGGTTCCCCACAATGCACTGCATGATGCAAGGGCAATCCGTGATTTCTATATAAAACGAGAGGCAAACAATGAAATTCAGTGAACTAAAACGATTGGTTGATTTACATCATCGGGACGATCATTATGAAGATCCAGAGGTAGTTATTCAAATTAAACTTCCATATACTACTGTTGGCGCTCACCCTAGTGTTCCGCTAAAGTCTGTATGGAAGGGGTTTGATTGGGATGCAGGCAAGTTCATTTTGGTTCCCGAAGAAAATCTTACGCCCAGCGACCGCGACTTTGCTGAACAAATGAAAAAGATGCAGGAACGGGCAGGGTGGGCAGATTATGAAAATCGTAATCTGAAAGCGGAAATTAAACGATTGAAAAAACAATTAAAGGTGGAAGAATGAAAGATAAAATTTTTGAATGGATTGGTCGTAATAGACAAACTATTGGATATACTGCTGGCGTCTCTAGTATGCTAGTAGCATTAAATTCTGCTTTGCAAGGAAACAATGGCACTGCATTGCTTTGGGCGGTGGTTGGTATTATGATATTCATGGATACTCGGAGACTGTGATGAACATCGACTTGCAAGGAAGTACTGCGGAAGAACGCGGGCAGTGGATTAAAACTCTATTAGATACAGGCACATACGAAATTACATTTACCAAAGTAGATGGTAGTAAAAGAGTCATGCCCTGTACTTTGAAATCAGATCTGTTGCCACAACGTGAGCTAACAGAAAATCGTCGCACCAAAGCAAACAATCACGAAGTATTAAGTGTTTGGTGCGTGGACAAATCAGAATGGCGTAGTTTTCGTGTAATGAATGTTACCGAAATTAAGGCTATTTTGTAAACTAACGTCTAGGTCAGATGTTAAATATTAAGCAAAGATAAACTTTGCAACTTAACTTTATAAAGGTAAAAAATGAAAAAACTTATCGCTCTTATCGCTACTGCATTTGCAGTAACCGCTTTTGCTCAAGCACCTGCTAAGAAAGAAGAAAAGAAAGCTGATGCCAAGCCAGCTGCTGCTGCACCTGCTGCTGCACCTGCTGCTGCAC
>Ga0315909_10003999_pt1 | contig 17620 bp, 25 predicted proteins | sample LakEriMetagenome_11_FD_203527 | JGI IMG/M metagenome (GOLD analysis project Ga0315909, IMG submission 203527) | Freshwater fungal communities from buoy surface, Lake Erie, Ohio, United States - Buoy 2 MA125 | ecosystem: Environmental > Aquatic > Freshwater > Lake | place: USA: Lake Erie, Ohio...
AGTAGTCCTAAAACATCGGACAACTGATGAGTTTTAGGAAATGATACCAAGTAGTATAATACCAAGTAGTATAATTTATACCCAATAAGGTATGATATAGCCTATACTCAGTTGATTATACCTGATAAGGTATTATTTGTGCGATATATGCAATTATGAGGCAATTATTTCTACAATATGTAAAGTAAAATGCTCACAATATGTAAAATACAGCCTAAAGAGCATTATATAGCACAAAATGCATAGATTTGTCTCTTTAATGACCCATTATCCCTTGAAAAGTGCAATAGAATACACAAATAACCGCTTAAAAATGTAATATGAAGTTAAAACACCTATTATTGATCCTTGCAATACCTGCTGCAGCTGCTGTAGCATTTTGGTATTTTGCAAAGCCAGCTCCAGTGGTTGAACCACCTGCAGCTGTAGACTACAGTAAAGGAGAGATTAAATCTCTTAAAGATGGCATGGCTCAAAAAGACAGTTTACTGTTTGCTATGGCTGGACAAATAGCTGAGTTGAGAGACTCAGTAGAAAAATTAAAGAATGTTAAACCTGTAACTAAAATTGTTAAGAAAAATGAAAAAGTTGTTCCTATTAGCGATGCTAGCAGTAAGCTTTACACAAGCATACTCTCAAAACGCTACTCAAAAGGTAAGTAAGGATTCCTTAGTTTATCTACCAAAGAACTTAGTTGGATCTATGATCAATGATTTAGATGCATTAGATACAATGAAGGTTAGTTATGCAGTTCTTGAGAAGAACTTCAATGATTGCATTGAGAAGAATAATCAGTTGTATGAACAATTGATGTCTGTACAAGCAAAATTGAATACCCAAAAGAAGTTAGTGGATGATTTAAACACTGACATTGAAGGTAAAGATTCTAGAATCCAAGAACTTACTAAACAAGTAAGAGTGTATAAGAAACAAAGAAACTGGTCTATCCTAGGTGGTTTAGCAGCAGTTGTTGGAGTACATTTGAATTGGAAATATGGAACAAAATAAGTTTGGCTACAATAGACACAAATATGCAGAGTACATAAAGCCAGAGATTAAGAAGCCAGAGAAAAAGCCAATAGAAGTAACCCCATGGATTGTTGCAGCTGTATTTACTATAGCTGCAATAGTTCTGGGGTTCTTTATTTATGATTACCTGCAGCAATTGAAGTTAGAGGAGTCACCTCTGAAAGTAGGACAAATATGGGAGGAAGAAGTAATTAGAATCCCAGAGTTCAGAGCAGAAGTAGAAACAGTGTATATAAAGAATACAGTGATTGATCTAACACCCACTCGTGTAACATATGTACATGGTGGTACAGATACATTACAAGCTGATCATATGTCTTTTATGTGCACAAGCAGAAAATTAAGATAAGTATGAAAATATTAGCAACACAATTACTACTTGCAATGGGCTGTATGGGTGCAGTTGGTCTTATCACTTACTTAATTGAATTCATTAAAAGAAAGAAGCAATGAAGAAACTATTTAAAGTTCTTGGTATAGTTGCTTATGAAGAACTAGACCACAAAGTAGCTCAGATGCGAGCAATTGAGAAATCTTACAGAGATGAAGTAAGAGAAAGGATGACAAAAGATTTAAATGAATTGAACCCTTTGACAGATGGTGCTAAGATAAAAGAACTAATGGAGTTGATGAATAACAGACTTCAGCTTAGTCATGATATCGAAGCAGGAATTTTAGATTTTGTAAACTCATTAAAATAATAACTAGTAATATGTATTTAGTTCAAACAGCCCTAGAAGGAACAACCTTCAAAATTAAATTTTTAGACAAACAGCCTAATGTTGCACCAGTTGATGTAAACTTAGATTCAAATTCAATCAAAGGCAATTCAGCAGTGTTTACAAAGTATCCAATTGGGACAATTTATGCAGTTACAGATATTAAATGGGGTGAAATTGAAAGTCATACTCAAGGTACACCAAGACCATTGTGCAATGATGATGTTGTATATACAGGATCTACTGTAGATACTACACCAACTAATGAAGATATTAATTATCTAATGGATACTTTATTAATAAGTGGTAAGAAGATTGAAGAAATCATTGCATTAGGTGAGAGATTTAATTCTAATGGTTATGTGGTAGATGTAGTGGCTAAGGTTAATGCATACAAAGTAGATACATCTGGTACATTCAAAGAGCAAATCATGAGAATGTATCCTTGTCCAAATGAGTCTGAGATTGGGTTTCACGTGGAACCTGATACATGGTATTTACTAATTCGTAATGTACTTAAAGGTGAGAATACTTTGTTAGTAGGTCCAACAGGTTCAGGTAAAACAGAGTTAGTATCTCATATTGCTAAAGCATTGAGTAAGCCATTGAACATTCAAGATATGGGTACTGTACAAGATGCTCAGTCTGCATTGCTAGGTGTACACAGATTGAATAAAGATGGTCACTCAGCATTTGACTATGCACCATTTGTATCTCACATTCAAGCAGAAGGTATTGTGTTGCTTGACGAGTTGAATCGTGCACCATTGTCTGCTGCTAATATCTTATTCCCATGCTTAGACAGCAGAAGATATTTACCAGTAGATGTTGCTTGTGATGATTGTGAAAGACATATCAATGTTAATCCAAAGTGTGTGTTCATTGCAACTGCTAACTTAGGTGCAGAGTATTCTGGTACTACTCAGATTGACAGAGCATTACTAGATCGTTTCTTCCCTATTGAGTTAGACTATCCAAGTGAGAAAGCAGAAACTAATGTATTGGTTCTAAGAACTGGTGTTAATGAGAAGACTGCTAAAGCAATTGTTAAGGTATCTAAGACTATCAGACAACAATACAAAGAGCAAGAATTATCTAATGTTATTTCAGTGCGTCATACTCTTCAGGTTGCAAGCTTGATTAAAGATGGCTTTGATACTGTTGGCGCATTAGAGAAAGTAATTATGCCTTTGTTTGATGATGCTATTGGTATGTCAGAGAGAACTAAAGTTAAATCTATTATTGCAGCTAACTAATGGCTAAGAGAAAAGAAGTGATAATGCAAACTATTTGCATATACTGTAAACAAGAACAGTATGCAATATCAGTATACCCTGTCTCTCATGGAGAGATGGGGTGTGCTAAGTGTGGACAAGTTCCTCCTGTATTTACTAATCTAAAGAAATACAAAGAGGAGTTAGAGAAACCTATTAAAAAATAACAACATGGCCTATTTTAGAGATTGGTTTGGTAGAAGTGCAGAAGATGCATATACAAGTTATGATTCCAGTAAGAGAGCTATTAACTGGGACAAAGGTTATGACAACTATTCTGACTATTTCTTTGGTAAGAGAAGTGGTGGTAAAGCTTCTAGTATGAAAATACAAGATGCTGCAAGCTTGCTGGCAACTATGAGTAAAGTTGTAGGTATTGATTCTAGTAAGTTTAAGGCTGCATGTCTATCACCTAGAAAAGATCAAGTAGTAATACCAACAGATATGTTGAAAGATTCTACTATATCTACAGATATATTCATAGGTGCAGCTCTGCAGAACATGGCAAAGATTAATTATTCAAGCCAAGAAGAACTTGCTCATGATCATAGACAAAAGAAAGCTTTGAATCTTCAGAAGACTATATACAATATCTTGAATTCTGAGAGATTGAATAATCTAATGGCTGAGGATACTCCAGGTTATCTAAAGTTTGTACAAAAGTTTAAGAAACATAAGTACAAAGATAGACCTGAGATTGATTCAGAAGATAAATTTCAAAGAGCACTAGAGTTGTTTGATAGAATCATTAGATTTCCTGAAGACATCACTGATGAAGAGCTTGAAGAATTTAAAGAGCCACTAGAGTTTATTAAGAAGAACATTGAGAAAGCAGGTGGTATTCCATCTGATCAGAAAGAATGTGTAAAACTTAGTAAGAAAATTTCAAAGGTTCTTGAGAAGTATATCGAAGAAACTCCTCCACCTGATGATGAAGGTGAAGGTGAGGATGGAGAAGATGATGATGGAGAAGGTACTGGTCCAGGTGGTCCATCTGCTCCTATGTCTGATGAAGAAAAGAAAGAACAAGAAGAAAGAAGAAAAGAATTCATGAAGTCTCTTGTTGATACAATGGAACCTGAACAAAATGCAGACAAAAGTACTTTTGAAGCATTCATGGAAGATATCAAGAATGAAGAAGAAGCTGGTGGTAAGATTGATAGACAAGTTGAATTTCTCATAGAGAAAGATCATCCTCGTGACTATGATGCATCTGCAAAAAAAGTGGACCACACTAAAGCTAGTGTAATTGCTAATTTACTTAAGAGAAAGAACAGAGACTATCAATTTAGTTTGAAGTCTATGAGATCAGGTAGATTAGATACAGATAAACTTGCAGAAGCTAGACAAGGTGTACAGACTATCTATGAAAGAATGGGTGAAGTAAAGACTAACAAACTTTGTGTCACTGTTCTTGTAGATGAGTCAGGTAGTATGCATGGTAGTAAAGCAGATAAAGCAAGAGAGGCTGCAATCTTCTTAAAAGAATCATTAGAAGGTGTTCCTGATGTTGAGTTGTTTATTTATGGTCATACTGCTGATATAGCAAGTCATTATGTATCACACATGGGTGGTAAAGGTGGTCATGGTACTACTCAAATCTTAGTATACAAAGAACCAGGTACATACACTCCTCCAAAATCTATGGGTGGTATCAATGGTAGATATGAGAACAGAGATGGTGTAGCTATCCTTGCAACTGCAAAGAGAGTTAGACAAAAGACTCAGAATCAAGGTGTCTTTATTGTAATTAGTGATGGTGAACCATCTGCACAGAACTATGGTGGCACTACTGCTAGACAACATGTGAAGAAAAGTGCAATAGAAGTTGAGAAGATGGGATTCCAAGTTATTCAAGTAACTATTGGTGGACATAGAAGTAAAGAGATGTTCAAGAATGTTATTGATATGGATGATGTATCTAAATTCCCAACACAGTTTGTAGGATTCTTAAAGACAAAGATTAATTCTCTAATTAAAGAGAAAGTAACAATGTAATTACAAAGTAATAACAGCCCCTGGGAAACTGGGGGCTATATTAATTATGAAATCAAGAGCATTAAAATTTAAATTATTATGTGGACTACAAGGTTGTATACCTTTAGATCCAACAGATTTATCAGAAGTAGGTTCTGCAGCAGAATTTATAGATATTATAGACAAATTTAGAGTAGGCATTAGAAAGTTCAATGACAGAAATCCAATGATTACATGGAACCCTGTACCACCTTTGAAAGAAGATACTACATTGAATGATATCATTCATGATATAGTAAACTCAAGAAAGTTTATGAACTTTCCTAATGTATATCCTAATGATTATGAGCAAGTGTTTGAGTTAAACTTTGCAACAGAGACTATTACTCTGTATAAAATGAGATCAGGAGAATATGAACTTGGAGAGTTACAAGAACTAGGTAGTATGCATATTAATACTATATTTTCTAATTGGAAAGATGTATTCTATTTTGATGCATCAGAAGATGATGAAATTGTAGTTTATGGACCAGAAGATGAAGAAGATGAAGGATGGATTCCTGCTGAAGAAGAAAGTCTATATGATTACATGAAACCTAAAATGGCAGAAGCTCTTGACACAAAAGAATTTGAGTTATGGGATATGTTATTTACCACTGAAACTATGGATGTTGCTACTGAAGTTATGACTGGTGAACCATTGCAAGAAGGTACTTATATAACTATTGCTTACAGTGGTAGTGGAGATAGTGGTGATATAGATCATATTAGTGTATATAGGAAAACTGACAGTAGTCCTGAGTTTTTAGGTGATGTTAGTAAAATGTTCACCAAAGAAGATTGCAATAAATTCTATTCACAAGTTTGGACAACAGTTGATGAAAGAGAAGGAGGATTTGTAAATAATGATGGTGGTTATGGCCATATGACTATAAGCCACACTAGATTTGAGTGGGATCATTGGAATAATGTTATTGAAACAGATCATACAGTAGGTATTTATCACAACTTCGAAGAAGAAGATTCTGTAGAAGAAGATATGAAAATTACAGTGATGCATTTACCTGAATCAGTAGAAGAAGCATTGTCAGCAAAAGCTCCAGAATCTAAACCTGAAATTACTTTAGGAGATATTGTAAAGGAACATCATCCAGCAATTTATAAGTCTGGTTCTGATCATGATATTGATTTAAGATTACCTTTCTAATGGCTACACCTGTTCATCACGCAATGTCATCTGCTAAGAAGCATGGTGGCAAATGGGAAGATTATATCCACATTCATGATTGGTTTGATGCTACAAAAGCTTGGATACCAGATAGTAGACATAGAGCTATGAGACATCATGCAGAAGGTATCTTTGAATGTGAGAAAGTATTTGGTCCTGCAATTAAGATTACTTTAAGTGGTGGCCATATTAAGGAAGTACCTGTTAGATTAATAGGTGAGCAGCATGTAATTGAGGACTGTGGTTTTATACCTAAAGCCTGGGATTATGTCCAAGGAATGAAGAAAGATATGTGGATGAGAAAAGTGGGTGTAAAGCTAGATGTTAATTTAGAAGGTAAATTTACAGAAGAAAAAAATGTAGCATTATAGTGATATAGTGCAATGTTTTTTTTAAATTTGTAAAGTTTAAGTGTTATTATTGGTAGGTTTGATAATTGTATTTTATTATTATAAAAGAATGATTATCAACCTTCCAAATGGAAAATCCATCGAGGTTTCCTTGGAAGTTTATCTAAGAATGACAGACGATGATTTTGAATATCTGATGTCTGCTAATTGGGGTGATGATTTGAATAATCCATTTGTGTCTAGTGTGTTATTAAATGGTGAATCTAAACGTAACTATGATTATGAAGAAGAACTTGAAGAATATAGCGAAGAGTGTATAGACCCAGATTCCTTAGATAAACTCCAGGACCTTGATATAGAGCCTGATGATGAATGATTGCAAAGCTCAAACAATGTGCTGCGTGTGGAGAATTAAAAACCATATGGAAAAACTATGCAGGTGAAAAATACTGCAAAGATTGTTGGTACAAGAAAGAACCAATAAAATCTCCAAAACCCAAATCAGAAAAGAAAGCTGCTTTAGATGGGTTATATTCCAAACTTAGAAAAGAATACTTAACACTTTATCCTTATTGCCAAGCAAGGTTGGATGGATGTACTGCTAATAGTACAGATATTCACCACATGAAAGGCAGAGGAGTATTCTATTTAGACAAAGCTACATGGTTATCAGTATGTAGGACATGCCATGAGTGGATTGAAAGAAATCCATTAGAGGCAAAAGATATGGAATTTTCTAAAACTAGATTATGAGTAAAAGAGAACAAGTACAACAAGAAGCTCTCACTGTTGCAAAACACAATAGTAGAGTTGGATTAGCTATATCCATGGGTGTTGGTAAAACATACATAGGACTATTACACATGGATTGGTATTTAAAGAATGTTAATTCTGATGCTAAGTTCTTAGTTGTAGCACCTAAGAAAAGTATATTTACTAGTTGGTTTGATGATATGAATAAGTTTGGTTTGTCTTATCTAACAGATAGAACAACCATTACTACATACTTATCATTAAATAAACAACCTCAGGATTATGATGTGATATACTTAGATGAGTGCCATTCTTTATTATATTCACATGATTTTTGGTTAACACATTATGCAGGTAGAATTGTAGGATTAACAGGTACACCACCCAGATTTGCTAAATCAGAGAAGGGATTTATGGTAAACAAGTTTTGTCCTATAAAATACAAGTACATTACAGACAGTGCAGTAGATGATAAAATCTTAAATGATTATAGAATTGTAGTGCACCCTGTAAATCTTAGTAGATTATCTGTATACACTGTTAAAACAAAAACTAAATCATGGACTACTAGTGAGTATGATAATTACCAGTATCAATGCAGAGCATTAATGGGAGCATCTAATCCTAAGTCTGAAATGTATTTCAGAATAATGAGGATGAGAGGATTGATGGAGTATCCCACTAAAGAATCATATGCAAAGAAATTGGCTGATACAATAAAAGGTAAGTGTATTATATTCTGTAATACACAGGAACAGGCAGACAGGATGTGTGAGCACAGTTATCATAGTGGTAATCCTAATAGTGAAACTAATTTAGAACTATTTAAAGATGGAACTATTACTAGATTATCTTGTGTCTTACAACTCAATGAGGGTATTAATATTCCTGATCTTGAGTGTGCTATTCTTCTCCATGCATATGGCAACGAAAGGAAAGCGGCACAGAGAATAGGTAGAGTATTGAGACTAACTCCTGATAAAGTTGCAGATATTCACATACTAATGTATCACGAGACTATTGATAAGAAATGGGTGGAGAAAGCTCTAGAAGATTTTGACCCAGATAAAATTACTTACAAAGATGTACACAGTTATTGAATACTCAGTTGATGAGAAAGGAGTGTTAGCTCCTAGAAATGATAAAGAGTTACAAAAGTTCAATCGTTTATTACATTCTCTAAAGCCTGGCAATAGAGTAAGTATGATGATTGAAGTAGTTAAAGATGATCACAGTCTTATACAGTTAGCAAAAGTACATGCTCTTATCAGAGAGCTTGCACATTGCACTGGTAATGACTTTGAAGATGTAAAACTAGAAGTAAAGAGAAAAGCAGGCCTCACTGTTAAAGCAAAAGATAGTGAAGGTAAGCCATTGGAAATGGTAAAGAGCTTTGCTGATTGTAGTAAAGATCAAATATCCATGGCCATACAAGCCTGTATCGAGATAGGTAATGAGTTTGGTTGTATTTTATACTAAACCTTCTATGTCTTTAATTTTTACTTTAGTTATAGAGCCAGCTTCTCTTGCTTGTTTTTCAATCTCATGAAGTAAAATAAGCATTGTCTCTAAATGAAAAGTGAAAAAATCATATTTAGTATTCCCATCTTCTGATGAAAGTGTTTCATAGATTTTTAATATCTCTTCTGGTTTCTTGCTTTCAGTCATCCAAGCACCTAATGCTTGAAGTCTCTTAGCATAAGCACCTGACATGGGGATATTAAATATCTTTTCATCATCTAGAACTTCAATTTCTTGTTCAGGATCACCAATCATGTTAGCGAACTCTTCTGAAGGATTTGTTTCTTGATTCTCCATTAGAAATTAACTTCTTTAGATTCAACTTGATTTTGAATTCTAGCATAATTATCAATTTTGCTACACAGTGATTCCACTGTTTCCCAAGATGCATCATCAAGAGAAAACTTACCATCTAAGTGCTTTAATAAAATACAATGAAGTTGTGAAATTTCATCTGTATTAAAAGGTACTTTGACAACAGCATCTTTCTTAATGGCATTTACAAATATTTTGCTCATAATAAATAAATTTAATTTATGTACGAAAATAAAGAAAAAACTGATACTAAACAAATCAAGGATAAACTTATTGGAAAATTAGTGGATAGTGGATGGGCCTCATTCTTAAGAGCACATCTTAGAAGTAGTGAGTTCGAATCTATTATTGATTTTCTAGTAAATGAGAATCAAGAAGGAAGAAGATTTACTCCTCCACTTAAACAATTATTTAGGGCATTTGAAGAATGTCCACTAGACAAAATAAAAGTTGTGATCATTGGCCAAGATCCATATCCACAACCATTAGTTGCAGATGGTATAGCATTTAGTTGTAGCAATACTAACAAAGCAGAAGCAAGTCTAAGATATATGCTTAGGGCTATAGAAGACACTGTGGCTCTAGAAGATAGAGATCCTGTTGAGAATGAAGAAAGACTTGATTTAGTTAGATGGTCTCACCAAGGTGTTCTAATGCTTAATTCAGCTCTTACTACAGAAGTTAGTAAAATTGGTAAGCATGTAGATACATGGAAACCATTTATGGAATATCTATTAGATATGCTAAACTTTCAGCAAACAGGATTAGTGTGGGCATTGATGGGTAAACAAGCTCAACAATATGAAGCATTTATTGGAGATCATCATACAGTATTAAAATCTACCCACCCTGCTTATGCAGCATACCAAAAACAATTTAACTGGGATTGCAATGATATCTTTAACAAAATTAATTTGCAATTAGTTGACTACAAGAAGGAAAAAATCTTGTGGTAAATTTTGAAAGTTTAAATTATATTAATAAATTAGCAAAATGACAAAATCACTTAAAGAATCAGGATTCATTCACATATCTGAAGCATATGATCAAGCAATAGCTTATTCACAAAAGAGAAGAACAGGAGAGATTAAAAGTATTAAGACTCCTTGGAATAAGTTTAATGATGTATCAATGGATGGATTAGAATGGAATAGTCTCACTGTAATAGCAGGGAGGCCTGGTAGTGGTAAAACTTTAATTGGTAGTATGATATCAAGAGAAGCTTTTAAACTCAATCCTGATCAAGATTTCTGTGTGCTAGACTTTCAATTTGAGATGTTAGCTAGAAACATTGCATTAAGAGAAATCAGTGGTAACACAGGAATTAATGTAAGGAGATTATCAAGTGTAGGTACAAAGCTTACAGATGATGATTTAGATGCTGCAATTAAATATTGTAATGAAAACAAATACAAAGAAATCTATACTTATGAGAGACCCTTGACAGTAGAATCAATGAGAGAGAAGATTTTTAAGTTCTATGAGCTTAAGAAGAAACCAATTTTAATTACTATTGACCACAGTTTACTCTTGAAGAAGAGTGCTAGTGAGAAAGATAGAATTGAAACATTATACAACTTAGGCAATATGCTTGCAGAAACTAGGAGACAACTACCAGTTTGTTTCATAGTATTGAGTCAATTAAATAGAGAAATAGAAAGTACTGAAAGATTAGCAAAAAATAGTATTGGAAATTTTGTAAAAGATAGTGATGTATTTGGTGCTGATGCATTACTACAATTTACAGATATCTTAGTTGGCATTAATAGACCTGCAAAATATGGTTTAACAAGTTATGGTCCAGACAGAATACCTGTAGATATGGATACCTTAGCAGTCCACTTCCTAAAGGTAAGAAATGGTGAGCCTAGACTAACCTTGTTTAGAGCAGATTTTGCAAAGAGTAAAATTTATCAAATTATTTAATTTATGGAATTTAAAAGCGAAAAGAAAAAAGGACCTTGGCATTTAGCAAAAGAGAAGATTCAAAGCTCTGTAATGGAGAAAGCAAAAAGCATGGGTTATAATCATCTTACTCCAAGTTTAATTTCACCAAAAAGTATCAGAGATAATCCTAATCATGTATTGTTGATGGGTTATGAGTTTGCAGGTAAACATATGTTTATTCTCTTTGATAAAGATTGGAATGATTTAGTGGATACAGATAATAATCCAACAACAGAATTAGTATTATACACATTACCTATGTGTAAAAACTATGATGAAGTTTATACTTCAGCAGGGTTTCATGAAGAGGGACCTTATGTGGTAAATATAAATGAACTACAACCTGTTGTTGCTAGACCTGGGTTTGCAAAAGAACCTCAGCTTGACTTTGAATTTTCTGATTCTTATTCATCAAAAGAAGAACAGCAAGATGAACACACTAGTACAATGACAATAAGAGATTTATTATCAATCATACAGTGTGTACCTGTTAGTACTAAATCATGGTTAAACGAAGAAATAAAGAAAATAAATGTCATCAGAAACAAAAATTGAATTGCCTTTAGCTCCTGTTAAAGCATTGACAAAATCACCTAAAGAATTAATTATATTTAGCAAGCCTAAAGTGGGTAAGACTACTCTACTAGCAGGTTTAAAGAATTGTTTGATTCTAGATTTTGAAGATGGCTCAGACTATGTAGAGGCATTGAAGATTAAAATCAAAACATTAGAAGAACTAAAGCAAGTAGGTAAAGCTATTAAAGAAGCAGGTAATCCTTATGATTATATTGCTATAGATACTGTAACTGCACTAGAAGAATTCTGCATAGGATATGCAGAGGAGTTATACTCTAAATCTTCTATGGGTAAGAATTGGTTTACAGAAGGTAAGCCAAAGTATGGTACTATTATCAATATGCCTCAGGGTGCAGGCTATCAGTGGTTAAGACAAGCTTATAATAAGATCTTGGATTTCATTAGACAATTAGCACCAAAAGTTATTTTAGTTGGACACGTTAAAGATACTATGCTAGAAAAAGCTGGTAATGAATTCAATAGTATGGATTTAGATTTAACAGGTAAAATTAAAAGAATAACTGCTAGTAATTCTGATGCCATTGGTTATCTTTACAGAAAAGGAAAACAAAATATCATTAGCTTTAAAACTAGTGATGAGATATCTTGTGGTGCTAGACCAGAGCATTTAAGAAACAAAGAGATTGTATTATCAGAGATAACAGATGATGATACAATAGTTACAAATTGGGACAAAATTTATATTGATTAACACTTAAATTAAATTATTATGTTTAGTAGTAAAGAAGCAGACAAAAAAGTAGGAAGTAATTCTGGAACTTCCAAAGTAATTCAACCAGGAAATGTAGTAGCAAGGATTGTAGACATTAAATTAGATGTTCCTCCTTATGACACTAACTCTTATAACATCATGTTGAACCTAGAGACAATGCCTATCTTAGAAGAAGGATTTGAAGGTTTAGCAATTGATAAGGATATCCCTGAGTTAGGCAACTATAAAGGTCAGGTTGCTCGTGTTCAAACACAGCAATATGCGTATAGTGACTACACAAACAAAGATGGCAAAGTCTTGAAAAGAGATGATGCAATGTTCAGATGGATTTGGAATTTTGCAAAAGAGATTGGTGCAAGCAAAGACCTAATTGAAAATGATATTCAAGCAGACAGCATTGAAGATTATTTAGAAGCAGCAAAGAAATATTTGATCAATCCTGAAAAGTATATTAACTTCTGCATTGCAGGTAGTGAGTATGAAAACAAAGCAGGATACATTCAACATCGTTTGTTTTTACCAAAGCTTGAAAAAGGTAAATTACCTTATGAACTTGTTGCTGATGGTGAAAAACCAAGCAAGCTAATCACATTCAATGAAAGTGTTCATATTAAGAAGAAAAAGCCTTCTGAAACTATAGAATCTTTCTCAGGTCGTGATAACAATGATTTAGATTTAGATTAATTGGTTTAATAACAACATCATTGAGGGGGATTATAAGTCCCCCTTTGATGTTTAATTCATTTAACTTATGTTTTCAAGTAGAGAAGCAGTATTCAGTATAAATGATGTACCACCACATTGGATATTTGAGAATTATATAGGATTGAAAGAAAAACTAAATGGTCAGAATGTAAAGATCAAAAGTTTATTTAATCCTACAGAGAATACTCCTAGTATGTACATTTATTTAAATTCATCTAATGAATACAGATACAAATGTTTTAGCACAGGACTTGGTGGCAATGCTATAGATTTAATAATGAAATTAAAATCATTAGATTTCATAGATGCTTCCAATATGGTTATTGAAGATTATAGGAATTTTCTAAAAGGAAAAACTTATACAAGATCTTCTATAGAAAAACCAATTAAGTGGAAGCTGCATGATATTATTTATAGATCTTGGAATAAAGATGATAAAGAATACTGGGCTCCATATAACATTGGAAGTACTTTATTAGATCTTTATAATGTAAGACCTGTATCTTCATTTACTATGACAAGAGACTCTGAAAGTTTTAGCAGAGTAGGTAGAAGAGTATATGCTTATACCAAAGCAGATGGTGAAGTATGTAAAATATACATGCCAGAAAACAAGGACAAAAAGTTTATGAATTTCTCCAAGTATGTTCAAGGTTGGGAGCAACTAGAAGGTCATCCTACATTGTTTATATGCAGTTCACTTAAAGATATTATGACTATGAAAAGTCTTAACATCAAAGGTGATTTCATTGCACCAGCAAGTGAGAATAGCAGTCTAGAACCAATTATGGATTGGATACAAGGAGAGTACTCTAAGAAGTATGTTATCTTTGACAATGATGAAGCTGGTAGAAAAATGATGGAGAAGTATGAAAGAGAATATAATCTCCCATATGTTCTAATAGAGTTATCAAAAGACATTAGTGATTCTGTTAAAGATCACGGTGCTAAAAAAGTTAAAGAATATTTAAAGAAACATTTATGAGTAATACAATCTTCTTTATTCCATATGCTGTACCTAGCAGTAAGAATGGTAGAATCATGACTAGGTCAGGAATGTTTATTGCTAGTAAAGCAACTCAAAAGTATAGAAAGTTAACTGCTCCTTATTGGAAAAAGTTCAAAGATCATTTCAAAAAAATGATGGAAGGTAAAGAACTACCTATCATTGTAGGAATGCACTTTGTAAGAGGTAGTAGACACAGATGGGATTTTATTAATCCTGCTCAAACTATACAAGATGAGATGACTAAAGCAGGATGGATTGAAGATGATAATGCTGATATTATTTTACCTGTTCCTTTAAGTGTAAATGGCAAATACTGGAGTTACAACAAAACAAAACCAGGAGTCTACATTACAATTTTAAGTTCCTTTTGTGAAGGAATAATTACATTAAATGATGAAACTGATTAGCGCAAAAGATATCCCTCTATTAGAGAGGATAAGATTAGAAGATGAATTCTTCTCACAACCTTTCATGATGTCATACTCAGGACTAAATAAACTATTGTTTAGTCCTGTTTTATTTCATCAACACTACATACTCAAGCAAAGAGATGATGTAGTAGACAAACCAATGGTAGAAGGTAAACTACTCCATTGCTTATTATTAAACCCTGAAGAATTTGAGAATGAGTTTGTTCTTATGTCTTCAGATATGCCTAGTGATGGGCCAAGAAAAGTGCTTGATAAACTTTATGACTGTATGAAGAATGAAGGTAAAACATATACAACATATGAAGATCTTTCACCTGAAACTACAGAATTTGTTCAGACTTATATTTTGGATATTCTTAAAGAGCAAAACTTATATCAGAGTTTAAAAACTGATGAACAAAGAATTGCTAAAATAATGTTGATACCAAAAAATCTAAAATATTTAGATTATAAGTTTCAAGCAGAAAGAAAGACTGTTGTAGACCAAGACATGTATGACTTTGCTAAAGCAACTGTAGATACAATTAGATCTAAAGGTAATTTAATGGAAGTCATGGGCTTTGATCAAGATAGTCTTACAACAAATGTAAAGCAGCACAATGAATTAGACCTAGTTTGCTTAGAATTTGATGATTATTACTTTGGAATCAGAGGTATTATTGATAACTTAGTGGTGGATCATGATAACAAAGTGATTAGAGTAAACGATCTTAAAAAGTCTAGCAAATCCATTGGTCAGTTTGAAGAATCAATTGAATACTATAACTATTGGATGCAAGCTGCTTTATACAGATTACTAGTGAATCATATTAAAGAAACCACCTTTGGTGTAGATTATCCAGTAGAGTTTAGATTCATTGTAGTGGATCCATATATGCAGATTGCTCCAATAAGAATTTCAGAGGAAACTATGGAAGCTTGGACTTTAAAGTTAAATGATGAATTAGATAAAGCTAATTATCACTTTAAAGAAAGAGAGTTTAGTCTACCTTATAAATTCTTAAAAGGAGAAAATGTAATATGAGTTATGTAGTAAAACAAGTTTATAAAAGATACTTTCAAAAATCTAAAAGTTTCTTATTGCCTATATTAGGATTAAAGAAAGATTTCAAATATGCGCCCATTCAATCTTATATGCAATGGGCTGGCATATATAAGTTATCTGACTGTAATCTAATACTAACATATGAAAAATCTGATGAGCCTAGTTGGAATAAGTATTTACTAAATACAATAATGGCAAACAGAATGTTTAATGAATACTATGATATAGATGCTGAGACTATTGCAGTATCATTTGATTTGTATAGTATTTCAGAAGATTATCAATATGTAATTGATGGTAAATATAGTAAGCTAAGTAAGCAAACTAAAAGTAAAATTAGAGAGTATTATGGATACAATTCACCAGAGTGGGCTTATATGGAATCTTTCTTATTTCCAGAAAGATACATACCAACTTATAGTAAAATTTTGGATGTTGATGAAGAACATATTAGATTTACAGGCGAATTGTGTGATTTACCCAATTTAAATAAAGAAACATTAAAATTAAAACCTTATGCAAAAATCAATGATGTTGATCAGATCAACATGGAATCAGGGGAAGACCTTCAGATTGATTCCGATTAACTTAGATTGTCCTTACAATGAAGCAATTTATGACCCAGAACAAAAGATCCTTGCAGTTATTAGCAAAGAATGTAAGGAGACTTTCCAGATGGTTCCAAAATTCGATGACAAAGGTGATGTATTACAAGCCAAAAGAGTCAGAGACAATGGAAAGAACTATGCTGAAGAAAGAAGAGCATTAGATACATGGTATGAATACTATTTAGAAAATGCTGATGATATCAAAGCATTTATTGAATGGTTTGCAGGTAATGATAGCGTAGTAATGGCTGAAGAGTTCATTGATGCACCTAAATTATCTAGTATTGCACAACCTACAATATTTGAAGGTTCAACTAGTTTATGATGAAAATCAAAAACTGGGTATATGATTTAGAGACCCTGGTGAATTGTTTCATCGGGGTCTTTGAGTCTTATACTACTACTGATCGGAAAGTATTTATAATTCATTCTACTAAGAATAATCTACCAGAGTTGATTAATTTCTTAAGTAGTTTGAAGAAAAGTAAGTCTTGGCTATTTGGCTATAACAACATAGCATTTGACTCTCAGATTTTAGAATATATATTTCAGAATAGAAGTAGATTACTTGGACTATCTGCTGCTGATGTAGCAACAGAAATTTATGAATATTCTCAAAAGGTAATTAAAGATTCTAATACAGGAGCATTTGCGGATTATCCTGAGTGGAAATTAACTATTCCACAGCTTGATATATTTAAACTGAATCATTGGGATAATGATGCTAAGAGAAGTAGTTTAAAGTGGATACAATACAGCATGGATTGGCATAATGTGGAGGAGATGCCTCACCCACATTACAAGCCTGTTGTTGGCTCAGATACTTTGCTAAGTATTGTTAAGTATTGTATTAATGATGTTTCTAGTACTAAAGCAATATTCTCTCTACCAGACATGAGAGAGCAGATTAAGTTAAGAGCTGCACTCAGTAAAGAATATGGTTTAAAACTACACAGTGCTAGTGAACCAAAGATTAGTAAGGAAATGTTTATTCACTTCTTATCTAAAAAATTAGGTAGAGATAGAAGAGAAATTAAGGATCTAAGAACAAAGAGAGATAGAGTAGCAATCAAAGATGTAATACTGCCTTGTGTAAAGTTCAAGACACCTGAGTTTTGTAATATGTTGGCTTGGTTTAAGAAGCTTGATTTGGTAATTCCTGAAGGTAAAATGGAAGGACCAAAGCATACTATGAAATACAAAGGTGTACCTACAGATTATGGCTTAGGTGGTTTACATGGTTGTACTGCACCAGGAATATATGAGTCTACAGATACTCATATAATCATGTCTGTAGATGTTGCTAGTTACTATCCTAATCTTGCTATTAGAAATAGGTGGAGTCCTGCTCATATTCCTAACGAAGAATTTTGTGAACTATATGAATGGTTCTACAAGGC
>Ga0315909_10004004_pt1 | contig 17606 bp, 41 predicted proteins | sample LakEriMetagenome_11_FD_203527 | JGI IMG/M metagenome (GOLD analysis project Ga0315909, IMG submission 203527) | Freshwater fungal communities from buoy surface, Lake Erie, Ohio, United States - Buoy 2 MA125 | ecosystem: Environmental > Aquatic > Freshwater > Lake | place: USA: Lake Erie, Ohio...
TGATTTTTGTTTTAATCTCGTGAGACCTAACCTCCAAATGATTATATCGAGCCTTGTCTAAACGGATTAGCTGTTTAATCAAGCTTCTCTCTTGATACAATTTTTCTAATTCTTCTGTTTTCATATTATATTTCTTTCAAAGGTAAAACAAATTAATGACAAAACCTAACAAATAATAAATGAAATAAAAATGACTGCCATAGATATTTGCTTCGATGGAGGTTGCCACCTAAACCCACCAAATCCGTTAACACTGTGCGGAATATACATCTCGTTGCCGAAGTTTGCTGTATAGTCATTTTTACATTCATTTATCTTCAAACGTTAGGCACAATTTATAAAACACCTATAGTTTTTAATACAAATGGTGTAATTGCACTGATAATTACCAATAAATAAAACCACATCGGCATTATGCCACTTATTTGATTTCCAATTTTCCTTGTTAAGAATTTTTTCATAATAAAATAAAATGTGCCTAACAGCGTATATGTGCAATACGCTTCAAGCGGTTAGTAATAATTTGTGAATATGGTAATGCTCTAACTAGAGTAAGCGTTGATATGAAATTTTACGTTTCCGTACTTTAAAAGTAGTTCCTCACCTTCATTAATGTCTTTTACTACTTTAAAAGTTTTGGTCAACCTTTCCTTACTAATGCGTTCAATCTTAACGTTGGGTGTTTCGGAATGATTTAAGAATGTACCGAAACCAATACAAACGGAATACTGATTTCTACTCCAAGGATAAGACCAGGTTTTTAGTGTTTGGGTGTCATTATCCAAAAGCAATACGTCACACTCTAATTCTGTGCCTTTTGGTATGGGTTTAGTTGCGAATACCCCCCTACCATGTATTTTTGAAAAATCAACTTTAATCATTTTGATTTAAGAAAAAACGACACATATCTGTGTCCGTTAAACAATGGATGGGTACGATTTTTTGGACGTTAGGGACAAGGCTAAGAATGGCTATCCATGTCCACGAGTTTATCAAATTTATATTTCATATCTGTCCACCAACTACCATCACCAAGATGCCATGCGCACCATTGTTCAATAAGCTTTGAATTGTCCATTTGGTTGATGTCTTCATCATAGACATCATCGCTTTGTCCGTTTGCACCTAACCTTTGTCTGACTGCGCCCAAGATACCAAGATTTTTTAATTTTTCAACATTTGTCATTTCTTTAATTTTTAAAAAGTGAACCATTCTTCCCAATCCCTTTCACACCTCGAAGATACGATACCTCAGCGACATATCCAAATATTAGAGGGGTTATTTTAAAGTGTTCGGTGAAGAAAAAATTTGGCAACCACTTGACTATTTTATGTTACAAGGTCTTTCGATAATCATCTATTAAATCACTTGAATACCAACTACTAACTAACAAGTCGTCCCCATGTTCAATAAGAGAATATTTACTCTTATTTTCTTTGGCAAAACTAAGAAAGCCGTCGAGTTTGAATAGTTTCACATCCTTTCTCTTTTCGGAAAGAGCGGAATACCTTTTACCGATATCATTAACGGAATGTTGCATAATTTATTTTTAGGTTACTCTACTTCAAAATGTTCAATAATTAGGTCTTTTTCTGACCAAAGATTATGATAGTAGTCAATAGTAGACCTATCGGTTGCACTAATTGGTTGGTTTAAAAACGCTATCAAATCAGTTCGTAAATCTTCACGAACTCCGTTTTTAGCGTTTTCTCGTTCTTTGGCATAACACTCTGTCCATAGACGCATATGCTCATCGTGGTAAAATTTAATTGTAACCAAATCTTCCTCGGTTAAATCTTTGCTCAGTATGTAGAAATTTTTCCACTCGCCGTCGTAATAATAGCTAGTAGAAACCAACGCATACTTTTTACTTAATTTAGTCATATTATTTGTTTTTAGAATAAGTGACCCTGGATTAAAATAATTCTTCAAATCCGCAACTGCGGCAATAATCGGAACGATACCATCCGTATTAGGACACCCCCTCCGATTTAAATTTTGTGGGGTATTGACTTTTAGCTAGGTTAATATATTTACGGAGTCGCTCCTCCGAGTCTTTATCCATAAGCATCAACTGACCTCCAAAGGAAAGTTCTAACCAACCAAAAGCAATTAACCAAGCCCAGTAATTATCGGTTTCGGCTTCTTCTAAATACACCTCTCGACGATAACCTTTGATGTTATCGTAAGCGTTTTTAAGCTCTACTTGGGGGAATCTCTCTTGGATTTCGGCAATAAAAACAGTTTCCGCCTCTTTACTATCGGTATCCCATTCGTAACCGAAGTACATCAAATCTTGGTATTTCATTTTATTATTTTTTAAATTGTTGGTATGCTATATAGGTCTCGAACCAAAAAAATTATTTGAGTAGTACTTCTTTATCAATCTTATATACTTTAGATTTCAATTCTAATTTAAAATCAGATAGCAATTGTTCAAAAACAAAATCTCTGTATTCCTCTGGTACTTCATCTAAATCCATACTCACATCTATCTCGTATCTGTATCTGATTCTAAATGGTGATGATGGGCTGATGTAATCCTCCACTTGTTTAATTCTATTCATTGGTGTAATTTTTTAAGTTAGTATTCATAGGTTTCTATTAATCTTCTAAATTTGTGTTAGCAGAAAGTTTTAAGACACCCATTGGTTATAATCATCTTCTGACATTTCAATCCAACTTTCTATCACTACCGAAATTTTATATTCGGGTTCATCGTATCTGTTTTTTAGATGCTCGATAGCTTTTTGTTTTACATCTTTTTGTGTAGGGAAACCGATGGTAGATGTTAAGGATAAAGTACCCTTACCTTCTGATTTGTCACACCAATAAGCATAAGTGAAAAAGAAAAACCTCTTGTTAACATCCGCTATAGGTAATGTCGGGTTGGTGCTTTCTTGTTTAGGTATTCTCACATAGCAACCACAATCATGTCCACAGCTATCCATAAAACAACCCTTACCATTATTGCCCCCACATTCTCCAATATATTCATATTCTTGTTTAGGTTCTTCTTTTTTTACACAAGTAGGACACATTCCATGAACTTGACAACAGTATGGGTCATGTTTTTTACAAGTACATGGTTCTTTTTTTGGAATTATTATTTTGTATTTAATTTCAGATGCTATAAAATGACTATCGTCTTTGTACCAATTTCCATAACCATTTTTATATAATTTTTCAACCTCAACAAACTTACAACTTGGATTCTGAACAAACCACTCTAAGAATGAATCCCCAAGGGCTTGGACACCATCAGCAATAAGGTCGGTATCTGTGGTTAGGATGATTTTTTTCTCACCACCTGTTAGGTCACCTCCTAAATATTTAACAGGGACCCAATTTTTAAGTGTAGGATAACCCACATAATCCCCCTCTTTAATTTCACCCTCAGTGATGTAGATGTGTTGGTTTCGACTACTTCCTTTTTCTATAGAATAGTTGAAGTGTAATTGACCTGATAAATCTCCAATAAATAAATTACTGTCTTTGTCGGTAGGCGATACGTGTATTTTTGCCATTGCTTTTCGTTTTTAAAATTTAAGTAGTCGAGATTGGGTTTAGGTTTGTAAATTATATAGTCGCATTACTGAATACTACTTAATGACCTTTCAGTATTTATGTACCACTTATGATACGGACTTTTATCTACTATATAATAAAACAATCAGCCCCTTAACCATTGCCGTACTTATTGAAGGTAGGTGTGAGTACGAGCCGATTGTTTGGTAGTCAAGACGGGATTCGAACCCGTAGTACGGTAGGGCAGTTTCTCCATTTCTGGATTTGAGCTTACACCTTAGCTCTCATTTTCATCCACTACTGCGTTTCCCGTTCGCCACTCGACCTTTAAACTTTCGCAAACATTTGTGTTATAGGCAATGGCAAGGATACTACCTAATAATGTATTCACGTTTGACAATTTTCTTTTGGTCATTTGCGTATCTTGCGTTTACATCTGACTGGATATGTGCTTCTGCTTCTTCTAAAGAGTGCCAACCAATTTTATAAGCATACATAGATATATCTCTTACTTCACGCAAGTAACGCCAAAAATAAAGCAAGTAACGTCTTTGAACGTAATACCATTTTTTACCACTTGCTTCTGTTTCAATAATAATTCTGTAATCCATATTTTTGTTTTTAAAATTTACTTAATAAAGCCACTGCCTATAACACACGTTTGGCAAAAGTGGCGGTGCAGTACTCCGCTCGACATTTACTGCTATATTCAACATTCGTTCTCCGCATCGGCATTTGTGGTTAAAATCGCCACCTTCGCCAAGCGTGGGAACGTTATAAAATATAAAAATTATTTATTAAACACTTCTTCTAAATCTATAACTTGGTTCAAATCACCTTTACAAAAATCTAAAACCTTCTCAATCGCTTCAACATCCAGTTTATTCATTGCTCTTGCTTGACCAAATCTACCATCCTCACCTTTTAGATTTTTAAGGTGAAATTTTACTTTTTCTAATGCGTTCTGTTTCATAATTTTTACGATTTTATAACAACAAATATAAGCAATTATTTTATCACTACCAAATAAATGTTGTTGGTTAATATTATTTTTGTTATTCTAATTCAATTCAGTTAATAACTGCTTATATTTGCGACCGTTATAAGCCATTTTAAGAATCGTAACCAAAACAAAAAACAACTGCTTTAGTATTCTCATTTTTTTTAGGATTTAATTGAGTGTTTTCTCTAACACTTAAAGTGTGTTCATCTACTTCATTATATGTAGTTCCCCAATATTCAACGCTACCAGCAACACGAACTTCAATATTTCCGTGTTGTTTTTTGTATTCTTCAAGTTTAGCTATTACTTCATCTATTTTCATAATTATAGTTTTGTGAAAAAAAACGGCTTATAACAGCACATACCCAAAAGAGGGGCTTTAGTGGTTATATGAACATTTTTGCTTCGGTTAAACATTTGTTGTTATATTAAATTTTGTGCTTCGTAATCCCCTCCTTCGGGTATCTGCAAAACGTTGGTAGCAATTATGAAACCGCTACCAAACTTGCTTTTAAGAAGGCGATTGCTTCGTTAATATTATTTGTCCATAACACATCATCGTGTCCGTGAACTAAATATTTTGCTTGTGCCCATTCGCCATCTCCCCATTTTTCGTAAATTTCAATTATCTCGTTCATATTTTTATTTTTTTGAATCTCTGTGGATAAACTCATGATAGAGTCTTTCCGAACCATCGGTTAAATAATTCATTGCACTCAACCATTGAAATACGTCTTTTATCGTGTGACCATTTACGGATTTAGTCATCACTTCGTATTAAGTTTGGGGGTTATATCTTTTTATTTTACCCAACATCCCCTAAAAATTAAAAATGCGTATTAAGTCTTGGGTGATTTGGTGTTCTTCGTTATTTATGATATCCACTATGGTTTCCGCAAACATTTCCATATCATTTTCTTGACCATATAATGAGGTGGCATTCTCCCAACCCCCATCGTCATAATATTTTTTCCACTCCTTTCTATTTTTTATGGGTTGTTGGAAGTATAGGGCATGGGCTATTTCATGTATAACCATATCTTCTATTTTTTGGACATTATATGACCTCAAGGTTAAATTTTTAGAACTAGGCTTCTCCACCCAATCATTTTTACCACTAGCTACAAACCCATCTGTTTGGGCAAGGTTAAAATAAAAACTCTGGTCGGGTGCGTGGGCAGCACTAGCTCTCACATATTCAGCCACGGGATTGTGGTAAGTATTATCAAACCCTCGTTTTGTATCTTTACTTTTATTATCGAAAACAATGTTTTGCCCAAACCATATTTGATAACTCGAATCGGGGTCTTTGTACTGCCGACCTAGTTTCTTTTTAAACCTATCCTCAATTTTCTTTCTTGCTTTATTAAACTCAATCAAAAAAGTTTTTATTAATTTTTCATCTACACCATCTGCGTAGTAAATAGTTAATTCATCATCCACCCCAAATTTGGTAAACTCTATTTCGTGCGATACTTTTTTGCCCCGTTCATCATAATAGGAGGCATCGTGTCGTAACTTATCATTTTGTTCATTCAAGTAGTCCCAAATAGTGGGAGCTATAAAATAGCGTAGTTTCATTCTTTCTGCATATATTTTACTTTATATATCTTTATTTGGGTTCTTTTGAGCTCATCCAAAATCGCCATGTACAGAATCCCACCATTCCTTAAACTTTTCCAATGCAATTTTTTCGGCATTTTTACCACCAACACAATCTGCATAGTGGTAGGGTGATTTAGTTTCCCCATCAGCGTGTCGTAATCCGCTTCTAATGCAGAAAAAACCAGCACCTTCGGTTATCTCAAACCAATCTATCATTGTCCACCCCATACCTAATTTAAACTCGGGTCGAAGTTTTAATATCTGTCTCTTAGTCATAATAGACATTGCCGAACAAAGTGTCTAAGCAATAGCCGTTAGGCGTTTTAAACTATTGCCGTTGTTAATATTTAAGTTTCTACTAAGGGTTACTATACAAAGCCTTGATACGTTAGGTGCAATGCTAACCGAGTAACCAATAAACAATAGCCTTTCTTCTTATATTATCTTCGTTTTCGTATAAATTACCACCCATTATCCCTATCTTGAGTTTATATTCTTTTTCCCGCACTCTTAAAATTGGATAAGACCACACGCTATACGAATGAAGCATCTCAGATGCCCATTGTCTTGGGGTGTCATATTTAACCTTAAATATCCATTGAAATAATTTAGTACAATGATGCATTACTCCGAAATTCCCCATTATAATCCCAAAGAATAGAGCATAGATAAAGCAAATAACAAAAAACAGTTCATAAGTTACGCCATCTATAAATAATATTGGCGCAAAGAATACAAACGAGTACCTTGCGTACAAAAAAGGCATTACTATCAAACCGCACAAACGCCGAACAAGCAATCTAAAAAATGCCTTAGTTAGCGATAAAATTGGAACTTTCGTTTTCATATTTGGTATTTTCGTACCGCTAAGATACCACACCTTGGGGACATTTCCAAATTTTGAGAGTGGTTTTTTTCGGGGTTGGTAAAATAGAGCTTGGTTCGGAAACTTTCGCAAACATTTGTGTTATAAGCCATTTTGAGAATCCGCTTCGTAAGAAACAAAATCTACTGTTTGAAGAAATTCTTGTTGTTGATATTCTCCATTAACTTTGTATTCCAATTCTTTTTTGATTTGTTCTTTAAACTCCTGAATAGCCTGTTCAATTTGACCTTCTTTGAATCCGTTGTGGTTACTGAATGAATTGATAGTTACTTTAAATTTCAACTCAACAATAATTTCTTCATTTACATTTTTACTTCTTTGTGACATAATAATTTTTAAATTGTGAATACTAATAAACTAAGCCCATATACCTCCACCACCACGTTTACTGCTAACAGTAAATAAATGCAATTCTTTTAGTTCTTCGATAAAATCACGGAAATCTCTGGCTCGTGTTCTATCTTGCATATCTTCTATTTTCATTATCTCATCAACGTTATGTTTTTTCAATAATTGTGAGAGATTTTCTTCGTACTTCTTTATAAGTTTTTCCATATATTTTTAAGTTTGTTTATGAACTACATTTAAGAGAATTATCATCCACCTATAACCACAATTAAAATACATAATATGATTAAAATTTCTCTTCTACTATCTTTTTTACAACTACATAATGTTGGTCTTTTATTACAACCTTCACATATTATGTATTTATCCCAATCTTTTCCACCTATCATAGCAATAAACGTTTTATAACAACAAATATAAGCAATTATTTCATTACTTTCAAATAAATGTTGTTGGTTAATATTAATTTTTATTTTTTTAATTAAGTTCTCGTTTCGGCTTCTTCGCCTATCGGTAAAACGTTAGCAGTAATAAAAATTACTTATTCTAATTAAGAGTTAAGTGGGGTGACTGATTGCCTACTAAGTTGGTCATCGAGTTCCCTATATTGTATACCGAGTTGCTCACCGAGTGGTACATGGAGTTGTTCATTGATTTGCTCATAGAGTTGCCAAACGAGTTGCTTATGGAGTTGCTTATAGAGTTGCCAATTAAGTTGATTTAGTTCAGTGGTCTTTAATTGGTCGAGCATTCTAATTGAGTGTTCATTGGGGTATCTATTTGTAATTTAAGTTGATTCCAAAGTCGCACGTCGAGTGGGGCATCGAGTTGACCCAAGATTTGGACATAGAGATGGACATTGATTGGGTCATCGAGTTGCTTATGGAGTTGGTCCCAGAGTTGGTCATATAGTCGACTATAAAGTTGGTTGTCGATTTGGTTCTTTAATTGGTCGAACATCCTAATTGAGAGTTAAGTGGGATAGCGAGTTGCACCCCAAGTTGGTCATAGAGTGGGACATGGAGTGGGGTGTCTAGTTGTTGATTGAGTTGCCCATAGAGTAGGTTATCGAGTCGCACCCCAAGTTGGTCATAGAGTGGTATCTTAAGTTGGGTGTAGAGTTGAACCTTGATTTGGTCGTAGAGATTACAGTTCTTTAATTGGTCGAGCATTCTAATTGGGTTCTGATTTGAGGTTCAAGTTCTCCACCGAGTTGTCTATGAAGTTGCTCATTGAGTTGCCCCCTAAGTTGTCCCCAAAGTCGAGTAGTGACCCAAAAATCGAGATGCTCCCAGAGTTGCCAATTGAGTTGGGCATTGAGGTCAGTGTTGTTTAATTCGTCTTGCATTCTAATTGAGTTCTGATTTGAGATTCAAGTGCCCAACCGAGTTGCACCTTAAGTTGCTCATTGAGTTGTGCCCAGAGTTGCGTATCGAGTTGAATAACGAGTTGTTTATCGAGTTGCTGCGGACTTTTGATATAGCATTGGTAGTTGAGTTGTCTATCGAGTTTCTTGTCGAGTTTGATGTTGTTTAATTCGTCTTGCATTCTAATTGTGTTTTGATTTGAGTTTCAAGTCCCAAATCGAGTTGCACCTTAAGTTGCCCATTGAGTTGCCTATCGAGTTGGTCATAGGGTGTATTCCAAAGTTGTCCTCTAAGTTGGAGCCAGAGTTGCTCATTAAGTTGTTCATCGATTTGGGCTACCATAACAGAGTTTTGAGTTGGTCGTTGATTTGAGTATGGTCTCGAACATATAGTTGGATAGCGAGTTCACGCCAGAGTTGGTTATAGAGTTGTTCATCGATTTGGACTTCGAGTTGTTCACGAAGATGCCTACTGAGTTGTCTTCTGAGTTGGTTATAGAATTGTTCATCGATTTGGGCTACCATTCTAATTGGGTTTTGAGTTGCTCATGGAGTTGGATATCGAGTTGACCACCGATTTGGTCTCGGATTCGGGCATAGAACTCCCTCCTAACTTGGAGCCAGAGATGCCTATCGAGTGGTACTTTGATTTGCGACTTTAGATGCAACCAGAGTTGGTCATCGAGTTGTTGGTTCGTGTCTAAGGGGTCGAGCATTTTAATTGAGATTGAAGATGTTCACCGATTTGGTCATAGAGTTGCTCATGGAGTTGTCCCCGAAGTTGGGAACGGAGTCGGGTATAGATTTCCAATCTAATTGGAATCTCGATTTGCTCATTGATTTGCGACTTCAGATGCAACCAGAGTTGGTCATCGAGTTGACAGTCGAATTGGAATGCAAATAGTCGGCTACTGAGTTGGTTTTTACGTTGGTCAGACATTCTATTTCATATTTATCCTCAAGCGTTAGCTGCCATATTAGGGCAGCCACTTACAAAGTTCTTCCACCTCCGACTTGATTCTAGTAATATTTTTGATTATGTGTGCCTTCAACATATTTAAAGCCTCTTGTTGTTGTCCTTCTAGACAGTAGGTAAAAAAATGTTGCCACGTATGACTTTCAAGCAATCGAGTGTCTATTTTCATAATTTTGTCTTTGCTTATTCTTTTGGTCGGGGTGAGATACATTTTTTTGGTCTCCTCGCAATCAATAGGTTCTATTCGGTGAGAAAAACCATTTTTGTCTAGTTTCCCAGCAATGAAATAAATACGGCAGTGAACTTCGGTTTGCTGCGAGACGGGGGTTAGTTCTTCGTTTGACATTTTATCGTTATTTAAAAGTTAGTAATCCTAATCAAGTTTTGTGATTCAAAATCCGTCGGGACGACAAGCCGCCAAAAGTTAGAGCCCATTTAACACCGAAGCGATAAATGAGCTAGACCACAACCCCAATAGGCTTCCGAAAGTAGCACCTAAGGCGTAAACTACTCGGTCGGTGGTCGAGCCGAAAGCCACTTTTTGGACATTGAATGACCAAATCAAACTAATCATAAAAGAGGCAATCAAAACGCCTAAATACATTTGGTTGGCGATAAAATAAGTATTGACCGCAACAAAGTACACTTGAATAAAACCCGTGGTGAATAAAGAATAGCGGGCGACCATAGCCCGCACCCTCAAGCGGGAGTTTCGGGCTTCGGTCTCATTTTTGGGGTGGTGGGTAATTTTGCTCATGGTCTATTTTGGGTGGTTCATTTCACTTGTTTTATTAACAGCATCTTGAACACTTTCTATCCAAGTTTTAAGTATGGGTCTAAAATTGAAAATAGACATTTCAGCATCCCAAATAACTTTTGGGATTTCGATTTCAATAATCTTTCGGTCTTTTATAACATTTTCCATAATTATATTTTTTTCAAAGGTACAACAAATTAATGACAAAACCTAAACAAGGATAAACAAAATTGAAACGATGGTTTATCATCGGGGGTTAGAAGTTTATTATTTTTTGACCGCCCCATTCCGTTCCATCATAAGCGACCGTTTCCATTTTATCAACATCAACAAAAACACCCCAACCCCATTCGGTTTCGTAGAATACTTCGTTATCTTTTAACCTATCTGTTCTCCACAAACTCTCATTGGATGTATTTGTTTTTCCGTGATATTTAATCTCACGTTTGTTGGTCAAAGAAAACTCTATTGTTTCCCCATAACCGCTTAATTTAATCCTTTCGGGTAAATTCATATTTGATTCTGCCTTAACTATGTTTTTAACATCTGTTATAGAGTTATCTAAGAGTTCCCAAAAAGCATTTGGCATCTCTTCAATTAAATTCTCTATTAAGTATTCTTTGATGAAATATAAGTTATTCATCGTGTCCCAAAGTTGATGCTCGTTTATTTTCATATTTATAATTGGATGTGTTTGGTAACCCATTCATCATAAGATAGTGTGTTTGCTACCAAATATTTTTTAGCGACCTTAGCGTTCCATTCTTTCATTTCTTCAAAAGTAACGCCTTTCATGTACTTACTACAATTCAAGTCAAATTTGTATTCTAAACCACCTTCCCACATTACTTCATAAAACACAATATCTTTATCGTGTCCAATCGTTCCATATATCTTATCAGACTGCATATCAACAAAAGCATCTGTTACTTTTTTCATATATGCTTCATATTCTTTTTGGAATTCTTTGCTCATCGGTATAAAATTTGGATATTAAGTATAACCAAGGATAAACCACCCTAAAACGAGGGTTTAGCATCGGAGGTTATTGGTTCTTTGGCGCAAGGGCTTGGCGTAACGCTTTCAGTATGCGCTGACATTCTTTTTTTTCGTCCCCCACATTAGTCCACACTAGAAATTCATAGGTGCTTATCATGTTCTCTACCGTAGCTCGCTTTAATTTCACGGACACCCAATGGCTATGAGCCGCACCGCCTTTGATTTCTGTTTTTGTTTCTAGGCTAATATTTTTTACTGATTCCATTGTTTATATTTTATAGGGTACACAATAGTAAACGTCCAATAAGAGCACCCACCACCGCACAATACCAACGCTATTTGTGCCCTCGTTTAGCTGCAAAACGTTAGCAGTAATACTACATTCCATCTCCGAATAAAGTTTTCGGTGAAAAAGATTTTAAAAATTTTTCCTCCCTCTTTTTAATACAATCAAAATACTTTTCTTCCTTCTCAATCATCACATAATCTCGTTTGGTATTGTAACACGCTTCTCCAAGTGTCCCACTTCCCGCACAGTTGTCTAACACTAAATCACCTTCATTTGTGTATGTTTTTACCAAGTATTCTATCAACCCTAATGGTTTTTGTGTTGGGTGTAATCTATCTTTCCCAAATGGAATATCAAACGATAAAATTGATTTAGGGTAATTAGTACCATTTATTACATACTCTCCTGATTTTAGTGAATTATATTTAAAACTACCTTCTTTTTTTACATCATTCCTCCTCGTTTTAATTTTCTTTTCCCATATTACATCTTGTGGGTTATACTTTATTGGCGTTGATGCACCTGTATTTACACCTGCTTTACTAAACACTAAAATATCTTCGTGTGTTTTTAATGGCTGAAATTTAATAGCAACGTGGTTTGCCCCTTTATTTTTTTGCCACACCCAACTATATTTGAATAGTTTGTAATTAGAGGATACTAAAACACTTGTAAATGGTTGTGAAGCAGTTAAAACTATTGCCCCATTTGGTTTTATGAGTCTTTCGTACTCTTTCCAAAGTTTGTCTAAATCAACAATACTTTTTTTATTGTATTTATCCATATTTTTTAAAACACCATCAAATTCACAGTAGGTTGTTCCGTATGGTAAATCACACAAAATCATATCAAATATTCCATCAGGTAGTTGTGGCATTATATCCAAACAATCTCCTAAGTATGTTTTATTTTTCTCAAAAATAATTTCTGCCATTGCTCAATTTTTTAAAATCTTTTTTTAGTTCTTCGTATCAAACACTATCCTTAATTAACCGCACTACCTATAACAAGGTATTTGCAAAATTGCCCATCAACATTTGTGCTTAATTTGAAGTATCTACAAGGGTAACTTCGCAAATACCCATCCGTTATAGGTAATTGTTTTAAAAATCCCCACCGCACAAATGAGTTAATTACCAAATTATTTTTTTAGTTTTTCAAAATCCGCAAGTCTTTTTGCTTTTTCTCGTTCATATCGAGCAGTATTTTCCTTTTGGCGTTTTTCTCGCTCTTGTCTTTCAATTTCTTCTTTGGCTTCACGTATTTTAACTAGCTCATCTAAATCAGCAGTTAAGTCTTTTGCTGTAATATGTTCTCCATCTGTCTCCGTTCCACCATAAGAAATTCCGTATGAATAAGAGCAATAAAAACTACCATCACCATACATTTGAATAGTATTCAATTTATGGTTCGTTTTAGCAAAAAATACTTGCTCCAATCTTTTTCGGATAGTCTGTAATAATTCGTCTGTAATTTCCATTGTTTAATGATTTAATTGCCAACGCTAATTTTGCATATGTTGGTTAATGAGTAAGTATTTACAAGGCAACTGCTCATAGCCTCGACCGTTGAGTGCCTTTTCTTTTGGTGTCATGGTTAATCTTTTTTATAGGTTTTAAACCATTCTTCAAAACATTCTTTTGCCTCATCTGGGTTATCTGTAACACATCTACACACATTATGACCTTCTATAAAAGAATCTTGCATCTGCTGCTCAAACATTTCATTGGCTTGTTTAAATAATTTATCAATCATATTTTCAGACCATTGACTAATTGTCAGATGTGCATTATTTCTTTTGTATCTTTTTTTGAGTTCTTTTGCAAACCATGCTACTGCGGTCATGTGTTATTAGATTTATAGGTTTCGGAATAGTATTGTTCAAAAGATGTATATAAATCACCATAACCAGCTTCAAATGTTTCTTCGTGTTGCTGCTTTTCTGTTTCGAGGGCTAAATTAAGCCTATCTTGCAACAAGTTTTCATTAGGATATTCAATATATCCAAGATGTACAAGGTCTTTAAAAAATTGTTCTACTGCGGTCATATTATTTCTTTTTAAATTGTTCAAACCATTCTTCAATATTTTGTTCTACAAAGTGAGCTTTTCTAAGTAATTCTAATACTTCCTCCTCACTATAACTTCTTTCTTGATGCCATTGAACAGCGTCAATAAAAGCATCATACTTAGTACAACCTATTTGATTGTAATATTTTTCTTCATAATCATTTCTATCGTAAGCTAGACCACTATATTTTTTAGCCGCTGCTTCAAGTGTTTTTTGTTTCGGTTCTGCTAACCCGCCCCAATAAGTCATAACCCTCCCTTGTTCATCGGTTTGTTTCGGTTCTTCTTGGGGGATGAGTATTAAATATCTAATGTTATAAAAATTATTCCCATAATCTTCTACCTCCACCTCGGTACAACTTGGATTCTTTACAAACCACTCTAAGAACTCATCTTCTAGAGCTTGGACACCCTCAGCAATAAGGTCGGTATCTGTGGTTAGAATTATTTTTTTAGTGATTGGTTGTCTTCCGTAAAATCCTTGTAAAAAATAAACTTGGTTTGTGTGAGTGTTTAAAACCCAACAATCTTTAATTTCTTCTTCCTCAGAGGTGAGGTGGATGTGTTGGTTTCGACTACTTCCTTTTTCTATAGAATAGTTGAAGTGTAATTGACCTGATAAATCTCCAATGAATAAATTACTGTCTTTGTCTGTTGGTAATAAGTGTATGCGGCTCATAAAATAAAGTTTTAGTAATTTATTTGATTGGGTTTCAATTTACCACTCAATACATCTTGTTGCATCTTGGGTAAATAGTCTTCCATTAATTGTTTTCTCGTCACTTGCCACCCAATTTCAGGTAAAGTATAATCTTCAAAATATGTGTATCTAATCATACCACATAGGCTTGAGCCTGCGTATTTAATTTCATTATTTTCCATCTTTACTTGAAATTTACCATCCCCAAGATGGGTTACTAAATAATCTTCCATTTCCATAATTTTTATTTTTGAAGGTTGATAATATAACCCCCTTTGATTTTGTGGGGATTAGAGTGGGTGGTGTCGATATAATAGTTAGGTATAATAAAAATAAATTTAGGATGGGTATATGTAAAATAAATCTAACATTCTGTGTGGCACTCTACAAAACTTACCATCCTCAGTTTCGATTAAGAAACTAATATCACCTCTATCCATGTGGGTCTTTTCTCTGATATAACCATCAACTAAGGACGTTTTTGAATGGAAACTAATATGTGTCCCAACTTCTAATTCTTTATTTATTGTACAATCAATCATAAGTATAAATTTTTAGTAATTCTTTCGAGATGGGGGTTATTTATTATCAAGATATTCTTTTGGAATATTTATTTTAATAATATATGATTCGCTATCATCATTGTACCTTATAGCTTCAAGTATCTCGGGGGATAAAACCACGGAGCTGTGTAAAAATTTTAATATTTCTGGCTTTGCAATAAAAGTACCTTTATGATATTTTTCGCTATAAACTATTTTCTTTTTCATAATTTTACCCATAGAACTAAAAGTAGAGAATGGAGTGAGGTGAATAATTCTTTCGAGGTCAAAGATAAGTAATGTGGGTGATATTTCCAAGAAAAAAATCATTTTTGTGCCAACTTAAATCCCAAAAACCTCTTTTTTGCACTCGAAAACCCCCCACCGAGGGGGTGAGGTGACTAAAGGGTGGGGGTGGGACGGTCACACCTATCCCCGTGGGTTACTGCGGTTATTCATTTTAATTGAGTTTAGAATCAATACCAGAGTTGGTCATAGAGTTGCCCCTTGAGTTGCCCACCGAGCTGTCTGCCGAGTTGCTGGCCGAGTTTGTCATTATTTAATTGGTCGAGCATTCTAATTGGGTATTAAGTGCAACATTGAGTTGGTTATTGAGTTGCCCATAGAGTTGGGTATCAAGTTGCTCATCGAGTTGAGTGTCTATATGCCCATAGAGTTGGATGTATATTTGTGCCCCGAGTTGTACCCTAAGTTGCCCCTCTATTTGCCCCTCTATTCGGACATCCATTGGATGATTTAATTGGTTTATGTTTAGCATTCTAATTGGGATATAAGTTGGTTATGTATTTGTCCTCTGATTTGCCTATCGAGTTGGAACTAGAGTTGCGCACTGAGTCGACCACGGGGTGCGAAAGATGCTTATTGAGCGGGGGTCGGTGGATGCTTGGGTGATTGGAGGTACTTGGGTGGTTGGAGTTGTTGAAAGACGAGGGTGGCGATTTGATTGCAGAGCTGTTGTCGGAGTTGTAAATAGAGTTGGTCATTGACTTGGTCGTACACGGGGGATATCGTTTGAATGTGGGCGTTGAGTTGATAACCGAGTGGGGGACTGAATCGGTTGTGGAGTTGGGCGTTGAATTGAAGGGTGGTGACTTTATCTTTCATGGTTGGGGGTCGAAAAACACCCCGCCGAAGCGAGGGGGTGGGCGTATAGTTGAGGTGGTTAGTGTTGGTCATCAATCGAAAGGAAGGACACCGACCCATCCTCGTGGGGGATGTATTCGTGTCTTCCTCGGTGGTGGTAGAGCACCTTATCGGATTGGGGGTACGGAACAACCACACTCCTAAAAAGATTGTCCATATCGTGAGCTAGTTTAGGATTCATAGTTTATCATAAAGAGGTATCTAAATCGGTAGAGGGTTTTTAAAAAAAACCTCGGGGGTGACCTTCGCTAAATTTATCGGTTTCATTACCCCAAGCATCCCAACCCAAGGCTTGGGTTCGAGCAAAAAGTTCAATTCGAGGAACATCCCCACACAACAAAACTATCTTGTCTCGAACCTCGGATGGTTTTTTGCTATGGGTATCAATAGGGGTTTCTATAATGGAGTGTATGTTTTTGGCGATTCTTTTGGGTTGCCCCTTAATCCCCAATAAACACAATTCAGCGTTACTCCTAGTCCAACCCCCCATACCCCAAAACCAACTATCCTTTTTCTTGTTCTTTTTGACCCAAGTAAAGGCGATAGTTTTATAGGTAAACCCCCACGATTCTAAGGTGGCGATACCCTCCTTGAGCATATTGGGCAACACCCACAAAAAAAGAACACAATGAGTATCCGTGAGTTGGGAAATCGGGAGATTGCGGATATCATCAATAGTCATAGTGGGGTAATGCCTCGAGGGGCTGCGGTCTTTCTGAGACGAGATGCCCAAAAAATCCCCTTGTAATTTCTGACGTAAATTCCAATTAGGATAAGTCCAAGGGGGGTCGGCATAAATAATTTGATATTTCTGTCCCTCGGTGAGGGTTGATAATTCGAGATAGCCCATAATATCTAAAGGTGTTTAGAGTTTACGATATTTTTTTCAAAGGTACGAGTAAGTTCTCATATTTCCAAGAAAAAAATCATTTTTGTACCAAATTAATTCCCAAAAACCTCATTTTTGTACCCGAAAAACCCCTCAAATCACCCCCAACCCCCACCGAGCCGAGAGAAACCGAAAAAGACCCCCAAGTGGGGTTCGAGAGATTCCAAGAAGACCTCCGAGAGAGGGGAGTAACCTAACCACCCACCCCACCCTCTTAGGTGGAAGATAGGAGGGGAGAGGGAACTTATCGAACAAACCCCAAGAACGGAAACCCTAAGAGGAATGGGATTTTGAGGGAAGCAGATAAAAGAAAAGAAGTAGGGGTGGATAAGGTAAGGTACGGGTAGATAAAAGGGAATAGATAGGGAGTGGATAAGATAAGCCCAAGGGGGTAATGGTTAAGTTAAGGTAGGAGTAAGGTAGGTAAAGGGGGGTCAAAGGTAGGTAAAAGGGGGGTCAAAGGTAGGTAAAAGGGGGGTTCGCT
>Ga0315909_10004006_pt1 | contig 17594 bp, 17 predicted proteins | sample LakEriMetagenome_11_FD_203527 | JGI IMG/M metagenome (GOLD analysis project Ga0315909, IMG submission 203527) | Freshwater fungal communities from buoy surface, Lake Erie, Ohio, United States - Buoy 2 MA125 | ecosystem: Environmental > Aquatic > Freshwater > Lake | place: USA: Lake Erie, Ohio...
ACTAATTAATTTAACGATTCAAAAGTTTATTAATTATGTCTTAATGACTCTTTTCTTCTTCGTAGTTGGTCTAGAAATTAAGCGAGAGCTGACGACTGGGCACCTAGCCTCATTTAAAAAAGCTCTGATGCCACTCTTGGCAGCGCTTGGTGGAATTGCCGTACCTGCCCTGATCTATCTTGCAATTGCCGGCCGTGAGGCTCCCGGCGGTTGGGGAGTGCCGGTCGCAACAGATATAGCTCTAGCCGTTGGTTTGCTTGCGATGCTTGGCTCGGTAGTTCCTGATTCCTTAAGATCCTTCTTACTAGGTATTGCCGTAATTGATGACATAGTTGCAATTCTTATAGTGGCATTTGTTTATTCCAGCGGCATCAAATTCTCCTGGCTTGGGATGGGGCTGCTTGTAGTGCTTGCAGTTCTTTTGGTCCAAAAACTAAATGTTTCATCGGTAGGCGCCTATTTGATTTTGGGGATTTTGCTCTGGTTCGCTCTTTACAAGACTGGCGTTCATCCAACTCTTGCGGGAGTGATTCTTGGATTATTGACACCAGAAATCCCAAAGAAATTGCAGAAAGTTTCTACTGACGAATCAAATTCACCAACTGTGATTGAGTGGCTCGAACACAAGCTGCATCCGTATAGCGCATTTTTCTGTGTGCCAATCTTTGCCTTCGCAAATACCGGAGTTGTCGTAAACTCCGAATCTTTGAGCCAAGCAAGTAAATCTGTAATTGCTTGGGGTATTTTCTTTGGGCTAGTTGCTGGAAAGCCAATTGGAATCCTGGCAACAACTGTTGCTGCTGCAAAGTTTAAGGTTGCTGATTTCCCTAAAGGCGCAAACAAATCGCTCCTCGCGGCTACTGGAAGCACAGCAGGCATTGGATTTACCGTCGCTATCTTTATAGCTCAGTTAGCATTTAAAGATCCACAGGTGCAAGAGCTGGCGATTATCGCTGTTATTTTCGCATCAGTTGTCAGCGCTGTTATTTCTGTCTTACTTTTCCGAATTTTCTCGCGGCCGAAGGATGTTAAGCACCGCAAATAGTTAGTTTTGCAAATGCAATCAACTTGCAGATGTAAGTAGCTTTTGTGTTGCAGGTGTTAATCGATTTAGTTACCCTTACGCTTATGCAAAACCAGGCAGAGCATTTAACTAAGCGACGGATCGTCGATTACTGCCGCCTTGCAACAATGAGCTGTTGATTTAAACATTTCTCATTCGACAAAATCTTTTTAGCAAAACCCTGTTTAATCAAAATAAATCATTTAACAATTAGGAGAAGCATGTTTAAGAAAGCTATTTTAGTTTCATTAATTTCAGCACTTATCTCAACGGCAATAGTTCCTGCAGCAAGCGCGGTAACAGAATCAACACCAACTAAGGCTCTTGTTTCAACAAGCTGGCTTCAAACAAATCTTTCGAACCCAAATCTAATTCTTCTGCATGTAGGGGATAACGATAATTCTATTTTTGCTCGCACACATATTGAGGGTGCACAGTTTATAAATTGGAAAACAGAGCTAGCAAACTCTTTTGAATCAAAGTTGAAGAATGGTGTTATCACACGCACAAACTTTGAGAAAGTAGTAAAGCGAATTGGTTTGACCGATAAATCAACCGTTGTTCTTTACGCAGAAGGTAAATCAAACTTAAAGGCAGCATGGGGAGCTTGGGTATTTAATCTCTACGGAGTTCCAGATGTTCGAATTCTTGACGGTGGACTTCCAAAGTGGACATCAGGTGGGGGAGCCACAACATTTGCGGTAGCTGCTGCAAAACCAGCCGGAACTTTTAAGGTGGCACCGGCTTCAACAAAGCTCCGTGCACGTATTTCAGAAGTAATTGCTAATGCGAAGCGTAAGGCAGCAGATCGTGCAGCAATTGTGGATACCCGAGATGTTGCAAGCTATGAAGGTAAAGCTGCCGGAACCGGGCTTGGAACAGCTGCAAAGGCTGGACATATTGCTTCAGCAAAGAACATTCCAACCTCAAATATCTTGAATTCAGATGGAACTTTCAAATCTGCTAAAGAAATCGAAGCGGCATATGCTGCTGTAGGTGTGAATAAGAATACAAAGGTAATTCTCTACTGCGGAACCGGTCTTCTGGCATCGGCTTCTTGGTTCGCACTTACCCAAATTCTTGGAAACAAGAATGTAAAGAACTATGACGGTTCGTGGTTTGAGTTCGCAGCAACTGCTACGGATGACGTCATCGAGAAAAAAGCATAGAAAGCATAGTTAGTTGAGTTCACTAGAGACTAAATACGAATGGAGTCGTAAAGACTCTATTCGTACTTCTATCGCCGGCGTGATCATCGCCCTATTGGTTGTGCTCTCACAGGTTTTAGAAAATAGCGAAAAATATGGATCGAAAGCTGCGACATCGCTCTTGATTGGGGTTGCGCTAGGTATTGCCTTCGAACGAGGTCGATTCTGTATTTTCTGCATCTTTAGAGACTCGATTAACGAACGAAAAAACTATGGCTTGATTTCAATCTTTACTGCACTAGCAGTAGGCGCAGTCGGCTACACAATTATTTTCGGAATCTTCTTACCAGAACCAGGAAAAGATGAGCTTCCACCATCTGCGCATATCGGTCCAGTTAGTTTTGCCCTGGTATTGGGCGGCCTTGCATTTGGCATTGGTATGGCACTTGCTGGTGCATGTATCTCGGGACAGTTCTTCCGACTAACCCAAGGCTATCTACGTGCAATCCCGGGCCTTATCGGTGTAATTATTGGATTTATTCTTTCATTTAATTCGTGGAACTTCATTTATAGAAATCTAATTGAAGGCGCACCAAAGCTCTGGCTGCCGCATTACATCGGCTATGCCGGCTCACTCGTGGTGACACTCGGATTAATTGGTTTTGCAATCTACTTTCTTATTAAACGAAGCAATCCAGCAGAACGCGAAGTCCACGGAAATGGCGAGATTGAGTGGAGCCAAATTCGGAATTCTCTGATCAAGAAGCGTTGGAATCCATTTGTAACCGGAACCATCGTTGGACTTGTCGGCATCGCTGCTTACCTTCGCATCGAACCACTTGGTACGACTCGCCAGATCAACTCAATTGCGCAATCAATCGGAACAAAATACGAACTCTATCCGCAGCTTATTGGCCTTGAAGGTCTTTCTGGTTGTATCGGTGCAGCGGTTGAAACAATCACGAATAACGGTTGGCTAATTATCGGATTCTTTACTGCTGCACTTGCAGCATCGATTTCAGGCAATCGCTTCAAGCCACAGATTCCAACACTTAAAGGAACTGGTTCATCAATAGTTGGAGGAATCCTGCTTGGTTGGGGATCTTTCACAAGCCTTGGTTGCACCATCGGGAATCTGCTTTCCGGAAGCCAAGCTTTTGCAATTTCAGGCTGGACTTTCTTCCTCTTCTCATTCATTGGTGCCTGGCTTGGCATTAAACTAAAACTAGACAAGATTGAGTAGGGGATTATGAAAAGGACACGCGTTCTTATTTCGTTATTGTCAGCGCTGACAATTCTCAGCGCTTCACTTATTGCAACAAGCTCATCCGCAAATGCTTTTAGCCAAGCGTCTTTTGCTAAAAATAAAGCAAAACTTACATTCACAGCAAAAACTGTTGATGGAAAGCCCTTTAATTCCAAGACCTTAGCAAACAAAAACCCCACCGTTGTTTGGTTTTGGGCTCCGTGGTGTGCGATTTGTAAGAATGAATCTGCTTACATTACAGCCGCAGCAGAACAGTACAAAGACAAGGTTAACTTTGTCGGCGTAGGTGCTCTAGGTTCCAGAGAAGAACTCGTTGAATTTGTTGGCTTAACTGGGACTTCAAATTTTACAAATTTAGATGATTCAAGCGGAAAGCTCTGGAATCGATTCGGAGTGGTAATTCAGCCAACCCTTCTATTTATAGATACCAAGGGAAATATCACAACCAAGGTGGGCCCAAGTGATGAGAGGTTTCTAGCTAAAAGGTTAGCGGCGCTAACAAAGAAGAAATGAGTACTTCACAGGATTTGTCGCTCGTCTTTGCCGCTGGAGTTTTTGCAACCTTTAACCCATGTGGCTTTGCGATGCTCCCTGCATATCTGACGATGCTGGTTAACTCTTCAACCAAACGAGCAACTCCACTCCAGCTAGCCACGCGGGCTATCCAATTTTCTTCACTGATGTCACTTGGTGTTATATCGGTGTTTGCACTCTTTGCTGCAGTGATATTCCCGATCAGCACTTCGATTCAGCGTTATCTGCCAATTGTCACAATCACGATAGGCGCATTATTAATTGCCCTAGGCGTTGCAACGTTCGCAGGCCGTGCTGTTTTTCTAAAGAAATTGTGGAGCCCAAATACCGCGCCTTCAACACGAGTAAAAAGCCTCTATCTCTACGGGGTCACATTCGCACTTGGCTCTATCAGTTGCACGATTGGGCCGTTGTTAGCTGCCACAAGCAAAACCTTAAATCTTGGTTTATTTTCCACTTTTAGAATCTACTTCTTCTATGCAATTGGTATGTCAGTAACAATAGTTTTGATCGCACTCATTGCGTTGTTCTCACAGGCAACACTTAGTAAAGTTCGAAATTCGATGCGGATAATTGAAATCGTCTCGGCCACATTTCTTGTCGCGGTTGGTATATATCTCATAATCTTTGGCTTATATGAATTTCAGCGGAGTGATCTTGCCTCGCCACTTACCAATTTAATTACCGCGATTTTCCAGATTCAAGGAAAGATCATTAGTGCCGTGAATTCGCTGCTGATAAGTATTGGGATTCTGAATTAATTAAGACCTAAACAGCAAAACCTGGTCACTGAGCCAGAAGTAAGGCGACACCCAGTGAACTTGTTGCTAGCATTCATCCACGTTAAGGGGAGTACCTCGTTCGGCATCTTCGTCAACACGGATAGAAATATCCCGGAGCTGCGACCACTAAGTGGTTGAGGGAGACCTTGGCTCAATGGCCCCTTTAACGAAATAGGTGTAATCAATGAATGTCTCATTAACCACGTGGTTTATTGTTATTGGCGCGATTCTTGCGCTTATCGTCGTCGACTTGCTTACCGTCAGTCGCAAACCACACGAAGTAAAGTTTAAAGAAGCGGCAACCTGGTCGATTTTCTATATAGCTGTTGCGATCGGCTTTGGAGTCTGGGTTTGGCAATCATCAGGTTCACAATTTGGAACCGAGTATTTTGCAGCATACCTAGTTGAGAAATCCCTGTCGGTCGATAATCTCTTCGTTTTCATTATTATTTTGGCTCAGTTTAAAGTTCCCTCGATTTATCACCAACGGGTTCTGATGTTTGGTGTGTTATTAGCGCTTGTCTTGCGCGGAATCTTTATCGCAGTCGGAGCCGCCGCTCTTGCTGCATTTAGCTTCACCTTCGTAATTTTCGGTGCAATTCTAATCTGGACCGGAGTCGGACTCTTTAAGCACTGGGATGAAGATCCTTCACCTGAAGACAACGCCCTAGTGAAGGTAATTAGAAAACGAATAGCAATGACCGATGAGTTCCATGGTTCAAAGGCTTTTACGAAGATCAACGGCAAGCGAATTGCTACACCGATGTTCTTGGTAATGATTGCTATAGCTTCTACAGATTTGCTCTTTGCCTTGGATTCAATTCCAGCGACCTTCGGCGTTACTCAAGAGCCATTCTTAGTATTCGCAGCAAATGCTTTTGCATTGCTTGGCTTACGCGCCCTGTATTTCTTGCTCAAGGGCTTGCTCGATAAGTTGATCTACCTATCACTTGGTCTATCAATCATTCTGATGTTTATCGGAGTCAAGTTGATCATGACTTACCTGCATGAAGTTTGGTATGACGTGCCAAAGATTCCTATCGTTGTAAGCCTCTTGGTTATCGCATCGATTCTAATTATTTCAACGGTCGCAAGCTTGGTTAAATCAAAGCGTGATCCAAGCGCAACTGCGCACGCCGGACGAATAACTGGAAGTGACGACGAGAAAAAGTAAATCTCTTTGCGTAAACCTTGTGTTGTTTAGAAATTCGAACGTAAGGATTTTGTAAGCAACACAAGGAGCGCAGTAAAAGAAAGTATTCCTGCCAGCACTATGTAGGTAGTTTTCACTCCATAATGTTCAACAGAAAGACCTGCCAGCACCATCCCAAGCGGAGGTGCTGCGTAAAAAACGGCGGTCTGAACTCCGAAGACACGGCCATGTAATTCTGCAGAAATTCTCGTCTGAACGAGCGTGCTTATCAACGGGTTATATGGTCCCCACGACAAACCTAGAAAGAATCCAGCAACCATTAGCCAGGGAAGTGAAGGAAGAAAAGCCATTGGCACGATGCTTACGGCGCAACCAATCAAAATCAGACGCATCAATGTTCGTCGCTGAATCCGAGTGCTGATCCAGCCATATCCAAACGAAGTAATTGCTGATCCTGCAGCAAGTGCAGAAATCACAAGCCCCAATCCAGTAGGGCTATCGATATATTCAAAATATGTTGGCAGCACAACTGATTCAGTTGGCAGATATACAGCGGCAATAATCAATATTGCAATACTCAGCGTTCTAAGTAACTTGTCATTCCATAATGTCTTGATACCCATTCGTATTCTTGTATCCGAAACTTCGCCTTCTTCTCCGGCTAACGCTTGGGAATCCTTACCTAAATCTCCGACCCTCAAAATTGCTATTGCCAGAGCAGCGATAATAAATAATGCAGCTGGAACCCAGAATGAATTGACTGAACCAATTGTCGAAATCAACCCGGCACCAATGGCAGGTCCGAATATCCACGAAGCCCCCATAATTCCATCGTGAATCCCGTTAAGGTGATCAAGGTTGCTATCTGATTTTTTCGCAACATCGGCCAGAAGAGTTTTTCTTGCGGTATATCCAGCAGGATCAAAGATTGCACCGATTAGCGCAATCACCAGAATTGATAAATTCGAAAGCCCAAAAGTTAGTGCAGCAATTGGGAATGCGGCGACAGATAGAGAAGAGAGCAAGTCAGCAGAAATACTTACGCTTCGCCGTCCAATTCGATCAACCATCCATCCGCCTATAGGAGAGACCAAGATTGCTGGCAAAGATGAAATTGCGACAACTAGTCCAGCGAAAGCAGGGGAATCAGTGCGTTCGAGAATCAGCCAAGGAATAGTGATCATCACAATGGAATTGCCTAGTGCCGAAGCAAAATTGGAAACCTGAAGCAGGATGATTGGAGCCTTATTTTTCATTGGTTAATCATCCGACTCTCTGAGTGAATGTTGCATTAATGCTACATAGCATATATGCTACAGCCATGAGTCGCAATTCTGAGGAACCCGTCTACAACCGAATCGAAGAGGCTCGTATCGCTCTCGGTCTGTCCAGACAAGATCTTGCCGATAAGGCTGGCGTGCATTACCAAACTATAGGTTACTTAGAACGCGAGGAATACAGCCCTTCGCTCGTTCTTGCTCTTCGCATTGCTAAGTCGCTGAATCAAGAGATATCAGATTTGTTTTCACTCACCCCATTCAAGAAAGGTAAATAAGGATGTTTAAGAAGAACAAGATTTACTGGTTTGAAGGCGTAACCAAGAAGGGTGTCGAGTCCCTGCTAAATGATGAAAACTCTAATTTCAGATGGCTCAGACCCCAGCAAAATAGACGAGTCCTAGTAATCCTTATGGCACTTGGTCTAGTTCTCACATCTCTAGGCAGCTACTGGCCGACGCTCAAGACAAATCTAAATTTAAGTCCTGAAGTGGGGGTAGTCGTTTATTCTGTAACGGCTATTTTCATAATCCTTACAATGGTTGGCGGATATTCATTCTTGCGCATTGCAGTTAGATCTATTGCAGATGCTCCTGATGAATTGTTAGACGAGAGACAAATCGCAGTTCGAAATACTTCTTTCAGATATGCATATTTCATTTTGGGCTACGTTCTTATGGGCTTGATGGTGCTGATGTTTTTTGGGCCAGAATTGAAAATGTTCCAACCAGAAGGAAACGACGGAAGCTATGTCGTAATTTCTGTCTTCTTTGCTATTGCGTCACTACCCTCAATGGTGATGGCTTGGCGCGAGCGAGACATCTAGAATCATGCAAAGAGACATAGCACCGGATATTTTACGAGGCTTTGCGCTTCTCGGAATCTTGGTCGTCAATATTCAATTCATGGGGCTGAGCAGTTCCGAAGGAGCTCGGGGAGAATGGACGCTTGGTTTCGCTAATGGCTCAGCAACCTTTCTTATAGCCTCTCTGTTTACTGGAAAGTTTTATTTACTCTTCTCCTTTCTCTTCGGTTACAGCTCTAACTACATAATCCGTGGTGAGCGTTCCAATAGAGGTCGCTGGATAAAGCGCTGCTTAGTTTTAATCCTCTTCGGAGCACTTCACTTCACATTCTTGTGGCACGGAGACATCATCTTCGTTTATGGAATCTTCGGTTTATTGCTAACGGCATTCTTCTTTCGCACAGATCGCACTCTAAAAATTTGGACTCGTGTGATATTTCTGTTGAGTTCCACAGTAATTCTTCTCGTGGGAGTCTTGGCATATCTAGTTGAGCAATATTTTCCTGTAGAGAGCCTCGAGACTGCGATGGAGACAAAACTCGATGCAGTGCTATTGGATGGCTCTTTCGTGGATGCCATTCCAGCCCGCTTAGAGATGTGGGTCTATGGCATTTCAACAGGAGTCTTTCTTCAAGGAGGATTGGCATTTGCGGCATTCCTATTAGGAGTCCAGACGGCAAGGGCTAATTTCCTTTCATCACCTATTGATGCCAAACAAAACAATAAGTTGATGAAGTTGGGCTTTTTCTTAGGCGCACCAATACAGATTATCGCAGCAGCTCTCTTGGTTCGAAATGAACAAAGCCCTGAACCATCAGAGGCAAACTATTTGATTGCACTTTTCGTATCTTTTATTGCTGCACCGCTCATGTCCATGTTCTACATAGGTGCAATACGCAAACTTGTCGAGGAAAAACCTCAATTAGTTCAATGGATGAAACCAGCAGGAAAGATGTCGCTTACTATCTACATTTCCCAATCGGTAATTACCGCAATAATTTTTAGTTCATGGGGATTTGGGCTATTCCAAGAATTACAGACTTGGCAAGTGTTTTTCCTCGCCTTCGGAATCTGGGGAGTGCTTGTTTACTTAGCAACCGCTTGGCTAAAGAGATTCAAGCAAGGACCACTTGAGCAGTTGATGAATGCGCTTGCGCGAAGTCGAAAGGCTATCTAAATACATCATTTGGTCGTTATTCCAGCAGACCGTTTCCCGCCTTACTTCTGATTGAAGGAAAGCTCTTTCCAATCTCTTCTCTGAATTATAGGGTTAATCAACTAATGGTTTATCTGAAGTCAGCGAGGAAAAATGGATTCTAATAAGGTCACGATAGTAACTGGTGCTGCTTCTGGAATTGGAAGAGCTACTGCCATTTTTCTTGCAAAGCGTGGGCATCAAGTTGTTTGCACTGATCTTCCGGCAACGAAACTTGGCGAACTTCAAGAATTGACTGGTGGAATTTGCATCGAAGCTGATGTAAGAATTGAATCAGAAGTTGATGCGCTTATTAAGGGTGCAGTAGATAAATACGGTCGAATTGATGGCGTAGTGAACTGTGCTGGCATTGAAGAAAGTTTTGTTGATGCTCGCGAGATGACACTGGAAGTCTTTGAGAACACAATGCGGACCAATGTCACTGGTTCATTTTTGGTTGCAAGAGCAGCCGGTCGAGTAATGGTTCCGCAAGGATCAGGATCGATAGTTTTGATTGGATCAATACTTTCAACCGTTGGTTACGGCGGAAATGCGGCTTACACAGCATCTAAGGGCGCAGTTCTTCAATTAGGAAAAGCCCTTGCTGTTGATTGGTCTAAATTTGGAGTTAGAGTAAATGTAATTGGACCTGGTCCTGTAGCAACACCTATGTCAAAGGCTTCACTTGAGGATCCAGTTAAAAGTGTTTGGCTACGCGATCGGACTCCGATGGGAAGACCTGCACAACCAAATGAGGTTGCAAGTGCATGCGCATTCTTGTTGTCAGATGATGCTTCTTTTATAACCGGCACATATCTTCCAGTTGATGGCGGTTGGTTAGCACTTTAAGAATTACAGAACTTCTAAAGGGTTTTTGCTGATGCTTCCTTGTAAGCCGAAACATTTAGCGCCGCAAGATATCCGAATGTAACTGCTAAACCGATTGTTGCCCCGCCAGCCCAATACGCCTGCCCAGAAGGAAAACCGGCACAGTTTCCTGCCGCAAATAATCCAGGAATTGGTTGACCATCTGCTGCGCGAAGAACTCGACCTTCAGTATCGATAGCGGGGCCACCTTTAGTATCTAAAGTTCCTGGCGCAAGTATTAATGCATAGTAAGGACCCGTTTTATCAAATGGGAATAGCGCAGGATTCTTATCGTTTCCTGGTCTGGCAGGTCCATTGCGAAATAACTCGATAGCAGATTCGCCTCTGTGAAAGTTTGGATCGGTTCCGGTTGCTGAATGCTTATTGAACTCTTCAATTGTCTGCTTGATTCCGGTTTCAAAATCATCTGCAATATTTAAGCCGGCCATTGCAACTGGACCAAGATCTGCAATCCGGCGCCTAATCGCGACAGCAAGTTCATCCAGGGTTTCACCTTCAACAAGATTTGGATCAAGTTCGTTTGGTGGCTTAATTGGGTTTCCACTTGTTCCATCAGAGAAATGAACGCGCGCAGATTTATCGAAAATCATATACATCCGTAAGTCTGGGTGCTCTGCCTTGCTTGCATCCCATCGCAACATTGAACGTCCAAGTTCGTGATACGGCAGCTTTTCGTTTACGGTGCGATGGCCATATTTGTTAACCATAATCATGCTGTCACCGCGTAAGGCAAAAATATTTGTTGTAACAGATTGTGGGTCGCGAACAAGAGCCTCAAGTGGAATCGGTGCGAGCCAAGCAGCTGCAGTGTTGTGTAGCTTTGCACCAAGTGATGCACCAATTTTCATGAAGTCACCGCGTGAACCTTTAGCCGCGCCACCTAGACGCACCGGGGCAGCCATGTGATCGCTCATAAGTTCGGGATTGTGTGTGAAGCCACCAGTAGCAAAGAGAACGCCACATCTGGAATTAATTGTGAAGCTTTGATTCTTGGATTTACCAACTACACCTGAAACCCGACCACCACTTTGAATTACATCTGAAACTCGATATCCAAATCGAATATCAACGCCCAAACGCAATGCAGCATCGCGCAAATCAAGAACCCATTCGGCGCCAGTCAATTGGTCTGGCCGAGCACGACCTCGAGAAACAATCACGCGGCCATAAGGTGCTTTATCTTCTGGCAGATCTGCAAAATAATCGGGAGCGTTTGATTTAACAACAGGATCCAAAGCACCAGCTTCCGCAAGTTCTTCTAGCGCAGTTCCTGAAGTTGAATAAAAAACATTTAGCATTTCATATTCGTGCGCATCAAGTCCGAAACGTTCGGCATGAGATTGGTAGCGCTCTGGAAAAGATAGACGCGCCATATATCGAATAGCATCATCGCGTTCGTCGGTAAATCCGGCTTCGCGCATCCAACGATTATTGGGGGACCAGATCCAGGTCCCACTTCGCGCAGTTGTGCCACCAACAACATCTTGGGCTTCAAGAACAATTACTGACAATCCGCGACGTCGTGCGGTAATCGCACCAGTAAGTCCGGCAGCACCACTTCCGACAACTACGAAGTCAGCTTCTAAAATTTCGTCACTGGTAGAGGCTCGCCGATCTTGTTCTGCTTTCAGCATCTGCCTTGCCTCCTAAGGTTTGATTCGCATCCAGTGATAGCCTGATATGTTAATGTAATTACGCAATAAAGTAATTAGTTAATTGATGAAAGTATTCATAGCGAGGTGGAGTAAATGGTCAAGATTATCTGGCTTCTCAAAAAGGCGGATCACCTAACGGACGAGCAGTTCAAAAATTGGTGGCTCGAATCGCATGTCCCTGTTGCTCGCACCGCACCGGGCCTTCGCAAATACGTTGTTAACTTTGGTCGTCCTGACACTCTTGCCGGTAAGCCAACTTTTGATTGCGAATGGGATGGCGTTGCAGAACAGTGGTTCGATAATGATGAAGCACTAAATCTTGCATACTCAAGACAAGTCTCCACTGAAATTCGCGCAGACACCATGGCGCACGTTGCACGTCTTGAGCGCCTAATTGTTGAAGAGCTAGAAATTCCGATCAATTAAGGATTACAGAACTGGCAATTTGCCGGATCTAATTCCTTTGCAAGTACTTGACCCAAAAGAATGTGATTGCAGTTATCGCAGCTAGTTTTTGCCTGTCGAATAGCATCCGGATTTTCTAACTTACATGTCGAACACTTAAGTCCTTTTTCATAACCTGATCGACCCCAGCCTGGCATCTGGCAATTTGGGCACAAACGGCTGGCCCTAACTGCAAGTTGCTTCGCAACTATCGCAATGTTTTTCTGGCGAGACGGCGAGAAATGCGCACGTAAATCTGACTCGATAACAACTAAACCATCTGCAGATATTCTGGAAATTGCAGCAATCGCATTGTTTAGGGAATCAAGATCTCTAATTCCCTTTACGCAATCGTTTTTCTTCTCAGCATTGGGACGAACAATTAATCCGTGATTTGGAAAGTCTGCGGTTTGTAGAAATTCCGAGATGTCTTTGCCAGGGGATGTGGTGATTGTCGCGACTGTTATATCGAAAGAGCGATAGACCTCAGAAATTACTATCTGATTCTCATCATCGACCAAAACCAAGTGCTCGATGTTTGAGTTTACGAAAGGGATAACTGGGTCGGGGCTTACTGAACCTTCAGATGCGACACCTATTTTGAGGCCCGTTGAGTTCATGCCAAGTCTGGCTTTAAGGATTGCTGTTTCGCGCGGCGGGGCAGTTCGTTCAATTTCGCCAGAGAAAGTTCCTAATTGATCTGTATCAAGGTTTTCCTCAAATAAGTCGCATCCAAGGTATTGGTCAAAAGCTGGTTTGATCAACTTAAGTTTCTCGTGTTTGCTGGTTAAAACAATTCTCTTCCCAGCATAAGGATGTGCGGTCAAGGCATTTGCCCTATGTAAAAATCTTCAATAGGGAGCTAATTGGTTTGCTTGCTTCTGAAGGATGGCGAAACTTCAAACCAGTATTTACCTTGTAACTATTTCTGCGTCCAATTCGGGTGATGGTTACATAACCAGATTCTTCGAGATCGGCGAGAATAGCCTGCGCACTGCGTTCGGTGATTCCGACGGTGTCGGCGATGTCGCGAATTCGCGAATCAGGATAGCGACCTAGATGGACTAGAACGTGCCCATGATTTGAGAGAAAGGTCCACTCACGGCTGATTTCAGAAACTGGTGCCATGGCTGAAAGTATACCAGAAATTTGATACCTGAAATAGATTTCTGCTATATTCGCAGTGGATGTTTAAGGGGATCAAAGTGGACTCTACTTCTGTAGCAATAACAAATCTGACTTCAGTAGCCGTTCTGGTGTTTATCCTGGGCTTTCTGGGAGCCAGAATTAAGAGCGATGTTCGTATTCCCGAACAGGTCTATCAAATGATTTCGATTTTTCTGCTCTTTGGAATCGGACTTAAAGGCGGCCACGCCCTTAAAGGAACCTCAGTCTCAAGCTTTGCGGCCCCAGCAATTGCCACAATAGCTCTCGGAATCCTTATCCCTGTTATTGCCTATTTCACTTTAAAGTTTGTAAAGAAGATTAATGACATTGATCGAGGCGCTATAGCTGCGCATTATGGGTCTACATCATTAGTGACATTCTCGGCTGCGTTGCTCTTCTTGGAGAGCAGCGGAATAGAAGTAGAAGGCTTCGCAACAGCGCTGCTCACAATCATGGAAGTCCCAGGGATTGTTATCGGTGTTTATCTTGGTTCGCGCCACCGGGATAAGAGTGTGCAATGGGGTAAAACTCTTCACGAAGTCGTGACCGGAAAAACAATTTTGCTCTTGGTAGGTGGGCTAGTTATAGGAGCAATCACAAGCCAGGCTGGATACTTGAAAGTTGTTCCATTCTTTATCGATCTGCAATCTGGATTCTTGGTTCTCTTCTTGTTGCATCTTGGTTATTTGGCTGGAAGTAATTGGGGCGAGATAAAGAAAGTTGGTGCAATGGTCGGAGTATTCGCATTAGTCTTCCCAATCTTTGCTGGAACTTTAGGAGTATTAACTGGAACCATGGTGGGGCTTTCTGTAGGGGGAGCAACAATTCTTGGAGTCTTGAGTGCTAGCGCTTCTTATATTGCGGCACCTGCTGCAGTATCGATCGGTTTGCCGGAAGCAAATGCGCCACTGGCTTTGATGTCTAGTATCGGCGTTACATTCCCGTTCAATCTGCTAGTTGGAATTCCTTTATATCTAGAAATTGCTCGCGCATTTTCTAGCCTCTAACCCATGCGAAATAACCCCGGGATGCAGAATATTTTTGAGCCATTAGGATTAAGGCATAACGTTTAACCGCTAGTAACCGAGGAGTTTGAAATGTCTGATTCAGGAAAATGCCCAGTAGCGCACGGAGCCCTAACCACTGTTGAAGATTCAAATATGGATTGGTGGCCAAAGTCCCTTAACTTAGACATCCTGCATCAACATGACACAAAGACAAATCCTCTCGGAAAAGATTTCAATTACAACGAAGAGTTAAAGAAGTTAGATGTTGCAGCGCTTAAGAAAGATATGCATGCGCTTATGACAGATAGCCAGAAGTGGTGGCCGGCAGACTGGGGTCACTACGGTGGATTGATGATCCGTCTTTCATGGCACGCAGCTGGAACATATAGGACTGCAGATGGTCGTGGCGGCGGTGGAACTGGCAATTTGCGTTTTGCTCCACTTAATTCTTTTCCAGATAACGTAAACCTTGATAAGGCTCGTCGTCTTCTATGGCCAATCAAAAAGAAGTATGGCAACAAAGTTAGCTGGGCAGATTTATTGGTCTTGGCCGGAACAATTGCTTATGAATCAATGGGCCTAAAAACTTTTGGATTTAGTTTTGGTCGTGCAGATATTTGGCACCCAGAGATAGATATTTACTGGGGATCTGAGAAGGAATGGCTTGCACCAAGTGATTCACGTTATGGCGATTTGAATGATGCAACAACAATGGAGAATCCTCTAGCTGCAGTGCAGATGGGTCTTATTTATGTAAACCCTGAAGGTGTAAACGGAAAGCCAGATCCACTTAGAACAGCCGCGCATGTTCGCGAAACATTTAAGCGCATGGCAATGAACGACGAAGAGACTGTTGCACTTACTGCCGGTGGTCACACAGTTGGTAAAGCACACGGAAATGGCAGTGCAGCAAGACTTGGACCAGCGCCAGAAGGTGCAGATATTTCTGAGCAAGGCCTTGGTTGGATGAACCACGAAACTCGAAGTGTTGGCCGCGATACTGTTTCAAGCGGTATCGAAGGTGCATGGACTACAAATCCAACTAAGTGGGATAACGGATATTTCCACTTGTTATTCAAGTATGACTGGGAGCTAAAGAAATCTCCTGCCGGCGCCCAACAATGGGAGCCAATCAATATTGAAGAAGCAGATAAGCCAGTTGATGTTGAGGATCCATCAATTCGTTACAACCCAATAATGACTGATGCAGATATGGCGATGATTAAAGATCCGATCTATCGTGAAATCTCAGAACGATTCCATAAAGATCCTGCTTATTTCAGCGAAGTATTTGCTCGTGCTTGGTTCAAGTTAACCCATAGAGATTTAGGACCAAAGGCTCGTTACTTCGGACCTGATGTTCCTGCCGAAGATTTAATTTGGCAAGATCCAGTTCCTGCTGGAAAGTCTGATTACAACGTTGAAGATGTAAAGGCAAAGATTGCTGCAACTGATTTAACTGTTACTGAATTAGTTACAACTGCATGGGATAGCGCTCGCACATTCCGAAGCTCGGATTTCCGTGGGGGAGCAAACGGAGCTCGTATCCGTCTTGCACCACAGAAAGATTGGGAAGGTAACGAACCAGCCCGACTTCAGAAAGTTCTTACCGTTCTAGAACCAATCGCAAAAGCAGCAGGTGCAAGTCTTGCTGATGTAATTGTTCTTGCCGGAAACGTTGGAATTGAAAAAGCTGCCAAGGCGGCTGGACACGATGTTAAGGTTCCGTTTAAGGCCGGTCGTGGCGATGCTTCTCAAGAGCAGACAGATGTTGAATCATTCGAGCCACTAGAGCCAATTCATGATGGCTATCGCAACTGGTTAAAGAAGGATTACGTTGTGAGTGCAGAAGAGCTAATGCTTGATCGCACACAACTTATGGGCCTTACCGCACACGAGATGACAGTTCTTGTTGGTGGCATGCGCGTGATTGGAACCAATCATGGTGGAACCAAGCATGGTGTTTTCACTGATCGAGTTGGCGCTCTGACTCCTGATTTCTTTACGACAATCACAGATATCAACTATGTCTGGGAGCCAGCAGGAAGTGATTCTTACAAGATTCGCAACCGCGAAACTGGAGAAGTTAAATACACAGCAACCCGCGTTGATTTAATCTTCGGTTCGAATTCGATTCTTCGCGCATATGCCGAGGTTTATGCCCAGGATGACAGCAAGGAGAAGTTCGTGAAGGACTTCATTGCTGCTTGGACAAAGGTGATGAACGCGGATCGCTTCTAAGAAATTAACGAGAGTTAATTAACCACTTTCTGCGCTTCGGGGCTCAGGTAAGCCTATTTTGAAGTAAGGTTTTCGCATGAACGAAAATCCAATTCGATCAGAAATTTTCGATACCGGCCACCCAGAGATAAAGGCAGCAAGGATTGAAATTGCAGCCAGCCCTTCGACTATTTTTGCAATCTTAAGTGATCCCAAAAGACATAAAGAGATTGATGGATCTTCAACAATTACTTCTAATATTTCGGGCCCAGCAAAACTTGAACTTGGATCAAAATTTGGGATGAAGATGCGACTCGGTATTAAGTATCGAATTACAAATACAGTTGTTGAATTCAAGGAGAATGAGTTGATTGCCTGGCGCCACCTAGGAAAGTGGAATTGGCGTTATGAACTAAAAGCGCTTGGGCCGAATCTAACTTTAGTAACAGAGACTTTTGATGCATCTAATTGTCCGAGAATCGCGAAATCATGGCTGAAAATGCGCGATGCTTACCCCTGGGTACAGAAAGCGGTTGCAAAGTCTTTGGTGAGATTAAAGACCGCCTCGGAACTAAATTGAGGAAGTTAATCGATGCTTGAGGCTATTTTCTTTGGAATCATCCAAGGCCTTACTGAATTCCTGCCGATTTCTTCTAGCGCCCACGTTCGAATCTTTGGAGAATTTTCGGGGATGTCCGAAGATCCTGGCGCAAAGTTCACTGCAATTATGCAGATTGGAACCGAACTAGCAGTTTTAATTTTCTTTAGAAAAGATATTGCTCGAATCATCTCTGCCTGGTTTCGAAAGGTTATCTTTAGAAAAGATCTACATATAGAAGAAGCTACGGATGCCCGAATCGGCTGGTTGATAATTATTGGAAGCTTGCCGATTGCAGTTCTTGGATATCTTGGCCAAGAAGCCATAACAACTAAGTTTCGATCACTCTGGCTTATTGCAATCGTCTTGATTGTTTTTGGCATCATTCTGG
>Ga0315909_10004007_pt1 | contig 17590 bp, 29 predicted proteins | sample LakEriMetagenome_11_FD_203527 | JGI IMG/M metagenome (GOLD analysis project Ga0315909, IMG submission 203527) | Freshwater fungal communities from buoy surface, Lake Erie, Ohio, United States - Buoy 2 MA125 | ecosystem: Environmental > Aquatic > Freshwater > Lake | place: USA: Lake Erie, Ohio...
CAGTCCCAGCCTCGGTGATGTTATAGATTCCATTGTGGGCAGCGTTCACTTGGTCTTTGATAAGGACGCGCGAACCCTCGTTGTCGTTTGTCATGGTAACCCCGTCAATGACGAGGGCACCGTATGTTGTTGCGGTCAGCGTTGCGCCAACACCATACCCGCCAGAAGCATCTGCGGTTCCGGCAGCGTAGGAGGGGCTGTTTGGAAGCGCTGCCGCCGTTGTAAAGTCAACTGCCCCGTGCCAGTTCATTTGTGGGGCGTAGGCGTCTACATATGCCTTAGTGGCAATAACTGTTGTGTCTACCGCGACCTCATTTGCAGTAACGCTAATTCCAGTCCCAGCCCCAACGTCAAGGTATGCCGCACCGCTAGAAGCCCCCCCGGTAAGTCCGTTTCCAGCAACAACATCTGTGATATCCCCAGAGCCGCCGCCACCACCAACCTCAGCCCAGGCCGAGCCCGTATATACGTAAATTTTGTCATCTGACGTGTTGTAGTAAAGATCGGCTTCTGACGGCGTTGAGGGCGCGCTGCTATAGCGCGGGAGATTTACCTTGCTAAGTAGCTTTGGCATCGGGCCCTCCTAGCGGGGGTTTACCCGATTATAACAACCCTGTACTGGTTGCTGCTTGGTGCCTGAGCAAAGTCCAGAACAACGGTGCCGTTCGGGGTTCCTGTTGTCAATCCGACGGTGATGTCTGGATAGACTTGCTCGCCGTTTGAGGTCTGGAATACTTGGGCGGTGACCCAAATGTTTCCAAGACCATGCGAGATGGTGTAGGTCGTTGCAGCACCGTCGCCAAGTTGCGCGGTGTACTTTGTCGTTCCACCAAGTGCCGCAAGGGCCGCAGACGCAGTTGTCTGACCAGTACCACCATTTGCGATTGGGAGCGCACCAGTGACGGCAGCAGACTGCGCAAGGTCAATAGCGCCAAAGGCAGGTGATCCACCAGCGCCCGGAACCCGAAGAACTTGATTGGCGGACCCTGCTGAAGTTGCGCCAATTTGGCTTGTACCGTTGCCGAGAAGTACGCCACCAGATGTCAGGGTGCTTGCGCCAGTACCGCCGTTTGCGACTGGAAGCGTGCCCGAAACTTCTGTGGTGAGTGAAACCGTGCTCGCGGTCGTCAGCGCATCTGTGCCACCAGTTGACTTAACGATACCAGCGGTGAAGGTTGCAGCGCCAGTACCACCACGGGCAACGCCAAGCGTGCCGCTTGTGAGCTTATCAGTGCTGTGGTTCGGAATATCCGAAGCAACAAGTGATCGGAACGAAGGAGCAGAAGGGCCACCAGTTGCTGGACCAGCAAATACGGTGTTGTCTGATGCCGTTGTGACACCAGTACCACCGTTTGCAGCAGCAAGGGTTCCGGTTACAGTTGCAGTGTTAAGTTCAACGGACCCGTCAGCCATCTTGGCGGAGGTAATCCCATTGTCCTTAACACGAAGGATGTCAGAAGAAATCTCAATGGTGGAGTCATCAACGTTGACAGAAAGGTCAGTTCCTGTGAGGGTAAGTCCCGAACCAGCTGTTAGGGCGGCGGAGTCGGAGAACTGCGAGAATGCCAGTGCGGTTGAGCCAACCGTAATTGGGCTGTCAGTTGTAAGAACCCAACCCGTGTTTCCGTTTGCTGTTCCTTCTTCAACGAAGGTGAAGAGCCCTGGGGTTACCTCTGCGTCAGCATCTGCATCGGTTGCTCGGACTGCAGCACCTGAAGCCTGAACGACGTAGATACCGTTCTGGCTGCCAGTTGACTGATTCTTAACAAGTACTCGATTGCCAGTGGCAAGCGTTACTCCGTCAATTACGTCGCCATTCTCAAGTGCTTCAGATAGGTCAACGTTGGCGGTAGTCGCAACACGAACAGATGCCTTGACATCAAGACCTGTGGCAACGCTGTCAACATATGCCTTAGTGGCTGCGTCGGTTGCATTAGTGACAGATCCTGAGATTGTTACGCTTGTTGCGGTAACAGTCCCGGCAGTGAAATTTCCTGATGCATCGCGCTTAACGATTGTGCTTGCGGTGTTTGCATCAGTGGCGTTATTGACCAGCGTGTAGTGCGCAGCGGACATTGAGCCAGCAGCGGCGCCATCTGCAGCCAAGATGCTGATTGTTGCAACGCCATTTGCAAGGGAGACCTGGATTGGAGCGGTGCCCTGAAGACTGTCAATAGACCCAACAGACTCCCACGCGGAGCCGTTGTAGACCATGAGGCCAACTGGGCCGTCATTGGAGTCTGAGTTGTAATAGATCTGGCCCGTGGCAGGCGAAGACGGCGGGGTGGCAAGAACCTGAATGGTTGCATTGCGAAGCTCATTCTTCTGTAGGTCTAGGAAGCTGCTAAGCGTTAGACTCGTCAGGACCTTCACGGGTATCTCCTCAGTTTAGGTATGCATAGCCGCTGAAAGCCGCGGCAAAACTAACTGTAATCTGGTCGTCTGAGTTATACAAGACCTCCCCTATCTGGACGTTCCCGCCACTGTCCACAATTGTTACGGATGGCTTTCTGCCGAGGCTGTGAGATATCGTCCATGTAGAAGAGGCGGAAGATTGACTGTGGACATATGTTGATGGCTCAACAATGGATGTTCCAGTTGTTGCCGTAACTGTTGTCTGCGACTCGGAAACAGTAGCAGAGTTGTTGACATCGGTAATGATTGCATTAAAATCGTCGGTCACCTTGTCACTTCTCCTGAAACCTTAAAATCTCCCTCAATAACCCTTGTAACAACCCCGGATGCTGAGATGATTTCGAGGTCGTATTTGTAGTTTCCAGATGGGATTCTTGCCGAAGTTACAGCAGGGATGGTTATTTCTATTTCTCCGTTTGACTGCAAAACAAGCCCTCCACCGCCACTTGTCAAGGAAAGATACTCATCTGGTGAGCTTTTTGACTTTCGAACCTTCATTCTCCCAGTATAAGAGCTAATGTTTATGGGCGTGTTGTTTGCGTCCGTGTATGTCACAACCCGGATAAATGTGGTTCCCTGCTCAAAAATAATGTCATAGATGTTGGCTGGCATGCCTGGATTGTGGCAGAAATAATAAGAAAGTCAACATACGTTGGTTTTGCTGTGCCTTTGCTGTATGATGTCGCCATGGGAAAACCAGGAAGAAAGCCACAGGCCCAAATTGACGCTCTGCGGGAGAAGATCACGCAGTTGCTTCTTAATGGCGTCCCGACTGCCCAAATAGCCACCGCTACCGACCTTTCGGTACACACTGTTCGCGAGCACATTCGCAACATCCGAAAGAAGTGGGCCGAGGATCAGCCCGATCAGATACTTACCAGGGCGGAACTCGTCCAGAGGGCAAGAATGATCGGCCAGCAGGCAGCAATCGGGGCCTCAAAGGCAAGGGGCTCAGCCATGGAAGTTCAATACCTTAAGATACAAATTGAAATACTAGACAAGGTTGCTAAACTGACAGGAGCTTATGCTCCAGTAAGACAAGAGGTCACAGGAGCCGATGGCTCTGCTATTGAGATCTCAAGGTCTCCTCATGAAATTGATAGCCTTACAGCAAATGAACTTTCGGCAAGACTGAAGGTTTGGGCAGAGGATTTGGAGAGCAATGTCGGAAACGAAGAAGCGCAAGCAAAGCAAGTCGAAAGCAGCCAACCCGCCGAGTAATGAGCAGTATCGGGAATGGCTTCGCGGTCAAGCGACTAAATCCGATGCGGCATTTGCGGAATATGTAAGCGGCCTTATTTTCCCTCGTCACCTAAGGGAAATGGAACAGTTCCTTAACGCCCGTGAGCGAGCTTTGGTTTTGATGCCACGAGGCCACGCAAAGACTACAATGCTTATTCACAGAACCGCAAGAATGATTGGGCTAACCGAAGGAAAGATTCGAATTGGCGTAGTCACTTCAGTGCTCTCTGACGCCCTTGCTCGATCAAGGGCAATTAAAACAATTATTGAGTCTTCTGCTTTTGCGGAGATTTTTCCATGGGCAAGAAGCGGAGTTGCTGGCGGAAAGTGGACAGACGAAGTTTGGAATATCAAGGGTGTAAATCTTGGAAAAGATGCAACCTGTTTTGCTGACGGCCTGACATCTATCAAGCCCGGACCGCGACTCGACCTGCTCATTGCGGACGACATCGTGGGCCTCCGGGAAAACGCGACTCCGACTCAACGCACTAAAGCAAGTGAGACCTACTGGCAGGTAATTGATCCAATGCTCGTGCCAGGTGCAACAAGGTGGTACATCGGAACAAGGTGGCATGAGGACGACTTTTACGCCGAGCTTGAAAGCAAGGGGATTCCAACCTATCTACGACGTTCGCTTGAAGAATCAGGGCCGCTATGGCCAGAGATGTACACCGTTGCTGACCTTGAGCAAAAAAGAGAAGAGCTAGGAACCCCAATTTTTAACTTGCAATATCAAAACGACGTCACTTCGATGGGTGGAAACATCTTTAGGTATGAGTACTTTAAGTATGTTGATCAAATCCCTCCTGGGGCAAGAAGGGTTGGGGTCGACCTCGCAGCATCGGAACGGGAACGATCTGACTACACTGCCGCCGTTGAGGTTCTTGAGGACGAGGAGCACAATCTTTACGTTCTTGGCGCATATAGAACCAGAATCCAGCAAGGTCATCAAAAATGGCTAACTGGCATCGAGAAGGACGGGACACTTATCGACGACCCAAGCAGTCCGCGTCTTCTTTGGCCAGCCAGATATGTTGGGCTTAAGGGGCAGAAAGACGTGTGGGGCGAAGAGCCAAGAAGGATCACCGAAATCAACATTGAGGCAGTTCAGTACCAGTCAACGTTTGTCAGAGAAATGGTCACTGAGACCAGGCTTCCGGCCAGGGGTGTTCGCCCAGAACGAGACAAGGTATTTAGATCGAGATCTCTTGCGGCACGATACGAGGCCGGAAAGGTGTTTCACCTAAAGGGCGGCCCTGGGATCAGGCAGCTTGAGTCCGAAATGATGTCGTTCCCAAACAGCGAGCACGATGACCTTGTTGACGCCCTTGTGTACGCTGCTGACGTTGGGAACTCTGGCTTCTACTTTACCTCTGCAAAAAGAGGCTAAATATTACGATCAAGAATGATATTTTCTTGATTTAGTAAAGCAACAGAAAATCCGTAAGGCTCGTAGTGGGCAACGATTTCAGGAACTCTACCGTCATGCTCAATGCACATCATTTCAGTCATAAACTCATCTGGGTTTATCTGCATTGAAAGGTCGGAGGATGTGCCCTCAACGTCTATCGAGATAAACTCGATAACAGGCCTTTTTGATTTTGCAAGATCAAGGGCTTCCCTCATTGTAATAACAGGAACATATATTTCAGAAAATTCAGCCCTTGCACTTGGTATGCTTTTTACATAGTCTTTCCACTTTTCGTAGTTTTCCGTTTCCATTGTTGAAACTCCGGAATTTGGAGATTCCCACATCAGGCGGACTCTTTCAGTGGCGTTTTTGTCGCCAGTGATCATTGCATTAACAAGGGTCATATTGGGATTTCCCCTATAAAGATCGAAGAGTTTTGAAAAGGAGAAAGAGGACCCGTCAACCAGGATTCCCGACCACCCAAGCTCAGCCAATCTTCTGCTGTTGCTAAGATTTACCCCGTCGTAAGCCCCAACGTCTAAAAACGACCCCGTCCTGCCACTAAACTTGGCAATAATGATCTCTTCTTCATTGTTCTGCGAATACATGCTACTCAGTATATCTCCAAATAGTTTCCTTGCGGCACTTAAGGCATCCAAAAAAAACCATTTTCTCGGAAAGGCTTGACTTCGATTGCTCTTTTGGGATTTCCTTTGTCCTTTCGCCGCACCTGGAGCAAGACCACATTCCGGGAAGTCTAAATTCGTTCCCAACAAGCCTGTACTGCCAGACGTCACGATCCTTGTTGGGGTGCCTTCTGTTCTCAATCTTGTGGCCCTCTTCGCGGAGCTCTCGAAGGCGCTTGAGCCCTTCGCTTCCGCCAACCTCAGGACTGGCAATCCTTGGGCCATCAATCCATACGTTGATGTTTTTCACAAGCAGCTCAAGCACTGCGTCTTTTCTAGTCATTTTGTTCTTATTCATGCCTAAATACCTCCCTGTATGATACGCCAGTGTATGCGCGAGGATGATACAAGCAACGCATAGATTTTGTCAATGCCGGATAAACTCAGCGATTTGCCCTTGATCCTGCTTCCAGTATGCCCGGAATATCCCCAAAAATCTCTGGGAAATGCGGCATCAATTGGGTCCAAATCATTTTACCTATTTCTTGGGCTTCTGGCTGAGCGGATGAGTGCATCCTAAGCATGAGAATATGCCTCCACTCCCTCAAATTTGATTTCATAATAAGCCTTGTTCTGGTTGCGTTTGGAAGCACATACCTGGCAAACTGACTTTTCACCCCCGCAGCCCGAAGGGTCCTGTAGGCGGCCAGGGAAGCCTCAATTGACCCCCGAAAGACTTCTGCAAGTTCTTCGTTGGCCTCAACCTCAGGTGGCATGAAAAAGAGGGCCTCTGGAGTCTCCTCGTCGTACTTGACGTACCTTTGGCTTTCCTGCTGGAATGAAGCAAGTCGGTGGCGGACAAGCTCGTGGCTGACCACCCTAGAGCACTCAATTGCGAAGGTTGCGTCAACCATTTCAATCATCGACTGATGCCCAGACTCTATCCAGCGCCTAATGATATCCCTGTCGCCCATCTTCTCGAGGGATTTTCTACCGTAGTCAACCCTTCCGGCGTACTCAATCAGGTCAAGGGGGGACTCAAAAGCAAGATCCTGGTCACTGCTCCAGGGCTTCGTCATTGAGATCAATTTTACCGACGGTTTCATGCTCCTCCTTTTTTATTTCCTCCATAATGATTTTTATTGACCTGTCAAGGCCTAGCAGATATGCCAGCCTGCTTACCGAGTCAACTTTTCCAGGGATCTCTTTAGACTCTTCGGTCAGGGCTGCAACAATCAGCCTAGTGATTCTTCTTACGGATTTTCTAGCTGCGCTCAATTTCCATACCCCTCACAAAGGCCTTGAGCTCTTTGTTCACTCGGTCCGTTGCGTCTGGAAGGGTCATCGCCGCCGCAAGGACCTGATTGCTTTCACCCCTGACTGAAAACCTAATATCAAACGTCCACACACCATACCCATCAGACGGGGAAAAGTACTTTATTGTCACTTTTTCTTTGTCCTCTTCTACGCCGTAAATTCCAATGATATTGGCAACCGACTGATAGATTTGTTGAACTGCAAAGTCGGTTTGATCTTCAGCGTTTTTCTTTTTTACGCTGCGGACTGTTGCAAAAAACGCGGCCTCATAAAAACTCTTGGATTCCTGACTGCTTGTCTCTGCCCAAACAAGAGGGATCTCTTCGTGCTCCATATCTGGATCATACATCCGATATGGGAATTTTCTAGATTATTGAAGGCTGCTTATGACTTCGCGGCAAGTTTCGATGACCCTGTCAAGGTCTTTTCCGTTTGCGCTGCCTGCAATCCTTTTTTCTCGCTTGTCCCAAATGACGGCAATCCATTCTTGGCCGTGCTTGCCAAGGTGGATAATTTCATGTCTTGACTTTGGGTCATTTGCATCTGCCATTTTGTCTTCTCCTCAAGTGGGCCGCCCCAGCAGCCCCGCTTTACCGCAATTGCAATTAGGGCATAGTTTGCAATATCAAAAAGAGCGTCCTCAAACGCCTCGTCTCGATGTTTATCGTCAATTGCGTCTAAGCGGACCTTGCCGTCGACAATGGTGCCATTCAAACTTTTCATGACTCGAGACATCTTGTCGTTGGCGACCCTGCTCAGAACGCCATATAAGCCTAACTGTTGAATGTTTGCATTTCCATACTTGGCCTGTCTGTCAATCATAACGTTCCAGGACTCATTAAATATCTCCGCAAAGACCTCCTGGAAGGTTTTCCTGTCCCCCATTAGGCAATACCCGATGCTGCGGCAATCCACATAATTGCCGCCACATTGGCAACAAATATGGTTATTGCCACAAAAAGCGCAACGTTTCTATTTGTATCTGACTCTCTGTTGACAATTGACATGATCAGGCTTGTGTGCCAAAGCGTTGAAAATCCTAACGCTACAATGATTGGTAGCGCGAAGTCTACGAGCGCCATTTTAAATCTCCTTTTTGGGTTTCATTACCATTGGGAGGCATTCCTTGCAGACGCTTCTGTTTTGGAACCCGTTACCCCTGTCCATGCCAAGGCTAATAATCTCAAGCTTCCTCATCTTGCAAATATCGCAAAGACGAAGACGTTCTTTATCCACCCTATGCTCTCTTAGCATGCTGCTTGCAAGTATAGCGCCTCACATCGGTTTTTGCAAACCCGTGAAAGGTAATCTCTCGGTACGCCCAGATATCGTTGGACATAAGGGATCGACCGCACTCGTAGCAAGTCTTGCTCGTAAGCAAAACTCTTGGGGGCGGTCCCGATTGCTTCTTTACTGCTGTTTTTGCTGCCATCTCAATAGGTTATCACATGCAAAAAGAGAAAAGCTTGTTCAGAAATTCTGATGGTGTAGAGTCTTTTGTGCGGCGGCTTCCATGCCCCGCCGCTGGGGCTTGTGCCCCTTGGCCGCTCTGGTGGTTTCCTCCTTTTCCACCAGGGCGGCCCTTTTCACTCCGGGACGTCTTTCCCCTCAATCAACCAGAGGAAGAATCCAGTAGCGGTTCCTTTCTTTTCGACATATCTCCTGTAAGCATTTACCAGCGGCTCTGCCTCTTGTCGCTCAAGCCTCAACTCAATGCCACCAATCTTTACAATCATCGACATATTTGGGTCCAGCTGCGGCGCGACCCTCTGGGCGATGGTGCCGTCAACCGAGTCCGTGTACTGCGTTGTGATTGCATTTGGGTCTGAAGGGATTGCAATGGTTGACTGGCGCAACATTTCGTTTTCTGGAATATCCATGTCGTCTGCATAGCCGCTTGCGATAAGGAGGTCCTGCTCGTCAAGGCTCGCAATCAACTCTTCCAAAGCTTCTTCGTCGTAGTACCCAAGGTCTTGCGTGCGGTTGTCCGCCAACGCAAACGCGGTTGCGGTTTTTTCATCGTCATCCACCCAGACAACGGCAATTTGCTTCCAGCCAAGTCGCTTAGCGGCTTCAAACGTGTGGTTTCCGGCGATGACCTCTCGCGTTGACCTGTTTGCAACAATCGGCTTTCGCTGGCCGAACTTTGCAAGCGATCGCATTACGGCGTCAACGTTGCCCTTTCTTGGATTTTTTCCCCACGGCTTGAGTTCTTCGATTTTTGCGGCCAGTGGAATAAGGTCGTCAATGATCATTGCTTACTTCCTCTCTTCTTTGTACGGCAAGGCGAAGTGCGCGCATTGACTCTGCCGCGATCTCAAACGTCTTTGCCATGTTTTCTATCGACTGCAATAGATTGCTTTCTGCGTCTCTGATTTCTTTTGCGATGCGCGAGTCCCGTGAATCAATGTCATAAAAATCTCTGATAATCATTTTTCTGATTTTTGATCTTGCCGGAACGCCGAGCGACGCATAGCACCTAAGAGTTTCTGGCGTAACGCCGTATTCTTTCGCAAGCACCTTGCATGCGTTGGTGATGTCGGAAATTTCTCTTGGCGCCTTGGAAAGCAAAACCTTTTGCACCATCCACGCGTCAACTTTTGTGTTTTCCCTAATGAACTTCATGCTGCTCCTTTCGGGCCGAAATCAACGGCCAGGGCGGAAGTATACACGAATCACAGGTAGTCGGAGCAGGAAGCGTAATAACCGCACCTGCAAACCAACTTACACTTGTTATCAATCAGTCTTTCGCCGCAATTTGGACATGTTCGTATAATATCTTCCGGATCTGCCTCTTGTGTTTTTTCTTGCTCAGAGTTGTGATTTGGTCTTGACATGGAAGGTTTCCTGTATACAATAAAACCAGTATCTCAGGTACTAGATGGTTCTTATGGATACCAGTATACCTGGTAACAGTATTTCTTAGAATAACCTTGAACTTTCGGGTACAGCTATCCATATGGTTCCTTCGGTACTACGTACCTCAGGAACCATATGGATACTGTACCCGGTTATTCCTTGTTCTTAAGAACCTTCGGTATTTCATACCTCAGGTTCTTAAGAACAAGTCATAACCCTTTTACCCCCTTTATCCCTACCCTTTTTCCCCCGTTGACCGATTTTAAGTGCTTTTCACAATGAGGGGGATTTGACAGGGGCTAACATATCGACTAACTTGGCAATGGGCATGGAAGACCCCAAGCAGAAAAGGAGTACGTCGTGGAAAAAGAAAAAACGGTCTCTATCGCCGAAGCGGCAGAGATTCTCGGAGTCAGCTACTCTGCAGCGGTGCAGGCATCTAGGCGCTACGGATGGGCAAAAGTTAGCGCAGGTCGTGGCCCAAAGGGTGGTCGCCCAAGGATCATGTACAACCGATCTGAGGTTGAGAAGTATGGCGCAAATAGAAACCGCCAAACTTTCAAGTCCAAGAAGTTGGACGTAACGCTTCTTGACGCTGTTCGGGCAGCGGCTGAGACGCGAAAGCCAATCGGCAGAATTGCCAAGGAGCTGGGGGTGAGTCACTTCCTTGTTGGCAGCGCAGCATACGAGCTTGTTGCTCGCGGAAAGAAGTAAGGAAAAACATTGCGCGCCGTCGTAGCTCAGTGGATAGAGCAAGGGACTTCTAAGCCTTTGGTCGCAGGTTCGATTCCTGTCGACGGCGCCATTTTTCTGGTATAATGCGAATATGAACAGGTCGATGGCCCTCGCTATTTTGCAGGGCAAGAAGGCTCAACTGACCGTTGGTGACAACTGGCGGGAAATCGTTGACCCGAATTTTTACGTTAACTCAGGCTGGCCAAGCGATTGGGTTAACAATTTTTACAGGGTCCATCAGGCAGAGGGTGGCGCGGTGCAAGGAGTTTGGCACCTGGAATTTCTTCGCGGTCTCTGCAAGGTTCTTGGCATAGAGACAAATCCAGATGCAGGGGCATACTCCGAAGCGCGACATATGGCAATAAAGATCTGGGAAAAAATATACGAAATGAAGGAGACGCAAGGTGAAGCATCGAAAAAGGAAGCCAGTTAACCAGATGGGGAATGCAGAGTTGAAAAACTTGCACACCACAAGAAGCTTGACCTTTAGCTGGGTTGCCTTCTTGGACGGAGAGAGCGACAGGACGGTTGAAGAGTATCTTCGCAATGCAATGCGTGGAATCTCTGAGATCGACAAGGAGATGGATCGTAGGGAGATGAAGATTCGATGTCACTAGCGATGGCTGTCAGGACGGTGCTTTTTTCAGCGGCGATAATTTTCTCCGCTCCAGCATTTCCGACATCTGTCACTTATGCATTATCCCCTGACCAGCGAGACAGTTGGTACGACGAGGAGCCGTCGGAGTCATACGACGGCAAAGCAATTCTTGGTCTTGCAACGTGGTACGACGCAACAAAAAATAACGCGTGGTACACACTTCCAAACAAGTGGGGCGATGCCATAAAGCTTTATGGTGCTGCTGGCCCAAAATTAAGAAAAATCATGGGCCACAAGTACATGGGCAAGCCGTACGCAATTAGAATCACCTCTCTTGCAAGCGGCGAGAGCGCAAAGGTTTGGGTGGCTGACTATTGCGGTTGCCAAGGGAGAAAGAAAGACCCAGACGACACGCGACTTATTGACCTGGCACCAGAGGTCTGGGAGCGCCTTGGCGTGGATCTTGGGCGAGGGGTAATGAAGGTCTCAATAGAGATTTTAGATTAACTAAAACTAGACCGTCAAATAACTTATACACACTTGTGTATAATGCCGCCCATGAAGAGAATTGTTGTGACCGGGGCTGGCGGATTTATCGGCGGCTGGCTTACTGCGCGCCTTGCGGCAAACCCAATGAACCACGTTGTAGCCGTGGACAAGAAGCCGCTAAAGGAATGGGAGCAGGAAAGCACCTCTGAAGTTGTTCCGGCTGCCGATCTTTCTAATCCAAATGTATGCAAACTGATTACCCGAGATGCCGACGAAGTTTATAATCTTGCGGCAGACATGGGCGGGATGGGCTTTATCGAGCACCACAAGGCAGACTGCATGCTCTCAGTTCTTGTAAGCACGAACATGCTTGTTGCCGCCAGGGAGAACAACGTCAAAAGATTCTTCTATTCCTCAAGCGCGTGTGTGTACGCCGCAGACAAGCAGACCGACACAGAGGTCACCGCGCTTAAAGAGGAAGACGCGTATCCTGCAATGGCTGAAGACGGATACGGCTGGGAAAAGCTTTTCTCGGAAAGAATGGCGCGACACTTCCGCGAAGACTATGGTCTCGAGACAAGGGTTGCGAGATACCACAATGTTTACGGTCCAAAGGGAACGTGGACTGGAGGCCGAGAAAAAGCGCCAGCAGCAATCTGCCGAAAGGTTGCCACCGCTGTAATCACCGGAAAAAACGAAATTGAAATTTGGGGCGATGGAGAGCAGACGCGTTCGTTTATGTACATTGATGATTGCGTTGACGGGACGATTAAAATTGCCCAGTCCGACATTGTAGAGCCACTGAATCTTGGCTCATCAGAGCTTGTTTCCATAAACCAGTTAGTTTCTATCGTAGAAGACATCGCTGGTGTAAAACTGAAAAGAAGTTACAACCTTGACGCGCCAAAGGGAGTGCGCGGAAGAAACAGCGATAACACGAAAATTCAAGAACTGCTTGGCTGGCAACCATCAATATCTTTGCGTGACGGGCTGGAAAAGACATACGCGTGGGTTTATGACCAGGTTGCTGAATCGATTGCCAGCGCGAAAGAAAAGGAGTGTGGCTCATAATGGGAGAGAAGAGGCTTTCAATACTTATCCCGACGCTTCAAAAAAGAAGCAAGCTTTGCCAGGAGTTGACCGACGAGCTGACAAGGCAGTTGACCACCGAGGTCGAGTTTATGCTTCTCCCGGACGCTGGACAGCGAACAATCGGAGAAAAAAGAAACGCACTTCTTGAGGCGGCCCAGGGCGACTATGTTGCATTTATTGATGACGACGACATGATTAGCCCAGACTACATTGATAAGGTCATGAAGGCGCTTGAGGAGGACCCAGACTGCGCGTCCCTTACTGGCTTTATTTACGAGGGGAATTCTTCCCCGAGAACCTTTGTTCACTCCATCGACTACGAGGGTTGGTACACGAAGGATGGTATTGACTATCGATACCCAAATCACCTAAACGCCGTCAAGAAAAAGTATGCTCTGAAAGTTGGGTTCCCGGAAATTAGCCACGGAGAAGACCGAGCCTACTCCGACAGAATTCAGCAGTATCTGAAGAAAGAATCAAAGATCGAGGGAGTGATTTATCACTACTACCCCGGCGGATCGAGGAAAAAGTGAAACTTCTTATAAAGTTCCCAACCAGGCAAAGGCCAGCTCTTTTCTTTGAAACTCTTTCAAAATATATTTCGATGTCCTCTGGTCTTCACCAGATCGAATATGTCATTTCGATGGACGGGGATGATGTCAGCATGAACAATGAACAGGTAAGAGATCGGCTAAACGGACTTATAGACAGCGGCGTTGACATTAAGTATTTTTACGGAAACTCAAAAACCAAAATTGAGGCGATTAACGCAGACATGGAAAAAGCAAGCGCGGATTGGGATATGGTGTTTAACGGGCAGGACGATATGATCCCCACCGCGGAGGGGTACGACGACATCATGCTGACTAGGCTTATCGAAAGGTTCCCAGATACTGACGGCGCCATATGGCTAAACGACCAGTACATGGGCTATGACGAAAACTGCACAATCGTTGCTGCTGGCCGAAAGTACTACGAGCGATTTGGGTATATCTACTACCCGGGATATGACTCAGTCTTTGCTGACAACGAGTACACAGAGGTTGGGAAAGCGCTTGGAAAACTGGTTTATGTTCCTGACCGAGTTGTCAAACACGACTGGATTGGCAAGGACCAGTCTCTCGACCCGCTTCTCCTAAGAAACGAAGAGCCAGCAAGGTACACGGCTGACAGACTGATCTTTGAAGACAGGAAATCAAAGGCCTTTCCTAAGGATCGCTAATGCGAATCACGGAAGAAAGTCCGGTAACGCTAAGTCCGCATCCAGACAACCCTCGGGCCGGAGATGTTGGCGCGATTGTTGAATCCATCAAGAAAAACGGTTGGCACGGCGTTGTGGTCTGCCAACAAAGCACAAGAAGAATATTGGTTGGAAACCACCGAGTAAAAGCCGCGCTTATCTTGGGTTTGGAAAAAATTCCCGTTCAGTGGGCAGATGTTGACGATAACAGGGCAAAGGCGATACTCCTTGCGGACAACCGCGCCTCTGACCTTGGCGGATACGACGACGAGGTTCTGGCAAGGCTGGTTTACGAAACTGCTGTCGACGGTCTCCTTGATTCTACTGGCTACGACCTTGAAGACATGGACAGGCTGGTGCGTCAGGCAATGGAGCCTGGGCCCATGGACCTAGACGAAAAAAAGACAGAGTGCCCAATGTGCGGGCACAAGTTTTACGCGGTTGCGCTTGGCGGTAGGCGGGGGAGACGGTCTGCCCACCCAGGGGGGTCAAAGTCTTGAGGAACGTTTTTCCAGCAAATAGAAATTGAGCTTTTCTCTGATATGAACATCACCGCATCTAGTGCCTCACCCGGGGTGAGTGCGACGTGGGTTTGACCGTTTAATTCAACGTTCCAAACCTCGACATGCCCCTCGACCCGGGTGATCGTGGCAATGCTGCTCAAAGGGCAAACTTTCTGATCATCTCTTCCGCTCGGGTCATTCCCGTGATTGCCGTTGGGGCAGTGGCTTCCTTAAAAATCAAAACCATTGGAATGCTCTTGATGTGGTATTCGGCTACCAGTGCCGGGTTGCTGTCGACATTGACTTTGATGATTTTCACGTTTGGACGCATTTCGCTTAGCCGCTTCAGTTCTGCGTCGATGGCCTTGCATGGCTGGCACCAGGGCGCCCAGAAGTCTACGATGGTCACCTCGGGCCCGATAAGGCCCTTGAGGGTTGGCTGGGTAAGGTCTACGATCATGGTCTCCTCCGCTCTATAATTTATGAGAGTAGATTATCGCACACCAGAAGTCTGATTTCACCTCTGGTATGCTCTGAAAATGTCAAAATCAAAGCCCTCCAGGGAGTTCTCGTTTACGCTCGTGGTCCCATCAGAGATGCCGACATTGATCCGCACCTCGTGGGACCCGACGCTTAACTTGATTCAGGATGTGATAGACAGATATCACATACCCCTTAAGAGGGTAAAGCTTCACTACCACAAGAAGACGCGCAAGGTGTGGGGCGCAAAGCATCCGTACGGGACGAGCATCTATTCACATCACGAGATCACGCTCTGCTCCCAAGATTTCGACACGGCGTTGCACGAGGTTGCGCACGTCTGGGCGAGAAACCCCCACACCGACAAGTGGGCAAGATGTTATCTAAACTTGCTAGAGAAGTATCTTCCACCAGAGGATTTTCAGTTGAAGTTAAAGAGGGCAAGAAAACTCTACAAGCCGTGTGAGCGCATGGCGCACCTGTTTGAGTTTGATGAAGATGATACCGATTAGGATTGTCTACAGCGCACCCGTTAGCGAAATCTGGAACGATGTTATCACCTTCGCGCAAAAGGTTGCCGAGCTTGAGAGCATCGACATCGTGGAGATAGAGACCGGAGATTCCGACGAGGAATGCGCTTTTGCCTCGGTTCACGAAAAAAAGATTTATCTTTTTTCGACATCTCGTGCTGTTGTCCTGCATGAACTTGCGCACATAGAAACCAATCAGGGTCACACGTACGATTGGATTGTTTGCTTTGCCTACCTGTGCAAGAAATATCTTACTGAGCAAGAATACCTGGGGGAAATGTACAAGGCGGAAAAGAGATACAAGTCCGCCCATGGTCTTGTGCAGTTTCTTGCTTCCCGAGATTCCCTTGACGAAAAGACACGCTGGGCGTGGGGTAAGACCAAGTGAGCAAGAACTGGGAGCAGCGACAGCGCAAGGTAGAGAAGCGCAGCAAGGGGATGCGGATGAACGGGAAGGGTACTGTGAGACAACAGAACGAACTCCGCGAGCGCGAGAAGCGCCGTCGAAGCGAAGACGACACTGACCGCACGTGAGGGATCGAAGCCCGTAGGGGCGAGACTCGCCGCAGCGAGGCTCGACCGTGAGGCGAGAGCCCGACCCGAGCGTAGCGAGGGGCACGCCCAAAGGAGCATTTGACAATAGAAGCCGATAGGACTTATACTCAAACCCTAGGAGGTGCGTATGGCCTTAGGAATGCTAGAGAACGAACGAGAACGAGCAGAGATCGCCAAGATGGATCTGCAATCAGTCTACGGACTATGGAAGGAAGGGAAGCTCAGGCTCACCCTTGCACGCTATGCAGCGCAGGTGTGTGAATGCGATTGTGGAAATCGTGTGCAGTTGATGTGTGGGCAGAGCAACCATTGGGAGATGCGCCAATCCCTCGCATACGGTATGAAAGCCGATGGAGAAACGGTGCATGAGGGTATTATTTCTCAGGGGTAAGCGATTGCTGTTTATGCACAGCGTTGTGGATATCTGAGCGTGAATGTGCATAATGATGGGGTTGATGAATATAAAAGAGATGATAGTTTTGATAGATGGTGTGGCGGGTCGAAAACACTGCGACACCCCCCGCCCGAATCCCTCCCTCAACGCCCATAGCGCATTCGTTGCGTTTTCCCTCGCAAACGTGAGTTATTGCAGCGCCTAATAGGGAGTTATTATAAAAACAGCAGAAGGCAGCGAGCCTACTCCCAGACCACTAGGGATTTGCAACTTCTGCAACGAGGTTGCCCTGGTCTACGAGCAAGAAGATGAATCAAAAACGTTATTCGTCGTGTGCATGCGATGCATTAAGGACATCACTGCGGCACGGGACCCATACGGCTTCTACCGGGAGCCAGAAGACTGAGTTATTTCGCCTCCTATTAGGGGTTCAGTTATTCGGCAGCCTATAATGCATAGAAGTTATTCACGATGCATATACGGGGACGTAGCTCAACGGTTAGAGCACTGAGCTTATATCTCAGCGGTTCCTGGTTCGAGTCCAGGCGTCCCTACCACACACCAGTTATTCACATTGCATATAGCGGGAGTTATTTCGCTTGCTATTAGGAGGGGGTCCGCAGGGCACGCTCAGACGTCGACGTAGGTGCCGATTTGCGCCACGGAGAGACGCGTTTATGTCGGGGGTGGTAGTTAGATACCCCTTGAGTTATTCAGGGGCCTATTATGCGAAGTTCCGCCGCCGCCCCCTGGCTAGAAAATCTGGCGAGGGTCGTCAGCCTGGTCGGGAACGAATCCCTTTTGCTCCAGTCCCTTGAAACAGAACTGGCACAAGAATGCTCCATATTCCTGCACGGTCGATGGGATCATGGTATAAAACGGCAGGCCTGGGTATCTGTCCTCACAGTCATAGCATTGATACTGTTCAATATCTTGGATGCGATCCTTCCCCTGGTCTGCGTCGATCTTCTCTCGCAGCCATTCGAGATCTTCTTCTGTCGGAGTGATCACGCCTCGGTCGCGAGCGTCCATCCAATATCCAGATCGACCGTAGTGGGTCGACATGAAGCGGTATAACTCTTTCTTGGTCATGTTCCGAGCATC
>Ga0315909_10004010_pt1 | contig 17584 bp, 24 predicted proteins | sample LakEriMetagenome_11_FD_203527 | JGI IMG/M metagenome (GOLD analysis project Ga0315909, IMG submission 203527) | Freshwater fungal communities from buoy surface, Lake Erie, Ohio, United States - Buoy 2 MA125 | ecosystem: Environmental > Aquatic > Freshwater > Lake | place: USA: Lake Erie, Ohio...
ATGGATGAATATCAACAACAAATGCAACAACAACAAGGTGAACAACAAAAAGAAGTTTTAGCTATGCAAGATCAGTTAGCTGCTGCTCAACATGAAAGAGAACTTGAGAAGATAGACAGAAAAGGTGAATGGGATGTACGTAAAGCTGAAATTACAGCTTATGCTATAGACGAAGGATCAAATGTTGATGCTATACATAAAGCTGCTAAGTTAGATCTTGAACAACAGCAGATAAATATAAGACAAGAAGAGTTGAATCTAAGAGAAAGAGACTCTCAAAGAAAGGCTGATGTTCAAAGAGAAAAGACTGCAAGCAATGAAAAAATAGCTAAAACAAAGACAGTTTCAAAAGAGAAAAAATAAACCTTAGTGTAATATATAAATAGCTCAGAAAAAAATACTGAGTTATTTATATTAAAACATTGATAAATATTAATTTTACAACGATTATGAGTAAAGAAAATGAAGAGTTGGACTTTGATGTTACTAACATTGAAGACCCAATTGAAGTAGGAGCTGGTTTGGAATCAGAGCCTACAAAAACAGAAGAAAAACCAAATGAGGTAAAGGACGAAAAACCTGAACCTAAAAAAAGAGGTCCTAAACCTAAAAATGGAAAACCTGAAGGAACTGAAACTAAGTCAAACACAGAAGAAACTACTAGACGAGTTTCTGAGGACGAAGAATCAGAATCGGACGAAGAAGAATCAGAAGACGAATCAAACGAAAAAGAAGAAACCCAAGAAGAAAGTCAAAACTTCATTTTGGAGCTTGCTAACAAAATGGGTGTTGAAATTCCTGAAGGAGTTGAATTTGAAGATTCGGAAGATGGGTTAATGGAGTTTAACGATTACGTATCCGAACTAAAAGCTGATGAAAAGCTGAATGGTTGGTTAGGTAGTCTTCCTCCTGTAGCTACAGATTTTTTTGATTATCTGCAAATGTTAGGTGACAGTGCAGATGAAGAAAAAATAAAAGAGTTCTTTACAACTGTAAAACCAGAGATTGATTACAAATCTATTGATTTAACCGATGTTGTTGCACAAAAAGCTGTGATGAGAACATTGTATAAGTCACTTGATTATTCTGATGAAGAAATCAAAGATGCAATCGAAGATCTGGAAATAGCTAATACTTTGGAAAAACAAGCAAAGTTAGCAGCTGGTAAACTTGCAGTTCGTCAAGAAAAAGAAAGAGATGTAATGCTTCAAAAAGAAAGGCAACAAGCCCAAATGAGAAAAGAAGCAATACAACAGTTCTTTGGAGGTGTAAAACAAGTTATTGAATCCGGAAAAGTAAATAATTTTACAATTCCTGTTCAAGAACGTAGAGCAATATTTGAATACGATGCAAGAGGTCAATTTATGGAAGATTTAAATGCCGTATTAAAAGACCCAGCAAAACGTGTTGAATTAGCTATTGCTCTAAAAAATAAATTCAATCTTGATAAATACGTCAAGACTGCTGCTGCAACTCAAAGAGCTACATCTTTAAAAGATAAAGTTAAGAGTTCAAACAAGTTGAAAGGTGGTAACACTTATGACAGAGTAGTAAATGACGATATTGATTGGGATGATGTTGGTAAATAAAATTTTTAAAAACAAACAATAAAGTATGGCAAGAATTATCACAAGTCAAACATGGAATGAACAAATGGTATCTAACGATGCTTCGTTAGCTAAAGCCCTTTTGCTTCAACCTGAAAAAATCACTCCTGTTCTTACTTACCTGATGGGTAACGAAGATAGCAGGTTTCCTCTTCACTATTTATCAGAAGGTATGCGTTCAACCGTAGAAATCGAAGGTGACGAATACGAATATGATATTGTAGGAAGATTATTTAAAGCTGTTCCTCTAGCAGCTGCAACTACAACTGTTAATGCTGGTATTGGTTTCTCAGAATTTGTTCTGAAATTCCAAGAAGGTATTTTCCCTGAAAAGTACACCATCCTTTCTCCTAAAGGTTACCAATTGGTAATTACTAATCGTAGACAAGCTGCTGGTTACTGGGAATATACAGTTAAAATTGCTGGTGCTAAATCAACTTCTGAGTTTATCCCTGCAAGTGAATTACAAGCTGGTGCTCTTTATGCATTAGGTTGGTATGCTGCTGCAAGCTTTGGTTCAAGAGGTTCTGAGTCAACAACTACATCTCCTTACAAAGTTCGTGGTGACGTATCTACTATTCGTAAATCTTACAAATGGGAAGGTAACGTAAAATACCGTTCAGCTAAAGGTATCGAATTAGGTACTAAAGGTGGAGGTACTAAACAACTTTGGTGGTCATTTGAAGAATGGCAACACAACTTGTCATTCCGTAGGGAATGTGAAACCAATTTCTGGTATTCAAAATCTAACCGTGACCAATTTGGTCAAATCTCTGAAAGAGATGAGGAAGGTAACATGATTATCCGTGGTTCTGGTTTGTTGGAGCAAATTATCAATAAAGATACTTACTCTGAACTTACTGCTGAGAAATTGAAGCAAACCATTCGTGATACTTTCTTTGGTATGTCAGATGCTGAAAACAAACAAATCACTCTTTTCACTGGAACAGGTGGACGTGATGCATTTGACCAAGCTATGAAAGCTGAATTGCTAGGTGCTGGTTATATCAAACTTAGTGACAGACATTTCGTAACAGGTGGTGGTTACAACTTGAAGTTAGGTGGATACTTTGATACCTATCAACACGTTGATGGTTATACCATTAACATCGTAACTAACCGTCTGTATGATGATGGACCTGCTGCTAAAGGTTTGTTCCATCCAAAAACAGGTCTTCCTTTGGAATCATATCGTATGACTTTCGTTGATACTTCAGTATATGACGGTCAGTCTAACCTGATTATGATTACCAAAAAAGGACGTGCTATGGTTCGTGGTATGGTAAAAGGTATGAATGAAGTAAGTCAAAACTTGTCAGGTAATGATGTAATTTCAACTGACAAAGATGCTAGCTCATTGCATATGTTAAAAACAGGTCAAGTTGTTCTACGTAGGTTCAATACTTCTATTGACCTTCGTTGTGTGGCTGGTCTGTAAACCAAATAAAGTAGGGGGCTAAAATCCCCTACTTAACTATAGTGTAGCTCAAGTAGAGCCCTAGATTGTACTAGGAGGTTGTGGGATCGTACCCCATCACTATAGCAAATTTTAAGAATATGACAAGTAGAAAAGTAACCGTGAAACGGAAAGAGTTCAAAAGGTACGGGGTACCTGAGACTATTGCAAATGACAAAGTAACCAACTTAGGTAGTGTGATGGATAAGTACGGAAACACCCTAAGACCATTTACGTATGAAGAAGAAGATAAGTGGATGGGAGATGTAGTAAATGTAAAAGTAACAGATCCTGGTTTTAGACAAGCTGTTACAAATTGGTACAAAAACATGAGAAAGAAAATCCCACTTGGAGGTGAAACCTTAGAAATAGGGTTAGATGCAAGTGGTAATCCTTACTCAGTTGAAGATTATGCATATTATAAGTTGTTGTTAAAACATCCTTACTATGCTGAATCTGAAAATGGTGCAAATGCAGATGAATTAAAAGAGTTCTTTATAGTTGATCCTTTGGCAGAACTTGAAAAGGAAAATGAAGAAGTTGATGCTATCTCAAAAGCTTATGTAGAACTTACTAAGATTTTGGAAGACGAAACTAAGATGGAATGTGTACTTCGTACCCTTTCTGTTGAATATCCTGAGTTAGGTTCTGTAGGAGAAATAGCTGCACTTAAACCTGAAATTAAGAAAGCTAAATTAAATCAAGCTCTAAACAAAAACCCTAAGAAGTTTATGCAAGTAGCTGGAGATCCTGATTTAATGTACAAAGCTCAAATAGCTTCAATGGTAAGTGCTGGTATTTTGATACAAGAAGGTCAAAAGTATATTAATGGAACAACCTCATTGGGTACATTAAATTCAACAATAGCTTGGATGAAAGACCCTAACAACCTTTCAGATTACACAATTCTGTTAACAAGGTTGGAAGAATTTGGTGCTCCGATTAAAACTAAAGAACCAAAAAAATATAACAAAACAAAAACTGAATGACAGTAAACGATATGCATATTGCTATAGACTTGGAGTTAAATAAACTTAACTCCAATCTATACGATATTATATTACCTCAAGAAAAGGATTATTTTTTAAATAGGGCACAAGAACGTCTTATCAAACAGTACTATTCACCTAAATCTAATAAAAAAGGTGAAGGTTTTGAGATGTCTCAAAAACGTATTGATGATTTAAGAAAACTTCTTGTGCCTAATTATTATGATAAGACTTATCTTCTTCCTGTAAACGATTTTGACTATTCAAGAAAACTTCGTTTTTATTTTCCGGATAATTACATGTTTCTTGCTTCACAAAGAAGTAAGATTTATTATAGTGAATGTGGTACTATTACTACAACTAATAATATCCAAACTATAACTTACTATGTAATGGAAGTACCTTATGATCTAGATTTTAATATGTTTTATATTAAAAAAGACGGTGTTGGTACTAATTATATAGATAATGTTCAATATCCTGTATTAAATACTCTTACTTCAGAAGAAAGAAGTCTTTTTATTGAATTTTTTATATCAACCTGGAACTCTACTTTTGCATCCACTACTGGATGGACTGCTTATTATTCAAGATATAAAGGTATAACTTCAGAAGGAAATATAATTTTTGTTGTAACAGGAGATACACCTGAAGATCTTGTTTTTGGTTTTGAAGGTGAAGAAGCTATACCTATAAATGATGAATCAGATAGTACTGCAAATTATGTATATCTTACTGCTACAGGTGGTCAAGAAATTATAATGCCTAATAGATTTGCACAAGAGGATGACGTTTATGCTATGCAGATAGATCCATTTAATAAATCATCTGTAAATAACGGTCCAACTACAATAATAACTGAAAGTTTTATTGATGTTTTTATTAATAGTGCAGAATTTATTGTAAAAGAGATTGCAATATCATATCTTCGTAAACCGAAAAGTATCTCATTACAGTTAAATCAATCATGTGAACTAGCCGAACACATGCATGCTGAGATTGTAAGAGATGCTGTAAATCTGCTTTTAGAGAATTTTGAAGCTAGTGGTAGACTTCAAACTTCACTTGGAGTGGAACAAACAAATGAGTAAATTTTTAAATGTCAAACAATAAAACTAAAAAACAATGTTAAAAAATGTTTTAATCGGTACAAATGTATCGTACAACACAACTGCTAATTCACCTGCTGACCTTTCTGCCGGACAAATAGGTGTTTTTGGTATTAATCCTTCAACTGGTGCTCTGGCTGTAACAACTACAGGTAACGTAGCTACTCAAGTTGCATCAGGTTTTGATTTTATGATAGCTCAAGGTGTTCCTGCTGGAAAAGCTGTTAAAACCTTTATCATTAAAAGCAAACAAAAAATAGCTTATTCTAACACTGCCTATGCTGCTCCTGTACCTAACGTATTTGTAGTTGGTTACGATGGTGTATCATCATCTTATGATTTAGCTGCTGGTGCTGCTGGTACTTATGATTTCAAATTGCAAAACATTACTGTAGGTAATCCTCCATTCCCTACTGTTGGTTCAACTCCTTTCTTTAATACTGCTGCTGCTGCTACTTCAATTGCAATTGCTAAAGCTATTGTTAAAGATGTAAACAACCAACAATTAACTTCTAGTGTTGATGTAATGCCTTCTTATCGTTTTGCTTTTGCAGAAATTTTAAGTTCAGCTACTACTGCTGCTCCTACTTCAACCCCAACTGCAACTGTTGTTAATGGTTCTGAAAATGTAACTTTATCCACTTCTTCAGTTGATATTGTTCCTGGAGTTTTTATTAAATTTGGTGCTGCTACAGGTACTACTCTTGCAGTTTATGAGGTTGCAAGTGTTAGTGGTACTGCTGTAACTTTATCTAGCCCTTATGTAAATGCTAGTGCTGCTTTAGGTACTACTATTTCTGGTTTAACTACAGGTTTTGCTACAGCTGCTACTGTAAATGCTGCTAGAACTGGTATCCGTGTTACTGAATTTGGTAACATGTTTAATGGTATCCAAGTACAAGAGCCACAACCTAACAAAATCCTTAACGTATCTTGTAACGTAAACCTTTCTGGAACTCCAGTACAAAACAACCAATTAGTTACTAGAGCTTATACTGCTGCTGCTGGTACTATTACAACTGGTATTTATACTGAAGGTAACGGTACTTATGCTCAAGTATTTAAAGCTGAGTTGACTGCTGCTGGTTACATTGGATTTATCAACCGTACTTTCTTACCTGATAACTTCCCTTTATATACAGTAAACGGTACTAATTATGTAACTCTTGGTTTAACTTTTAATGCTCCTGCAAAAGATTATACTGCACAAAATTTTAAATTTGGTGAAATTCAGGATGCTTTATTAGCTATTACTAGCGGTGCTTCACAGATTACTGATTTAAATACTATTTTAACCGCAATTTAATTGGTTGTCTGATTCAATTATAAAACAAATGGGGAGTCGAAAGATTCCCCTTTGTTATTTTTAACCTTTTTATTAATTTTGCTAGCATGAATACAATATTTGGTAACTTCCTTGAAAGGATAATTCCTAACCTTAAAAAAGCAACTCTAAAATTAAATATTTCCGGTCATGATGCTGAAATGACTGTAGAAGATTTTAAATCAGCAATAGTTCCAGCTCCAGTTGAACCACCTTATAAAATATATAGAGCTTTATTAACACAAACAGGAGGAAATGCCCCTGTTGCTACAGTATTAGAAAATACACTTGGCACTATAGTATGGAGTTATCTTGCTCCAGGACTATATTTAGGAACTTTAAACGGTGCTTTTCCAATCAATAAATATTTTGCATTTTTAGCTGCTGGTGGTTTTGATACAGCACCTAATAATGGTGGTAGTGGAAATCCTTACTATTATAGTAGACTTGATGACAATAGTGTTGCTGTAAACTCTGTTACAGATGATAAATTAATTAACAGCCCGATAGAAATAATAGTATATAACTAATATGGCACTTATAACTAAATCATCATCTGCTTTATCTACAAACGGTAAAGTATTATCATTATCTGATACTACAGGTAATTACAATGTAACTACAAATCCTGGTGGATATGGTGCATCACAAACACCTGCTGGACTAAGAGAAGTATCAGATATTGACGGAGGAAAATTAGATTTTTATTTTAACGGATCTACTAATCCCGATTATACTTTTACTTTAACTGCTGGTACAGCTCAAGGATTAGCTAATGGTTCATCTACTTATGATTTAACTATGGGTAATCTTGGTGGTTCAAGTAATGATGTATTTGATGATGAAGTTGTTAAATTAGTTTATCAAGTTATTTTTGATGGAAATGATTTGTGTCAAGTTAGTCAAGGTTCTAATAGTGTAACTTTGTATTCATTAAATGATGCTGCTGGTGCAAAATATTTTGTAATTATAGATGGTGTAGACGAATATACTTACGAAATAATAAGTGAAGGAAGTTCTTTTGTAACATTAGATTCTGAAGTAACTTTAACAAGTGGAGATTATAATTATAAAGTAATTTACGAATCAACTAACTATCTTGCTTTAACACATAACATTCTTAAATGTATCCATACTAATATAGCTAATGTAGCATGTTCTACTTGTAGCTGTAAAGAAAAAGCTGTTGAAAAAACAACTGAAGCTTTAATGCAATACTTTGGTATTGAGACTAATATGGATAAAGGTAATTATAACTGTGCTCAGGAAATAATTGAAAGTTTAACTATTTATTGTGGTAAAGATGGGTGTAACTGTTAATTATACACAAGAAGAATTAGATGATTTATTATCTAGGTTAGATAATAAATACAATACCTATATATGTAAGTTAGCTAAAAAGAACTTATATAAAATAGGTGTTTGTGATATGGAGTTACTTAAAGAATTATTTCTTTATAAATGGTCATTGTCTTACTGGCAACAAAATGTGACTGGTTCAACTACTGGTAAAGATAATTACTTAACTCAAGAGCAATTTAATTGTATAACATTTAGAATAAAATCATTAACTTGTTAAGTTTACCTAATCCATATAATGATGAGCTTTGTGGTTCTGAACAATTATTTAATTCAAACTCAGAGCCTTGTGAACCTTGTACTCCGGAAACATTACAAGTAAGATGGGCAGATATTATTGATAAACCTGTTTGTTTTCCTACTTGTTCTCCTGAAGTAACAGGTGTAACTTCTTTAAACGGTTTAGCAGGAAATGTTACATTAGGTATAGGTTCTACAGGAACTAATTTTAATATAGTAAGTTCATCAGGAACAATTACTTTAAATCTTCCTATTGCTGATGCTACTAAAACAGGTAAATTATCTTCGATTGATTGGAATACTTTTAATAATAAACAAAACCCTATAACATTGACAACTACTGGTAACAGTGGTGCTGCTACTTTTATAGGTAATATTTTAAATATTCCTAATTATACATTAGCTGGTTTAGGTGGAGTTCCTGGTACAGGTACTATTAACTATTTAGCTAAATGGACTTTTACTACTACAACAGCATTAACCAATTCAATAGTTTATGATAATGGTACTCAAGTAGGTATAGGTACTTTTGCTCCTACTGCTCTTCTTGATGTTGTAACTGCTTCAACTATAACATCTTCTATAAAAGCTAGAAATAGCAATGGTGCTACAATTTTATCTAATACTTCTGCAATAGGTTCTTTATCAACTGATTGGAACGCACCTCTAGCATTTTCTACAAATAGTGTTGAGTACATGAGAATACTTACTAATGGAAATGTAGGTATTGGTACAACTAATCCTACTGAACTACTTCATGTAGACGGAGGATCAAGTTTAAAAAATATATTACTTAAAACGACTGCTGCTGGAATAGCTAGTTCTGGTTATTTATATGAAAACGGAAACGGTACTATTAAATTAGGAGGATTTAATTCAACTTTAGGTGTTGGTACTACCGGTTCATATGGTTTTAATTTATTTTATAATAGTACAGCTGTATTAACAGTAGATGCTGCAAAAATAGGAATTAACAATACTACTCCTCTTACTACTCTTGATATTAGACCAGCATCTTCTGGATTTAACCCAACTATAACATTACAAGAACTATCTAATAATAGATATTATTATTTTTATGTAACTGATACTACTGGAGATTTGTATATACAAAGAGATGGTGGAACAAACGGAGGGTATTTTGGTATGGATTGGGATACTAATTTTACTTTTGGTAGTGGTTTAATTACAGGAGGTGTTACTCATTATACTTCTTCTGGAATTTTAGATCCAGCAGATTATATTGTTTGGGTAGGACATCCAACCAACTCTATTACTTTAACATTACCTGCTTTGTCAACAGTTAAGCACGGAAAAACATATATTATTAAAAGATTAAGTGGTCATGCTGTAACTATAAATAAAAATGCAGCAGATCCGAATTTTGATTTACCTAGTACTAGTCAAGCAACAATTACTTTAACTGATGGAGAAATGGCAAGAGTTGTTGCATGGAAAGACCAACCTCCTAGAGGAACAGCTTATCCTACTAGTTTTTGGATAATTTTGAGCAATTAATATTATATTTGAGACATGAAAATAAAAGAAATAATTGAACTGAAAAGAGCAATTGACTCATTATCAGCTGCTAAGACACCGATTTGGTATGAATTGGGTAAAAACAAAACTACTATTGAAAGATCAGTAGAGCCTCTTTTTGAGGATTTTAACAAAGCTAGACAACTTGTTATTGAAAATTTAGCTGAAAAAGATGAAAACGGTCAGTTTAAAGTTGAAGATAATAAGTATGTTTTTGGTAGTAATACTGAAGAAGCTAAAAATCTACTGATTGAATTAGAAACAGAATTTTTGAACAAAGACGTAGAATTAGATCTACACAAGATTTCTGAAGAGAAGTTTAAAACCCTTCAGGAATTAAATTTTGAAGCAAATTTAATGCTTCCAATAATTGAATTTTTAACTTAAAAAAATAATTAATATCTTTGTGTTATGGGATTTACTAATTTAGAATCACTCGTAAAGTCAATATTTAGTCTATTTACTAAACAGGCTTATAACGGTTCATGTACAACCGGAGCAACTTTTGTTCCTCTTTCTACTATAGATATACCAGCACAAACGGTATGGATTTCAGCAATTACCGGAGCTGATTATCTTAGTGTAAGAATAGGAGGTAATGAATTTTATATTCCTGATGGTGCTGTTGTACCTATTAACCATATAAGTAATTTACAAAACGTATTTGTAAAAGTAGACGATAACTCTGTTAAAACTATTACTTATAGATACGAATGTTAATTGTTACTAGAAATAGTTATAATAAACAGGTAGTTTCTTTATCAAGTAATAAGATAGAACCTGAAACATTAGCTCATATAGCAAGGGTACAAGCTGATGGTGGTACAGTAGATAGTATTGAGTTGTGTAATACTTACTTTGTATTTAAGAAAAGTAATGCTTACATGGCAGATGTGTTAGCTGATGCTATGCCTCATGTTTTAGGTTATAAACCAAATGCTACTAATCCATATCTTTGTCTTAAAATATATAGTTCATTACCAAGTGGTATTGGGGATTTAGCACAAACTAATGGTGTTATATATCAACCTTTATTATTAAAATACCAAGGAGAAAGATATTATTATAGTTCTAATTCATCATATAGTAATTTAAAATCAAATAAAGATTCAGATACAGGTGATTTTGATGTTAAAGCTAAAATAGAATGGAATGGTGGTACTAATGTTCTTGTAGGAAAACATGATGGTAGTGGTGCTACTGAACATTTTACTTTGTCTATAACTACTGCTGGAAATATACAAATTGTTTTTGCAAATACACATACTTATACTTCAACTGCAACAATAGGAAGTACTTATACAGGTCATGTAAGAGTAACAAGACAAGCAAGTAGTGGAGAAATTAAATTTTATACTTCTACTAATGGTTCAACATGGAATCAATTAGGTAGTACAATTACAGGTATAACAACAGTATATACAGCACAAGCATATCTTCAAGTAGGTTCTTATTGGAATGGTAGTGCATCATTATCATTTAATGGAAAAATTTATACACTTACTTATTCTGATACAATAAACGGTACACCAACAGAATCAATTGACCTTGCATCATATAATGCTGCTGTTTCACAAACAACTTGGACAAGTACAACAGGAGAAACATGGACATTAATTAAACCTACAGCTAATAATATTTATTATTCAAGTGTTGTTGTAAGAACTACAGTTCAACTTAGGTTTGGTTATAATTGGTTAGAAACTTCTCTTAATCCATTACCTTTAGGTAATATAACTCAAATGAATTTAGGTTCAATAAATGCTGCTCCTGCAAGTAGTGGTGGTAGCATTTTTAGAAGTGCTCTTGTTCAAACAAGAGATGGGTTTTATTATAACTATTCTATATTTACAGGTTCTGAAAACTCTGATGAAATATTAAATAGTTATTTTACAACTTTTTCTCCTATTATTAAACATGGTATTAATGTTTTAAATTATAAAACTCAATTTTTTACACAAAGAGTTCAAAGTGGTGTATCTTGTAAAGTTTATTTAAACAATAATTTACTTACTACAGGAAACACATCTGCATGGCTTGCTTATAATATAACAAGAATTGGAGGCTATGGTGCATTTACTCTTAATCAGAACAATAACGGTGTATTCACATTTAATAGTTTATTGTCTGAGGCTAATACGTTTGCTTTCCAAAGTTTTGTTAATACATCTTTAATGAATAATGAATTATGGTAATTAACACTAAACCAACTGTAAACTATATTGTAGGTTCAAAAGAACAAATTGAAAATGTTATTATTTCAATTGATAAACAATGTGGTTATCCTGAAGAAAATGGTACTTTAACTTATGGTAAAGCTGTGAAACATCCGAAAAAAGATGAATATATGTTGCCAGTAATTAGCTTTTACATTAAATATTTTGATGAAAAAGTTTTAGAAACTTTAGGTGTTGAAGAAATAGACAGCACTTGGATTGAAGCTCCTGAAATTAAATTTTCTAACTAATGGCAAAGTCAACTAACAAACAAAATATAAAAAAATCTTTTGGCAAGAAGAAACATGGTATTGCCAAGAAAAAACTTAATAAACATGAGTGCAAAAAAGAATATAACAGACAAGGCAGGTAATTTAGGGATGCCTATTTCATTTGAGCAATTTTCTAAAGACCCAGTTAAGGGTTTGTTGTTTATTGTTCTTATAGCTATTGGTTATTTATATGTGGACGGCAAAATGAATTATCAATCTCAGATTGCAAAGCACGAACAAAAGATTGAGCTACTCGAAAGCAAAGTAGATATACTTACCATTGCATTAAAGCGTTCTGACAGTGCATTGGTATCCGTTACAACTAAGTTGGAAGTTTTAACACAAATGGGAAAAATCAAATGAAATACATATTAATCAGCATATTGCTTCTGCTTATAGGTTACGGTGTGACAAAAACAGAAACTAAAGAAGCTACTACAGTAGATAGTATTCTTATAAAAAGTGAACAGACTTTTGCCAAAGCATCCAATGTTTGTATAAAAGCTGACGAAAAACAGAAGCAAGAAATGATTAAGATACAGGAGAAAGTTTTAACTTTGCAAACTCAGAACAAAGAATTAAAAGAAGTTATAATATCCCAACAAAATGAAATCAAAAACCTTAGTTCTACTCCTGTTGATACTGGTGAGCAATTCAACTTATTCTCAAAGGATTAGGGTTATAAATGGTGATACACTTGTTACGTTTACACGTACTCAAGCTAAAGCTATAAATGATACGTTCTTTGTTCAGAGGCAAACGATAAAGGAGCTTAGTAATAAGCCACCTGATACGATAAAGATAAAAGAGGTGATAAAGCAAGAGGCAACTGTTACAAGAGATGGGTGGATATTTTTAACTGCACAAATTGTTATATTGATAATTGTAATACTTGTATGAAATTTTTAAAAGATTTATTTGATGACAATAACTCTATCAACGAGAAAGCAGTTGTAGGGTTTATTGCTTTTTTTATGCTTGTAATAGCATTAGCTGTAGATTTAATTACAGGATACTTTGGTAATCCATTAGTTATAAATGAGTTTATATTTGATGGCTTTATGGTTATCATATTAGGTGCATTTGGTATTGCATCTGTAGATAAATGGATGAATAAAAAGAATAATTCTAACGGAAATGAGTAATATATCCAAACACATTACAATGAAAGAGGCTACCTTTTCCTCAACAGGTGAAGCCAAAGGTATTGACAATAGCCCAACTCCTGAACACTTAGAGAACATGAAGTTGTTGGCTGAAAAAGTATTTGAACCACTAAGGGAGTGGTATGGTAAACCTATAAAGATTAACTCTTTTTATAGAAGTAAAGCATTAAACTTAGCAATTCCTGGAAGTAGTTTGACAAGTCAACATTCTTTTGGGCAGGCTATGGACATTGATACCACCTCTGACAACAAGAAGTTATTTGATTATATCAAGGCTAATTTGACTTGGGATCAGTTAATTTGGGAATTTGGAACTGCTGAAAACCCTGATTGGGTACATGTTAGTTACAAAGCAACAGGTAATAGGAAGCAAATACTTAAAGCTAAAAAGGTAAATGGTAAAACTGTTTACGAACCATTCTAATGCCTGGCATTGAAAACAACAAATTAGACGGTACTATAATAGAAAACGAAACAATCAAATCTAATTACGTATTAGATTTTGAAGAAGTAGATTTTACTTTAGTATCTGTAAATATTCTAATAAATCTATTACTATTAGCAGTAATAGTTTATTTTTGTATAAAATTATATAATCAGAAGAAAAATGAGCTTTAATTTAATTCTTATTATTATTTGCTGGTATTTAGCCGGTATTTGTAATGGTTTTATGGATGCTATTAAATATCATGATGCTTATAAACATTGGGGTCCTTTTTGGTCTAAAGGTTCTTGGAAAAGATTATATGATGGAGATATTAACTGGTTTGAAAAGATATTTGATGCTGCTTTTGATGCTTGGCATTTATTTAAATACATTATGATGTGTTTATTTATATTATCTTTGGGATTAGCTTTTGCAACAAATTTACATATGTTTCAAAATATTCTAATTTGTTCTATAACCGTTTTATCGTTTATTATTGGATTTAAAACTACATATAAATAATTGATTATGAGATACTTACTTATTATACTAATTCTATCTTCTTGTTCTGCTCAATGGCATCTTAAAACTGCTATTAAAAAAGATCATAATATACTTAACAACCAAAAGTATAAAACAACTGTAATTGTTACTGATACTATTCATGATACTATTATGATTCCAGAACATAACTTTGAATTTACAATGGATTCTATCCAACAAGCTTATGCTAAACAAAACGATAGTTTAGTTATGGTTTACAATGATAGTCTTGTGTCCATATATATGGACTATGATCAATTATCAAAGAATTTTAAACTTAAAGGAAAAGTAAAAGAAAAGCTTGTACCTTACGAAGTTATAGTTCATGATACAGTTCCTGTTGAAGTTCCTTGTCCTAATCCTATCTATAGTTTAAGCAAACTAGAAGAGTTTCAGATATGGTTGGGTAGGATTTTAGGTTTATTATTAGTAATTTTGTTAATTATATATGGCATCAGCAAAAGAAATAATTTATAACTGGAGAAACTTGATGGAAGCAGGACGTATCAGTGATGATAGTCTTCCTTCTTATTCTCAGTTGTATTTTATACTTAATTATAAAAGAGCCCAATACTTACGTCAAGACCAAACTAAAAACTGGTTTAATATGGATACCATATACCAAGATCTAGGTTGTCTTGAAATGCAAGAAGTAGACTCAGCTGAATGTTGTCATTTTGAAACAGGTTGTACTGTATTTAGAACTGTTACAGAAATACCTCCTGTATTACGTTGGAAGTTAGCTTACGGTTTAAAAATATCAGCTATTAACAAAACCAAAAGGTTTGAAATTATACTTCCTGAAAGATTTGATTTTGTAGGTCATACAAGATACCCAAGACTTACAGAACCAGTTTACTATTTAAATAACAGATTATATACAAAAGACGTTGCTGCATTAAATGTTAGAGCTGCCTTGGTTGATCCAAGGGATGCTAAAGCTTTTAAATGTGAAAATGGTGTATGCTATACAGATGATATGGAATATCCTCTACCACAGGACATTTTAGATTTGATTACCAGAGATGTGATGGGAACAGAATTGAAATATATGCTATCATTAATTCCTGATGAAGAAAACAACGCAGCAGACGATAACCCTTAAAGGGTTATATAACGAATATAAAGATAAGTTACCCTTAAAAGCCTCATTTTCAATATATCACGATATATGGAAAACTTTAAATGAAGCTATAGTTGATTCTGTAATTGAGGGTAATACTGAAAAACTAAGTCATAGTTTAGGTTACATTACAGTTATGAGGTTTAAAGCTAAACCTAGATTAGGACCAAATAACCAACCTCTTTACAATGTAAATTGGGGTAAAACTAAACAATTAAGAAAAGAAGGTAAATTAGATTCTGATAAGTTCTTTTATTCAATCCGTGAATATAAATGTAAATTTATCCATAGAAAAGGTATTCGTAAATTAAAAGGATTTAAAGCTTATACTTTTAAACCATCTAGAACTAACGGTACAACTTCAAAATCAGGGGCTATTAATAAACTCTGTGATTATCTCTTGGAAAACAGCATAAATTATTTACGTTTTCCCTTGAAAAAATAATATCTTTGCTATATGAATTACACTACTGTCTCAGCTAAACAAGTTGTTGAACGTGTATTCAGTCTATTAGGAAATACAATATCTCAAGATTCAGATAGGTTTCTTGGTAATGTTATTGAATGGATTGGGTACGGTTTAGAACAAATAGGATGTCTTCCTGCAATGGAAAGAATATCTCAGAACTTTCAGGTTAGTAATGGTAAAGTAGAAATTCCTTGTAATCTATATCTTATAGAATCAGTAGCTCATGATAGTAAATGGTTACCTTATGGGTCTCAAGCATTTAACTATGATTTGCATTGTACAGATTGTATTAATGAAGGTATAGGTAAAGATCTACCTTATTCATATATTGTAAATCCTAACTGGTTACAAACTAATGTACCAGATGGAGAATATATCTGTATTACTTATGTTAAGTATGTAACTGATAATGAAGGCTTTCCTCAGATTCCTAACAAGGAAACTGTAAAAGAAGCTTTATTTTGGTTATGTTTAAGAAACCTAATGTTAGGTGGATTTGAGCATCCTAACAGAGAATTGGGTTATTCAAAAGCCGAAGCTAACTGGTTAAAATATTGTGGTCAGGCTGAAACTGATTTAGCATTTATGGATAAACCTAAACTGATAGCATTTAAGAATAGCTGGGTAAGGTTAATTCCTGAGATTAATGCTGAACAAAACTTCTTTGCTACATTGAATCAACCTGAAATTTTACAACAAAAGTTTCGTAACCATCGTCTATGATACCTATTAAAATGTGGAATGACGGGAATGAGTTAAACAAACCACAAAACTCTTCTCAGTTCAATAAAAATACAGTATTCAGTAAGGAGACCAGCTCAATTCATAATGAGTATGGTTTCCGTATTATATATGAATACAATGTTTTGACTCAATCTGATTTAGAACCGATTGGGTTTATTCCACTTATTGCTAATAAGGTAGCTGTATTTTCTGTTGTAAATAATAATCCTGATTATACTTCTGAAATAGGTATTATAGATAATGATATTTATAAACCTATTCTTAGAGATAATACTTCAATTAATATTAGTTTTGGTTTTAGTGTAGAAGATTTAATTCAAGGTAGCTTTAAAGTAGGATTAAACGGAGACTTAATTGTATATTGGGTAGATGGTAAAAATACCGACAAATGGTTAAATCTAACTAGACCTCAAGTAACTATTGATAATCAATTAAGATTAGCTGTTGCTAATGAGATTCAACAAATGATTGGTTACAGAATCAATAGTGAAATTAATATTGATCTGGTTGGTGTAGAAACAGGAGGTAGTTTAGAAACAGGTGTTTATTTTATAGTACCTGTATATATAGCAGACAACAATGAAACACATTCTTTATCAATTTCAAATCCCATTCAAATATCAGCAGTTGATAATTGGGGTGCTCCAGCAGGAACTATTTCTAATAAATCTATCCAGCTTACTATTCCTGCTGCTAATCTAGATACATCTTTTCAATCTGTAAAGATATATGTAATAGCTAAAATTAATCAATCATTAAAAGCATATGAATATGCTACTTATGCTAATACAGGAAGTAATATTGATATAGCTATTCCTTCTTTAGTTAATTCAGAAGAAGTAACAGTAGATTCTATTATAATTAATACAGCTTTATATAAATCAGCACTAACTATTGTATCTTTAGATGATGTTCTTTATAAAGGTCATCTTAGAGCATTTGATCAATTAAACCTACAACCTTATGTAAATAACATAGGTATTCAATGGGTATCTAAAGAA
>Ga0315909_10004014_pt1 | contig 17576 bp, 20 predicted proteins | sample LakEriMetagenome_11_FD_203527 | JGI IMG/M metagenome (GOLD analysis project Ga0315909, IMG submission 203527) | Freshwater fungal communities from buoy surface, Lake Erie, Ohio, United States - Buoy 2 MA125 | ecosystem: Environmental > Aquatic > Freshwater > Lake | place: USA: Lake Erie, Ohio...
TCTTTGCCTACCGCCAAAACTGCCACAACACCCAGACCGACCGCAACCCCAGCAAAGTGGAACGCCATGTAAGCGATCAGCCCGATGATGAAATGCCCTTGCTTATCAGCAGGCACATTCCGTAGCGGGTTGACCGCAAAGGCTAGAATGTCAGCCAACTTCATTTACTGGCTCGGCGCGGCTGGCTTGATAAGCGGCAATCACTTCTGGCGTATGCACCGCAGCGCAGATTGCTTGCACTCGCGCATCTTCGCCGCTGTAATCATCGCCTGGCGCAACGACATGGCGGTGCAATGTGCGGCTTAATTCTTTGCCGTCTTCCATAATTTTTGTGGCGGTTCGCACTTGAACACAACCATTTTCAATTACTTCAATTTGGTCAACTGTTACAATTTTTTCTAACATAATATCTCTTTAAGTTTGAGTGCCAACAACTGTACCGTCAGTATCGCTTGTCGGCGCTGACCCCGATTTAATACGCAATTTACCGCTAGTGTCTACCCATAGCCAACTTTGTTGTGCCCCGCTGTTTTGCGCAAATATTAAAGAATTATTTTCCCAATTAAAAGTAGCCCCTGCGTTAAATTGATGTCCGTTTGCTGTCCCCTGTATAAATTGAGTTTGACCAGTCCACCCAACACGAAGGCCATCAGTTCTAAACATAGACGTTTGCTTGTAAAGACTGTTGCTATACGTGGTCAAGAAACAAGCAGCATTAGCGTTTTGGTATGAGCAAGTTGGCGATACTACAATCAAATCTAACGGATATGTAGTTGTATTAAAATCAACGTCAATATCTGGCCCAGTTGAACGCGCCGAAATAATTCTTGTTTGGTTAAAAGTTATGCTCCAATTTCCAAGAGAAGCATTCCTTCGACCAAAAACCAAACGTGCGTCTGCTAAACCACCGCAAGAAACGCCGCTTCCGCTAACCGCCAATCTCCCCGCAATGTCAAACCGAAAGAAATTAAATGTTGACCCCGCATCAGTCCCTACATTGTTTTCGTACAAATAACAGTCGTTAAACTGCAATCTAAAGTCCGTTCCTCCAGTTACGCTAATTGCAGGAAACTTAAATGAGTTTTCAAATTCACATGCGATAAATGTTGCTCCACATTCAGCAGCCGATCCATTTCCAACAATATGCTGGCTTATGGAAAGGTTTGATGCACAAGCAAAAAACGTAATTGAATCGTTGGTGTTATTGTTTAAGTAATAGCTAATATCGTTTTGTTTTAACGTCAAATTACCAAAATAAGACAAAAAACAACCGTATAAATCTAAGCCTTTAGAGAAACCTTCAATGCGGCAAAATTCAACATTAGCTTGCACGCTTGATCCGCCAGCAATATCGCCAAAAACACGAATACCAACACCAGTTCGTGAACCTCTAGCGCCAATTGTGTTTCGCTTAATATACAGATTTCCAACGTAAGGCTGATTGTTGGTGGCAATATTGATTGCGTTACCTGTGTGGTCTGAAAGAATAATCGAGGCGTATTGTTGAGCGCCCACTAACCGAATAACGTCATCTGTAATGTTAATTGCCGTTGTTGTCCGGTAAGTACCAGGGGGCAAATAGACAGTGCCACCACCGTCGGCTATAGCCGCAGTAATAGCTGCATTTATAGCTGCTGCGTCATCTGTTGTTCCATCGCCAAGAGCGCCGTAATCAAGTACGTTGAATGGCGCGCCATTTATCATCGAATAGGTTGCTTTTGTTAATGACATAATTAAACCTTGTAAGAACAAGAAAAAATAAACCCGCCGGATGCTGTTAATTGAGAAAACAATAATTCGCTAGTTCCAGTTGTTTGACTCCAAACGCGGATAGTAGAAACAATCCCTGCTGGGTTTAAGTATCCCGTTAAACTTTGGCCTGCAGTAATGCTTAACCCTTGGCCTTGCCCAAAACTAACCACTGCAAAATTATTTGTGGTAGAACTAGAAGTAAAAGGAAACCCGTTTAGCCTGACATTTTGTGCTGTAGAAAGAGTACCTAAAGATGACATAACAATTCGGCCTTGAACAAAAACAGTGTTTCCAATTTTTGTGTAAGTTCCAACTTGCACAGAATATGTCTGCCCTTCAGAAGCCGATCCCGAGTCATCGCTTACAAACGGCGTCCAAGTGCCTTCTTCGTAATCATTAAAAAGCTCACTCGTTCCGGTGCCAGCCGTAGCAGAAAAGTCGATGCCTTTGCCGGATGTGCCGATGATTACGTTGCCTGTTAAGGATAAGTTACCAGCTCCAGGGTCAGTTGTTGCCCCAAGATTAACACCGCCAGCAAAATAGTTTGCCGCTGTGCCACTCGCGTAAATGTTCCACTTGTTTGCGCCGCTGGAAACTAACGCTCTGATGCCATAGTTGTTGGTTCCTTGCGTTTGGTCATCAACATAAATGCCATATTGATTGGTAATTGTGCTGCCCAAACCTTTTGAAGCATTTACACATCGCAAACCAAAAACGTCAGCAACCGTAAAGGAAGCTGCTTCAGTAAATACTCTGGCGTAATAGCCATAACCGCCTGTAGTAGCGGCTGACGTAATTGTCGGCGTAGAAAAAACGCCGATTTGACCCAAACCAGTTAAAGTGCTTGACGTAATAGAAATGCCATAAGAAGCATTTGCTGCCCCACCAACACCTAAAGTTGTGCCATTAAAACTAAGATTTGCAGATTGACCAACCGCGCTAGTAGACGAAGCGTAAAAAACTTGATTGGCCGTAAAAGATGTTAAACCTGTGCCACCGGCAGAGGTTGGCACAACCTTCCAACCAATTACTTGAACAACATTCGCGTTATCCTTGTAGAACAATTTACCATCGGTAATATTGATGGCGAGCTCCGACCCCAACGTGCTGTTAGTTAGACTTCCAGCAGTAGGTACAGCCGCTGCTGTACTTGTGCTATAGATCTGAATTGGGGTGTAGCCTGTTTGTGGCATTTTTGGTATTTAAAATTAAATGGTGGTAAATGTACTCATGGCATGAATAATTACGTTTAACGTGGCCGCACTTACTGTAATTGGCGACCCAGTTGTGTTGGTAGCTAACACACTAAAATAGGCCGTGTTTCCCGTTGTTGCAGGGGTAACTGTCAATATAAGACCCGGATAATATTTATTGCTAATTGTTGCGGTGCCAACCTTAAACCCGACCATAATTCCAGAAACCAATTCATCACTTACTAATGCCGCAGTTGTATTCGCGTTGATGGTGGTTGAAGTAATTGTTTTTTGAAAACCAAAAATTGCTGAACATGTATTCCCGCTGCCAACCTGCAAAGTTGTCGTTAATACTCCGTAGGAAACGCCATTAATTACAGAATTAACAAAATATTTTGTATTGCCTGAAGGTAACGTATTGCCGGTTGCTGGCAAAGTAGTTCCAATAACGCGCAAAAAATGCAACGCATTTCCAGCATTAACAACGTCAGTAGTACTTCCAATCCTGCAATTTTCAATGGTGATAATTTGTTGCGTGTTATTAGCAAAAATGCCTTCTGTACCGTTTAAATAGCAATTTGAAAGTCGGTATGTTGACGATGCCGAACTGATTGCTGGAACAGTTGGGCCACCTTCAAAGTAGCAGTTAATAAACGCGCAGGGGTTTGCTTGGTTTATATAAACTTTAGCCGTTGCAGGTGTTGGGTCAAAAATTACGTTGGTAAAATTTACTTCTGAAATTCTAATAGCTGGGTCTAAGTAACAATCGTAACTAGTATTACCTAGAAAATAGCAGTCTTGCACATACAAACAATTAATATAGCCGTTGTCACCCCCGTTTGTTGGTGGCGTGGCATTTATACCAATCGTGCAAGTTCTAAATTGTGTTTGGTTGATTGTTAAATCAAACCAGCTATTAATATCAACGCCTTTGTTGAAATTGGAAAAAAAACATTTATTTAATTTTCCGTGACCACCAAAAGTGTACGTGCCGTTAGAAAATAAAACGCCCGTGCCGACCGCTGTGGTAGCACCAAAAATCATCACATCCCTAATTTCGGTGTTACTGTCTAACGTAAAAAATACGCGATTTGCTAAATCATTTCGGCATCTAATTTTTGATTTTTGATAGCCATCGCCATAAGTTAAAACTCCAACAGGAACCGCAATAGCCGCATCAAGATTGTATGTGCCAGTTGGGAAATAAACTGCGCCAGCACCACTAGCGTATGCGGCTTGAATTGCTGCGGTGTCATCGGCCACGCTATCGCCAACAGCGCCAAAATCCTTAACGCTAACTGTCTGAGCTAACTTATCTTCAACATTAGTTGTTACAGAGCCAACAAAAGGGGCGGTATAAGATATTTGTGACGCATCGCCAGCCCCGCTGCTATTTAACTGTGAAGTTGTAAACTTGACCGACGCACCAACGTGCAAGCCAGATACAAACGTCACCGTGTCGGTATCAGTTTCCACATACGCATACTGAGCGCCGGGGCCGTACTGGTTTACGCCATCGACAAACACCGACAAGCTATTAGTGCTAGGCTGGTATTGCATCGTGGTCAGGTTAAATACCGTCTGGCCTGCGGTGGCGGTCTGGATTTCTTGCTCATTACTAAACGCAACAAAATTGCTGTTAATGCCTGTAATGTTGTCGTAAGTGCCAATCAAAACATTGTTAGCATCTTCGACCACAAACTTGTAAACAATCCCATCGGTTAGCCAGATTTCGCCGCTTGGCACACGCCCTGCGCTATCCAGCACAATCGGGTTAGTGTGCAAAGTGCTACCTGCAGCGCTGGTGTAAGTTGCCGCTGGCGTAGTCGTACCGGCAGTATAGGTGTAGATCTTTCCACCTGACAGCGGGTTGCCATTGTTGTCAAATACTTGTCCTGCGACACCAAAAACAGGGGAAAGAAAGACTGCCATGTCGTAATCCTTAGTTAAAAAGTACCGCCGCCAATACCGCCTGTCACCGTCATTACGCCAGTACCTGGGTTAAATTTGAGTTTAGTGCTAGTCACCTTTGCAGGCAAGCTTCCTGAGCTTGCCGTAACCCAAACCGGCAAATAGTCGGCGTTAGTGGTGGTATCGTCAGTAATATTGATGTTTGTTGCTGTACCGATAACAATCGAAGATGCCGCAACATTTTTCCAGTACTGCAACGCTGAGTCGTATTGGATCAAATCACCGTTGTTAATCGTACCAAACTGCACGTTTGAGTCGGTGCCGCCCAGCACCGACCCTTGCACAATCCGAATGTGCATGGAACCTGAACCGCCCGACCCAGCGTTAATAACCTCACCCATGTAGGTCTTTTGGTTAGGCGCTAACGGCTTGTTTTTTGTCATGCTGCCAACATACGCTGGGTTGTAGTACAGCGGGTCGCCGTCAGCCCATGTCTCGCCAACGCTCGAGCCGGTTGTATCAAACCCTTTTATGTCGCCGCTAACTTGAATCAACCCAAAATCGTTAAGTGCAATTGATTCAGCAGCGATACCGACAATCTGATTGGGGTCAGTCAAACCAATTGGCGCAGGCGCTACCGTAGTGACGCCGGAGGATCCTACTGCGCCGGTGTGATAGCACACTTGACCCTTAGTAATAGTGGCCGACGCCTTGGCGTAAACGTATTCCGCTTCACCTACTTTAAGCAGCACGTTAGATGTCATTTGAACACCTAACGTCGTGCCGCCATCCCAAGCCAGCGTGCCTACTGTTGTAGGCACCGATTGCGGCGTGGTATTAAACGTCGTCCACGGCAGATTGTCTTGTTGAAGCGCGGCAAACGTGCCCAACGCTGGGATCGGCGTAGCGGCCAACCCTTCAACTTGCTTTTGCAGTTCAGCAATCTGCTCATTAGCCGACTCTTCCGTCGGCTGAATTTTGGTTGCCTCAACATCAATAACGATGTCAACCAAATCTTCTTGCTGCGGCGCAGGCGGCCCGAGCTGCAGATCCGTTAGCGACGCCGTGTTATTACCGGCGCCCGTCAGATTAAACAGATTAAGAAAAAACCGATACCACTCCCGCGCGATTAGCCCCGTCCGCTCATCAATCAGCGGAACACGCGGTGGCGTGATATTGGTTAGGTTGGGTGGGCTAGGCATTCGTGCCGCTCAGCTGCAGCTCAGCGCCCATGATGGCAATCTTGACCGGATCGGTGCCGGAGATCTCGTACACGCGGTCACGCAGCTTCAACGTCATGCCCAGTCGACGCCAGAACACGCGGCGGTAGTACTCGCCTATTCGCCCCATGCCTGACCAGTGCTCGTTTGACCAGGTATGCCCGCCATCATCCGACCAACGCAACATGACTTGCGGGTCGCTGCCTTGGCCTAAGTTCAAGCCAATACCCGACTCGCAATCTAGCTGCAGCGTATGGTGGGCGGTACGTTTTAGGTTATTCTGGCCAGTAGGTAGCGCGCGCCATGACCGCAACCATTTTTGAATGCTGCCATTATCGGCGTACACGTCCAGATCAAACGCATAAATGTTGCCGTTTTCAAAATCACCGACAATTACTTCGTTGTTAAACGCCATCTGGCAGTTGCTGCGGTGGCGGGTGAACGATCCGTTAGACCATCCAGCTCGCTCATGCCAGGCTTGCGTTGAGGCGTCGTAGACCCACGTCGTGTTGGCTTGAGGAAAGATCAGCACGTAAAAGCTGTGGCCATCTTGCTGGTAGGTGTAGCCAATCGCGTCAGACAGGTTGCCGTACTGTTGAATGTGCCATTCGACGGCGTGGGTTGAAATGCGCTGGCCGGTGTAGCCGTTAGCACGGTACACAATACCTCGACCTCGAGCATCCGCACCAAGCCAAAAAATGCTGTTGTCCATCTTGGCCACCGAGTAGGCAGCTGCACACCCGATTTCGTTAAACGCGCCTTGGATGCGCTGGAGGGGAAAGGCTGCGGTGCCCGCGTCGTACCAGACTTCCGTGCTGTTAGCGCCAAACACCCAAATTTCGCGGTGGTCGACAATCAGGCTGATCAAATCATCTGGCGCGCCTTCGGCGCTGGCAAAATCTAGCGGGTCTACCGAAGTACCGTCCAGCAATGCGGTAATCCACAACTTTTGGCTATTGGGCTCGTTAAATACGAAATAGCCGTCAATGTAGCCAACCGTTACCGCACCAGGAAAATCAGGGTCGGTAATCGGTGCAAATACGTTGGTGTTTGCGTTGTAGATATAACCGTTAGGGTTGGCCGCGATGAATAGCTGCGTGCCATTATCGGACATGGATACGGGCCCAGTGCCTGCAATGGCGCCAAGTAAGGTTGCAGCGTAAGACGTATCAAGCTTATACAGGCTATTGCCCGACACCACGTAGCCGTAGTTGCCGAACGACCATAGCCCACGAATTGGCCCAAACCCTACGGTTGCCAACAGACGCAAGCCTGGCGCGCGCTGCAAAAAGGCAGGTTCCTTGCCGCCTTCAGGCACAATTTCAGGAAACAGATTGACCATACGTGCGTCCGCAGCGTTGACACTGCGGGCAACATAGGTTGATCCAAGAATAGGCGTTTTCACGGCTTAGTAGTTACCCGCGTAGATGTTAAACCGCTGACGAGTTGCCACTAACGAATACGGCATGGACATGATGTCGTCAGGATTGTTGATCCGCTTCAGGTTGCGCTTGGATGTCATCGCAATGCGTATAACTTGCGGTGATGGCTCGACACCAAACTCAGGCGCAATCTCCATCGCCAAGTTGTAGACAAACGCGCGCAGATAGCCTGGCGGAAAAGTCAAATTAGTCGCCAAGTTAGCGGGGTTAGACAGCTCTTGCACCGATATAAAATGCCACTCCAAAACCCGAGTTGGTTTTGGGTAAATGGTCATGGTGATGTCAGGAAACGTATTGTTCACAAACATCACTTGCGGGTACGTGCTGGTTACGGTTTTGACCGCAATACCGTCGTACTGTTGCTGGTTGATCAGCTTGATGCCGTACGAGACGTTGGTTTGCGGATCGCGGAAGTACGTTGCGTCGTCAATCAAAACGGGACGATTACCGACAAAGTTGCCGGTTGGCCCTAGCGTACGTGTGATTTCGTTGGGAGGCCACAAAAACACTTGGTCTTGCGTAGAGAATACCGCCAGACGTTCCGTGTTCCACGAATCAATCATCTGATTCAACGCTGTCAAGCTATCTTGGGATACGGATGCTGACGGCGTCTCGCCTTCTGCCAGCACACCCAACAACCGCAACGCTCGGTTAATTTGATCGCCAGCAGTAGTGGCCATAGTTACCCCTTTATGCTGCCGCCGCTGCTGATGAACGCCCGCGACGGCGTTTGACTTCTAGTTCGTTAGACGGCGCTGCTTCAACAACCGTTTCTTGAGACACTGCCTCTTCAACTTCCTCTACCACGTTAGGATCATACCGCTCCCAACCATTTTGTTCATCATATTCGGCTTCCATTGCCATAACTGCGACTTTGGTGCCGTGAACAGGGTGTCGTAAGTAAATAGTCATAGGTTAAGTAGGGGCCGAAGCCCCTGTAAGTTACGCAACAGTAAAGTTCAGACGGTATACAGGGAACGTCACCGTATTGGCAAGAGTTCCTGTAGCCGCTGCACGGATACGAATGCGGTCACCTGCTGCTACAACCAAATTGGCGGCGGCGCCGTTCAAAGTTAGGTTTCGAGCAGCGTTAGCGGTTAAAGCAGTACCGCCTGTGGATTTGGTGGTATTAGCGTCGGTGGCAGCCAACATCGCTGCCGTGCCTGCACCAGTAGTTCCCAAATTGGTGATTGAAAAAGTGATGTAGTCGGTGTTACTAGCCGTTAGTGCATCTACACCGGAAAATACTGCCGAAGCCAAAGTACCTGCTGCGGGAGCAATAACAAAAACATCACTGTTTCCGGTAGTTGCAATGGTGGCACCTTGTTGCGAAGCAGTCAGGCCGCTAGGAATGTTAGATTGAACTTTGGTAGTTGAATCAATCGTCGCGCCCGTAATGGTAGTGCCAGAAGTCAGTTCGGGGTCGCTAAAAGCGACACCTACTGGTTTGGTGTTAGGCATGATCTATCCTTTGCAAGACGGGGGCCGAAGCCCCCTATTTAACTTTAGGCAGTGCGATACAGAGTCCAAGTTGTGTCGCTGGTTTTACGAGCAACAAACGAAGCCGAAGTTTCATTGTTGATAGTCAGCGAACCAACGATTGTCCAACCAGTACCTGTACCAGCAGCCATCGTGATGTCGCCGGTAGTGGTGCCGATGTTAATGATTGTCCAGTTAAAAGTGCTGCCAACCTTTGCACTTGACACCAGATCATTAACGCCAGTAGTAGCACCCGATGTCACTACGATAGGCATCGTGTAGGTGGTGCCGGTTGTGCCTGGGTTAGCAATCAAAATACCGCCAGTAACTTCGGCAGCGGTCAGAGTAACAGCAGAAGTGCCCGTCTCCGTCAGCGGAGCAGGCAGATAGCCCATAACTGGTTCGTTAAGGTTGCCATCACCGAGCTGGTAGCCACCAGCGCCATTAGGAAGAGCCATGATAAGTTCCTTTCAAATAGAGTCGTTAATGGGGGCCAAAGCCCCCACCAATGCTTAGCCCCAGATACGGCAAGCCATTTGCGGACGGATTGTGCTGTAGCCGTACAGAACGTCGATACGGCAAGGCAGACGGTCGTTGTTGATGTCGTACTGACGAACAATACGCATCGAAATACCGTTGTGGACTTGGCGGGAAGCCATGTCTACGCCTTGTGGCATCAGCAGATCGGCGGTTGCAAACGTGATCGCATCCTTGTGATAGACCAGGTTCTGAGCGTACTGACCGGTAGCGTTACCCAGCATGGTGACAGTAGCGCCGGCTGCAGGCAGCGCGGACACGGTAGCCAGAGCTTGCGAAGCCGAGAACAGCGCAGGCGAGATCGACAGAGTTGCGGTTGACGAACCGGTAGCCGCCGCAGTTACGGTGAACTGTTGCAGCGAACCAGTCGACTCACGGGTCTGTGGGTTAACAGCAAACACGTTAGCGATGGTAAACACGTCGCCGACGTTCCAAGTTTTAGCCGAGCCGGTGAAGCTAATTGGCAGGGTCGACTGGCCTTCGGTGGTGACGGTCGAGGTCACGGTGATGCCGGTGCCCCAGTCGCCGTTGGTGTGCTGCTTGATCGACTGCGACATGTTGACTTCGTCGAAGCCCAACACGCCCATGCCCATCATACCGTTCTTGAACTGGCGGCTGATGGTGTCGGTTGGGTTGAACAAACCTTTCATGCCTTCGACCAGACCAGCGTTAGCAGCTGGGTTAACGGTTGCGTAGCGTGGCGCCATCACAGCAGCGTTTTCGTTCAGCTTCTGCTGAGCTTGCAGCAGAACGAGCGAAGTCGATGGGGTGGTGCCAGGGGTGCCGACCGAGTTGAACACGTTTTTGTACGCGTTAGCAACGTCTGCATCGATGCTGGAGGCCAGCTGCGAAATACGAGGTTTCAATACACGCTCTGCGAAATCATCCAGCTGCATGGTGAGTTCAGCGGAGGTGAAGTTCACGCCGATGTGCTTCTGCGAAGCAACTGTCAGGGTGGTGAACTGTTCGTTGTCGTCCTGCACTTGCAGCGCAGCGCCGTCAGTAACCAGAGCGCGGTCTGGTAAACGGATACGCAGTGTAGAACCAATTTTTGCGCCTTCAACGGCGAAAGAATCGTCGTACTGACGATTGACGTTACGCGTGATCACCAGGTTGTTCTCGAGGATTTCGAGCGCCTTGCGGGTGATCATGTCGATAGTAAGAATCGAGTTTGCCATGATAGTCCTTAAAAAAATTAGCGGTTACGTTGAGCTTCCCACTTTTTCATCTGGCGCTGGCGCTCTGCCTCAATCCACTCCGACGTGCTCATATTCTTGATTGAGCGTGGGTCGGTGGTGTCATAAGACGGCGTACCAGAGCCTCTGCCCGATATGGGCGCGATGGGCGGTGGGGCGCTTGTCGTTTTCTTCAAAACCGGCTCAGAAGCAATTTTTGCTTCAATCTTGCCGATCTCTTTGGCCTGTAATATGGGCGAATTCAGTGCGGCAATACGCGCGGCTTCTTTCGGATTTGAGCCCAAGTAATATGCAATATCAGGGCCAATATCCGACGCTTGAATTGTCTCAGCCATCGCGTTAGAGATTGGCAGCTTCGGGTTATAGGCGACTTGTTCAAAGTCGTCATACTTACCTCGGGCTTCTTCTTCCCTGTCGTGATACGCCTCAAGCAAATCCATGCGTTGCCGTTCGAGTTCACGCTTGGCCAGTAGTTCTTCCGCTTTGCGTGCTGCTAGTGCTTCGGCATACGCATCAACGGAATCAAACTGCTCTGGCGGCGGTAACTCTGCAGGTGCCACAGGCGCTGTTTGCGCTTTGCGACTCTGCTCGCGTTCCCACTTCCTTTGCTCTCTTGCAAGCCTTTTGCCTACGATGGCATCCAATTCTTCTTGTGTGAAGGTCTTGGTCTGCTGCTCGGTCGGCTGTTCATTCTCCGGCGCTAGTGTTTCTTCAGCTACAGGCTCTGCCGTCGGTGCCTGTTCTGGCGCGGGTGAATCCGCTAACTGATTTTGAAGCTCTTCTGACATAACTGATTCCTGAAGAATCCCCGGTCAAATGGGCCGGTACAGTTGCTAAATTATGCACCTAAGAACTACGGTGTCAAGGTGAAAACTGAAAAGGCGCGTGCTTATTCGTAAGCGACGGTATATTCGATGGTATTTGCAATGTCGATATACAACCCATTGCTAAACCACAAACCAGCAGGAAAACTGACATGCTGCGTGCCTGCTGTCGGCGTCACCGTAGCGACAATCTTGGGATCGCTGGTGCTGGCCGTAGCGCTGTCATAGATTGCAAACGTGCCGCTAGAGGTGCTGGAGATATACACGCCGTAGAGCTTGCCGCCGCCAATCTTGATTTGCTTGTCAGCATTGCCTTGGTAGTAAATTGCCATGATGTGTCCTTATGCCAAAAACTTCAGTTTGTAGATCGTCGACAAGTACAGCCCGACAATCTCATCAATAATGTTTTGCAGCGGCGTATCTGTCTTATCGACGACCTTGTACCGCATCTCTTCGATTTCTTCAAGCTGGTCTTGCAAAAACTCCAAGATGTTGCCTGGCTTCTTGGTCGACTGCAGCGAGATGGCGCCAATTAGCCCGTGACGGCCTTGGTAGGCTTCCGCAAACTTGTCCGCCAGATCGACGATTTCGTCGTAAAACGTGTTCAAGGCTACATGTTTGGCATAGCTGCGGGTGTTCAGATGCACCGAATGAGCCACATCGCGGCCCAAAAACAGAATGCCTACGAAGTTTGCGCAATTCATAGTGGTTGTCCTTCAGGCGGTATTTCGCCCATTTCTGGCGGTATTTGTTGCATGTCAGGTGGCATCATGCCCATTTCTTCGCCCATTTGGGGCATTTCGCCCGGCAGCTCGAGGCCACCTTCGCTCATCGCCAAGTCGCCGGTGCTCATGATGTCGCGCAGGGTCTGCATGACGACATCCTGCACTTGATCGGGCGACATAGCGCCGCCGACAGCGGTGAGTCGCTGCGTCTCGGCTTGATAGGCCTTGATCTCGGCCTCGAAATTCTTGCGTTCCATGTCTTGCACTTCGACCGACTGATTGACGCTGCGTAGCATCTGATGCAGCTGATCCAGCTCTTGCGCCATCGCCTGCATTTGCTGCTTGGCCATCTGCATCTCGGGCGACTCGTCGCCGCCTTCCAGAATCTTCGGATCGATGATCTTGGCAAAGCGCGCTGCCATTTCCTGCGCGCCAGGCCAGTCCATGTTCTTGATAAACAAATCGCCTGCAACCTGCCAAAGCTGCGGGTTGGACTGCAGGATCATGCCCATCGCATCCAATGCTTCCTGACGCTTGGTAAGATACGACGGGCCGGTGGTCACCACGACGTCGTACTTACCGACGCCGGGGTTGTAGATCTTGTCGATGACGATGTCGTTCTGGTCGCGAATCTCGCGCACCGCTTCTTGCTGCATCGGGTCAAGCTTGACCATGTCGGTGTCGCCGTCGACACCAATAATGCGGGCGATGCGCTGGGTGTCGTAAATCTTCGGAATCAGGTCAACAATTTGACGGGTAACGTGCCTAATAGCCCGCGCCAGATTGTCCACGTAATGATAAGTGCCAGTATCAGACTGACGCTCTCGCGCCAAAATCGCTTTGCCGGATCGCTCGTTAGACGTTGCGCCCAGGCTCGTATCGTACTGGCCAGTCGTTGACTTGATATCATCAGACGCCCCCATCTTGGCTTGGATCAGCCCGGTCTGCGGCAGCGGCGGGGCGGCGCGCTGCGGTAGCGGCAGCACGGCACCCGAACCATCCGTCACGTCGGGGTTGACCTCTAGATACGGCCAGTTCTGCGTGTTGGCCGTCTTCCACTGCATCTCATAGCCTTCGAACTGGCCGCCGTACCCAATGAAGGGCGCCTTGGGCGCCAAGGCCAGCATCTCGGCTTCTTGGCTTGTCCAGTAGTTGTACATGCGCTGGGCGTCCTTGGCGTTCCTCACCAAGCCCGACACGTACAGCTTGCCGTCGACTTCGAATTCGTTACCGATGACACGGATCACCGGAATCCAGCGGCCTGCCCAGTCGTTCGACTCCAGCATTTCATAGCCATTGGTCTTGCACCACTTGACTCGCTTGGCGTTGACCTCGCGGCTGCGGATCGGCTTGATGCCCATCTGCTTCATCTGCTTGGCTTCAGGCGAGCCTTCAAACGCCGTGATGTTGCCAGGGTACAAGTGCAGCACCGCGCGGTCGTACTCGATGTAGTAGTACTCCGCGATTCTGACCGTATCCTGGTTGATCCAGACCGAAATTGATTGGTCGCCTACGCCTTGTGTTTGCAAGGTCGAGAGCGGGCTGGCGTCGGGGAACATGCGCTCGTAATCCGCGCGTTGCAGGTCTTCGGTGATGAAGCACCACTTGGCATCCGCGCCGCACGGATCTTGAATCGTTGGATCCATGTAGACCGAGAAGCTGTTGCGAATGCGCGCGATCTTGATGTCTTGATCGAACGTGTCGTCGTCGCAGTATTCGGTCAGGATGCGGATGTAACCTTCGCCGTAGGCAACCTGGTTCTCGCAGGCGGTGTCGTAGGCGACGTCGGCGTCCGAGATGTACTCGATGTGCCTGACCATGCCGTTGTAGATTTCGGCAACTTCAGGGTCGGCGCGGTCGTCAGCGGGTATAACTTTGCCGCTCGGACGGTTTTGTCTTTGGTCATTGGTGACCTGCCGTACGTGCTGGGGCAGCTTGTTGATCGTCAGCGTCGGGCGGGCGTTGATGGTCTGCCCTTGCACGGCGCCACGCGTTGCCAGCACGTCCGCTGGCCACTGCCAGTGGTTATCGGGCGAGCCTGCATAGAAGCGCAGGTCGTCTAGTTCGTCTTCCCGGCTTTCAGACAGCGCAGAAATCGCCATTTGCAGGCGTTTTCGCATCGTTGCGAGCACATCCTGCGTATCTTTCTTGATGTCGTCTGACGGAGGATTTCCGCCAATATCAGCGACTTTTGCCGCCTTATTTATGCCGGTGTAGTCCATTTATTTCATCTTTTTGGCGGGTTTTGCCGCTGCCCGCTTGGTTGCGTACGCGATGGCGACCGCCTGTTTCACCGGCTTGCCGCTTTTGACTTCGGTACGAATGTTCTGCTTGAAGGCTTTTTCGGATTTCGACTTAATCAGCGGCATGTCACTTCCCCTTTTTCGCCGTTTTGGCCGACTGCTTGAACGCCTTGGCGGTCGGCGCGCCTGGTGCGCCCGGTTTACGCATCTTTTCGCCGCTTCCGGCCTTGATGCGCTCGCGTTTAGCGTGAATGTTCGCGTACAGTCCTGGGTCGCCTGGCTTTTTCATCAGCATTTCCACCTTTTCAATGACGCTTTGGCGCGCTCGCCATCCTTCGCCTTCGCCGCTACGGCACCCATGCGGGCACAGAACGACTTTTTCCTGCCCTCATCCGCTTTCGTCTTCGGATTCGGCGCCGGTGCCTTCAAATTCGAGCCCGTCTCGCGGTTGTACTTCTCACGTCCCTTGGCGGTCAAGCCTGCACCCTTAGATACCGGCAGCTTCTCGCCCCGGCCAACACTTAGTGACACGCCTTTCTTAGCCATCACGCCCCCATCCAGCCGGTTGCGGCTGCCACGCGGGGCGTGTAGCCGTCACTGCGACGCGCCGCACGCTCGTAACCCGACTCGCGGCTGGCCACCGGGAACGCGAACGTCACCGCGAGGGCGTCTGCTGCATCCGGCGAGGCGAGGCCGCGTGACTTCATCTCTTTCTTGCCTTCCAAATAGATCGTACCCGACGAGTCGGGCTTCTTCATCGGGCCGGTCAAGTCCGCTTTTAACTGCCGATCATTCGGGATGCTGGCCGTCTTCAGCCACTCCTTCATCGCGCCCCACATCTCGGCGCGCTTGTTACCCCACATGACCGGCTTGCTGGACTTCCAGCCGAAGTTCACTCCCCGCACCTTGTATCGCTGTTCTTTTAACCTGTCAAGTATGCCGTAGCCCAGACCGCCTTCGTCGATGATTGTCAGTGCTGGCCGGTACTCTTCAATTGCGTCGATCACCCGTCCGACGGTCGTCATGGTGTCCTCGCCGTGGTAGCGTTTGATCGCGACTAAATCCCGTCCTTGCCGGACGACGATGACGGTGGCGTCCGCGCCGCCGCGAGCTGGGTCAACGCCGATAACAATTGGCGCCGTTTCGTCCTTGTAGCGTGGCCGACTGGCGGCGTCGTCGACAGCACTCGCACCAATAAACTGATCTTCGCCAGCCGATGGAAATTCACCGTAGACTTCAACCCGAGCCTGCGGCGAATCTTCGCCATACTCCGCAATGATCTGCTCATAGATTGCCTTGTCCGTATCTTCGACTGTGCGTGAGTCGATGTTCTCCGTCTGCCAGAAGTTGCGCTTGGCATGGAAGCATTCGTAGAAGTAGCCTTGGTTGCGTCGGGGGTTACTGAACGCGAACCAATACCGGTCTAGGATCGGTTCCGTGAAGAAGCCCGCACCGACCGACCAAATCGCGTCCGGTATACCGGAGGCTTCGTCGAAGATCAGCATCATGCCGTCGTGGTTGTGGACACCAGCGTAGCTGTCCGGATTCTCTTCCGACCAGAGCTTGCCTTCGGCTGCCCAGTAGCGCGTACCTTTCTTCAAGTCGCGCTCGACCAACTCAGTCAGCCACTTGGCTGGCGTCAGCTTGGTAGCACTAATCTCCCACCAGTGGTTGTTGATCACCATCGCCTGCCACTTGGTCAGCTCACCCCACGTCACCGAGCGGAGCTGCGCTTCACTGTTAGCTGACACGATCACGCTCGACCCGATGCGGGTCGTCAGCATCCACAACACTAGCCAACTGACCAGCGCCGACTTACCAATACCGCGGCCAGATGCAACCGCTGTGCGCAGGGCGTCCATGTCGACCTGACCCTTGTTGGTCTTGATGTGCGTGGCGATGCGTCGCAGTATCTTGCGCTGCCAGGTGCGCGGGCCTTTGAACTTGGCCAGCGGCGTATTTTGTTGCCCCCACGGGAACGCGAACAGCACGAACGCCTCGGGGTCGTCGGCTATCTGCGGCGCCCATAGGCGCGCCATTAGTAGCTGTTCGCCCTCGGCGTCATAGATCGGCTGTTGCGCCATCAGTCAACAAGCGCGTCGATGATCCAACGCGCAACGATAGTAAAGAGTAAGGCGCCAAGCAAACTCATACGCGTGCCCTTTCGGTGATCGGCATCTCAAGTCGCTGCGGTTGCTGCTCGGTGATCAGACCGTCGATCACGCGTTCCTGCGCCTGCTGCAGCGCCTGCGTGATGCTGATCCGGTTCGTGATGTCAACGCTAATCTCTTGACGTGCTGTCCAGCCGTGGCTGTGTTGCAGGATGGCCAGCGCCGCCTTGGCGTCGCCTGCGCGGGCTGCGTTGCGCAGATGCAGGCTGGCCTCCATCTCGGAGTCAGCGCGTCCTTTCTGTTCCGCCATCGCAGCCGCCGGGTCGAGCTCGCACAGCTGCCGGTATTCGGTTGGGAGCAGGCCAGCAGCTAACGCCAGCGAGTCACCCTTCAGACCTAAAGCCGCCGCGTCATAGATCGCCTGGAGACGCGCTTCGGTCGCCTCCACTTTGCGCGGGGTGAACGGGATGGATTTGAACACTCAAACTCCTGCAATAGGCTGTTGGCGCTGCCTTGGACTTTACCGCAGCTTGCCAGCCTCAGGTATCTCTACCGCCAACATGCAGGGGATATTAGCGGATTTCTACAAAAAATAAAAAAAATTTTGTCTTTGGGGCGGGGAGCTATAAAAAATAAAAAATTTTGTCTGACACCTCCGTGGACGTGACCGCTCGGCGCCGGCCCCCCACCCCCCAGGTTAGTAAGCACTCACTTTTTTGCCTAGGTTAGTGAGCACTAACTAACATGTTAGTGAGCACTCACTTCAAGCTGCCAGGTTAGTGAGTACTAACTTACAGTTATCAGCCTGGCAAGTTAGTGAGTACTTACTAACATCTGTGGGCCATGTGGACTGTCCACAAAAAGTGAGGGCCGAGGCCTTTTTGCTGTTGCCTTTTTGTATATAAATCTGTGGATAAGTATTCTTTTGCAAATAACCCTACTA
>Ga0315909_10004015_pt1 | contig 17574 bp, 15 predicted proteins | sample LakEriMetagenome_11_FD_203527 | JGI IMG/M metagenome (GOLD analysis project Ga0315909, IMG submission 203527) | Freshwater fungal communities from buoy surface, Lake Erie, Ohio, United States - Buoy 2 MA125 | ecosystem: Environmental > Aquatic > Freshwater > Lake | place: USA: Lake Erie, Ohio...
AGAAAATGGCACAATCGATATACATACAAATTACTAAGAGAGGAATGGCAACGGGACCTTTCACTATCTATTGGGACAACTTTAACAATATAGTTGAACAAAATGTTAAAGCGTCTATTTTAGATGCAGGTTATGTGGTATCTGTACCTGATGCCGCACAATACATAGTTTTAGAAAATATGGATCCTTGTGGACAGAATAGTAACTTTAGATACATTGTTCCTATAAGTCCGACTCCGTCTCCATCAGTTACTCCATCTTTCTCAGTTACTCCGAGTGTATCCATCTCAGCCACACCTAGCGTATCTGTTACTCCTTCAGTTACTGTTTCAGTTACGCCTAGTGCGACGCCAAGTATATCTATATCTGCTACGCCTAGTGTATCTGTAACTCCATCGGTATCTGTTACACCATCGATATCTGTTACGCCAGCTTCTTCGGTTACTCCATCGGTTTCTGTAACTCCATCAATAACTATATCGCCTACAAGAACTGCGAGTGTTTCTGTAACTCCATCAGTATCTGTAACGCCTAGTGAATCTGTTACACCTAGCGTGTCTCTAACACCGGGAGTTTCTCCTACTTCTTCTGTATCAGTGACGCCTTCTATTTCTGTAACGCCTTCTGTTTCTATAACTCCTACTAGAACAGCGAGTGTTTCAGTTACTCCGTCGATATCTATAACACCTAGTATATCTATCACGCCTACTAGAACTCCTAGCGCATCAGTTACACCTTCAGTATCAGTAACTCCTAGCGTATCTATTACGCCTACAAGAACTGCAAGTGTTTCAGTTACACCTTCTGTATCAGTAACTCCTAGCGAATCTGTTACTCCTTCAATATCTGTAACTCCGAGCGTGTCTATAACTAGAACGCCTTCTATTACGCCTTCTAGAAGTCCTTTAACAATCACAGCATTATACTATAATAATCAAGAATATAGCGATGGAACTGTATTCTTAGATGGTAATTTGGCGGTTAATCAAAATGGAGGTAATATTGTTAACGAGGTATTCACAACTCCTGGTGATGTTTTATACACTGGAGGAACAATATACCAAGATGATTCTATATTTGCTCAAGCTTCTGGAAATACAACATCGTATCCAAAACCAACATTCGGTACTTCAACAAGAAGACTATTGGTTACAGATAGTGCTGGTAATACAATCAACGATACTACTGTAGATTACAACTCAAGCACAAATAAAACGTTTAGCGTAGTTGGAGGTAGAACTTATTATGTAAGAGGTTATACTAACTTTAGTTGGCCAACATCTGCTATATTATATATTTCTGGAATATTCCAAAACGAATCTGGAGAATATATTTTCGTATATAATTTAAGTGATGCCGTAGATGGAAATTTCACTATAGATTCTCCTTACGGTATAGGCGCTAATATGTATCTTGGTACAGATTGTTCTGGACCAGCTGAAGGATCTATAGGCAATAGTTCGTCTTCAACGGTAACAAAAGGTCAGTACGGAACATTTAATGTTGGTACAGGAACGTACGCTATTTACGGATTTGACGCGTATAGCATATATAACGTTGTATACATAGACGGATCTCCATATTTCCCAGGTAGCACTTTTACTAGAGGCGTTACCACGGTTACCGTTGATATTGACACAAACTGTAATGCTTTTGCTTAGTATCACTTTAAACTAAAATTTTATTAAGTTTTAAAAATTGATTAATATTGGGTTATGTCAAAAATCTTCGTTTCGATAGCGGCCTATAGAGATCCCGAACTTTTACCAACTTTAAGAGATCTAATTAACAACTGTCAAGAGCCTGAAAACTTGCACATTTGTGTGGGCTGGCAACACTCTGAAGAAGATACTTGGGACAATTTAAACGAGTTTATTAGAGATGACAGATTTACTATATTGGATATTAACTACAAAGATTCATTGGGAGTTTGCTGGGTAAGAAATAAAATTCAAAACTACTATAATGGAGAAGACTATTACTTTCAATTAGATTCTCATCATAGGTTCACAAAGAACTGGGACAGAACTTTAAAAGATTACGTTAGTTACTTACAAGTTAAGGGTCACAAAAAACCAATTATATCAGCGTATATACCAGGATACTTCCCAGAAAATGATCCAGCCGGAAGAGTACAAGAAGTGTGGGGATTAAATATCATGAGATTTTTACCTGAAGGCGCGGTATTTTTACAGCCTTTTCATGTTCCAAATTGGCTGCATATAAAAGAACCATTTAAAACTAGATTCTTATCTGGTCATTTTATATTCACTATAGGCAAATTCGTAAAAGAGGTGCCTTACGATCCTAAGTTTTATTTTCATGGAGAAGAGACTAGTCTATCTGCTAGAGCTTATACTCATGGGTATGATCTATTCTCACCACACAGACCAATTGTTTGGCATGAATACACTAGAAATGGAAAGCAAAGACATTGGGATGACCACTCAACTTTCAATCAATTAGATAAATCTTCTTACGCTAGATTCAGAGCCTTATTTGAAATGGACCCAGGAGGATGCCCTCCGTGCAAAAGAAAGAGTTTAGAAGGTTTTGGTTTTGGAACTGAGAGAACTTTAGAGGATTATGAAAAGTATGCAGGTCTTAAGTTTAAAACAAGACAAATACACAGAGAAACTTTAGCAGATCAGTTTCCTCCAATAATTTCCGATTACGAAAGTGGTCTAGTTAGTAAAATAAAATACTGTATAAACGTATATAAAGGATCTCTAAAAGAGGAGGACTACGATTCTGTTGCAGTGGCATTCTTGGACGATAACGGTCAAGATTTATACAGACAAGATATCACTGGAGACGAATTGAGAGGTTTAATTAGTATGAACCCTAATGATCATTTCATTCAAATATGGAGAGAATACGAAAGCGATAAGCGTCCAGTATCATGGAGAGTTTGGCCTCATAGCGCTTCTAAGGGTTGGATGGACAGAATTGAGGAGAAGATTAGCTACGAATAAGCTTTTATCAAATATTTATATAAAACACGCGTGCCTTTAATAAATTTAAAGTCTAGTTTAGCCAAGGGCCCACAAGCTGCAGACGCTAAAAATGACAATAACAAGCTTTACGAAAATCGCACAAGGAGCAGAAATATTCCTTTTGAGAAACAAGCCGGAGCACAAGCTTTTGCAGATACTTACGTACCAGGTCCTCCAGTGGAAGGTGTACCGTATTCTTTGACCCCGCCTGCTTCTCTTACGCCTTCTGTTACACCTACTTTATCTCTAACTCCGAGTGAAACTCCAAGTACTTCTATTAGTGCCACGCCTAGTATTAGCGTTACGCCTTCTATTTCTATTACGGCCACAGTTTCTCCTACCGCTACGCCTAACGCTTCTAGAACTCCAAGCTTTACTCCGAGTATTACGCCAACAATATCAATAACGCCTAGCGTTACCCTTACACCCACTAGAACGCCTTCTACTACACCTAGTGTATCGATTACTCCGAGTATATCCGTTACACCATCGATATCAGTAACTCCTGGTATTTCTGTTACTAACACGCCTACTGTATCGCCTTCTCAAACGCCTAGTATATCTATAACTCCTTCGGTATCTTTATCTCCGTCGGTTTCTAGAACTCCTAGTGCTAGTATTAGTGCAACTGTTTCTATAACTCCATCTGTGTCCGTTTCTAATACGCCTTCCGTATCGATAACGCCTAGTGTTTCTGAAACTCCTTCGGTATCTATTACGCCTACTAGAACACCAAGTCAATCTGTAACTCCAAGCGAATCTGTTACACCAAGTATATCCGTTACGCCTAGTTTATCTAGTACCCCTAGTGTAAGTGTAACTCCAAGTGTATCAATAACGCCTAGTGTATCCATTACGCCTAGCATTAGTGTAACCGCGTCCGTTTCAGTAACACCTTCAGTGTCTGTTACTCCTAGCGTTTCAGTAACTCCTAGTATTTCAGTTTCACCTACTAGAACTCCTAGCGTATCGGTTACACCAAGCATATCAGTAACACCAAGCGTTTCAATTACGCCTACTAGAACTCCAAGTGCATCGGTTACTCCTTCTGTTTCAGTTACTCCGGACTCTTCAACGACTCCTAGTGCTTCTGTAACTCCAAGCATTTCTGTAAGTAGAACGCCAAGCATATCTGTGACTCCAAGTGTTTCTGTTACTCCAAGTGTTTCTGTTACTCCTAGTATTTCCTTAACACCTTCAGTTTCAGTAACACCAAGCGTTTCTATAAGTAGAACTCCGAGCGTATCGTTAACTCCGGCGGTAAGCAACACGCCTGCAGCAAGTAACACACCAGCGGTATCCAGCACACCAGCTGTAAGTTCTACTCCAGCAGTAAGTAGTACTCCATCTCCAAGTAACACTCCTGCGCCTTCCAATTATTTTATTAGCTGGGGCTTCCAACAAGGCGCACAAAGCGGAGAGTTTAGCATATCAGTAAATGGAGTTCAAGTAGTGTATGTAACAAGCACTAGTAGTAATACACTAACAGTACCAATAGGCTCTTACATTACTGCAACCGTTGGAGCAGGCGCTCAAAGTTCTTTAACCGCACAAGCTGATTTAGTAATTTATGATGGAGCAACTAAAATATACGATATTTCCAACCAAGGTTATCCGACTGCTGGAAATAGTCACACTTATACTCCAACTGATAACGGAACTATAGACGCAACAGCTTATGAATTTTAATTATTACTAAAAAGATAAACAAAGAAATATAAAATAAAAGTTTTAAATTCTGTTATGGCAAAGAAACAACCTACAATTTTGGTGCATCTCCCATCTTATAGAGATCCAGAATTAGTACCAACAATCAAAGACGCTTTAGCGCAGGCAAAATATCCAAAAAGAATTCACTTCGGTATTTGTAGACAGTACAACCCTGAGGATCAATTCGATAATGTAGACGAGTTTAGAGGTGATAAACGTTTTCATATTATGGATGTTTTGTATACAGAGGCTCAAGGTCTACCATGGGCAAGAGCTCAGATTAACGAAAAACTTTTAACCAATCAAGACTACATTTTACAATTGGATTCTCATCACAGATTTGCAAAAGACTGGGACGAGACTTTAATTGAAATGCATAGCGGTTTAGAAGCTCAAGGTTACAAACCAATCTTAGGGGCTTATTTACCTTTATACACACCGTTTAACGATCCAGAAGGTCGTACTATGGAGCCATGGCAGCAGACCTTTGCTTGCTTCTATCCTCATGGAACTATCTTTATCAGACCAGGCTTATTACACGGTTGGCAAGATATGACTGAGCCACCAATGAGTAGGTTCTTATCAGGTCACTTCTGTTTTGCTAGATCTGAATGGGCTAAAGAGATAAAACACGATACCGATATTTATTTTAGTGGAGAAGAGTTGAACTTAACAGTTAGATCTTACACTCACGGATACGATTTATTCCATCCACACAAGTTAGTTGTTTGGCATTCTACTATGAGAGAAGAGAGATCTGGTATGTTGAAGTGGGACGATGATTATAAGTTGGGAGTGGATTGGTTCCAAAAACAAGACTACGCAAGAAAGAAGATTAGAGTATTATTAAGAACTGAAGAAGATCCAACTATTGATTTGACTGGATATGATTTGGGTACAGTGAGAACTTTAAGAGATTTTGAAAAGTATGCTGGATTCCACTTCAAAAGAAAAGCTGTTCAGAAGTATACACTAGATAATAACTATCCGCCTAATCCGTACATTGCAGACGACGAATTGTGGGAGCAATCTTTTATGGGATCGTTCTATCATTTGGTAACTATTTATCCTCATGATTTTCCAAGAAAAAATTATAAACACATTTTAGTTGCATTCGACGATGCGACAGGTAAAGCGGTAAATCACAAATATATTACTGGCCAAGAGTTAGAAAATTTTATGCACAAAGGACAGCAGATACACTACGAAGAATTTTTCTTGACAGATGTAAAACCAACTAGAGTCGTATTTTGGGGATTCACAGAAGAAGAAGGTTGGGTTGAAAGAATAGAAAATAAAATATAATATGAGCTGGAGTAATCAGATAAAAATAAGTTACGATGTACAAAAATTCCCTTTTAGAGAAATCATAGAAGAGGTGTTGGGCACTAAATTTATAGAGAAGATACACTTAGAACAAGAATATGATGTGTTTGTAAAGGGCACGGACCAATCTACAAAGTGGCACAAAATGTACTATAGTAATTTAGATAAGTTTTTACCTCATTACGAAAAGTTTATATACGAAGTGATAAGACCTCAGTTTCAAGAAGAATTAGTATATCAAAAAATACCTACATTCAGAACTCAATTGGTTCGTAATTTGGGTGTGTTTGCTTTCCACAAAGATAGAGATTATCAACACAATCAAGCAGAAGTTAATTTTTTCTTACCAATTACCGACGCTTACGAAACCAATACAATTTGGGTAGAATCAGAAGAGGATAAAGCTGATTATGCGCCTATGAATGCTTTGTACGGAGAAACAGTGCTATGGAATGGCTGCCATTTATCTCATGGAAACAAACTAAACACTACGTCAAATACAAGAATTAGTGTGGACTTTAGAGTAATTCCTATTTCAAAATATCAAGAAGATCCTGAAGCTGGTTCTATATACACTAAGATGAAATTTGCAATAGGAGATTATTATAACGTTACAGCCTAATATGTTTGTATTTAATTTATTTGGTCCTGCTTTAAAATACAGATTAGACGTCTTTGATCGTTGTAATCCAGATATTAGCGATTATGTAATTATAATGACCGATAGAAAGTCTTATCCATTTTATAAAGAGTACCACGATAAGTACGAATTTTTTTTCATAGATGATGTAGTTAGAGACGAAATTAGTTTAAAATATGAATTGATTCCTAGTAATTTTATAGACGAACAGGATCACATAAAAAATTTAAAATCTTTTTACGAAGAGAACAAAACAAATTATCCCTACGATATAAATAGATTTTGTTTTCACATCATGATAGAAAAAGGAATTACTAATTTCTGTATTATAGACAGTGACACGTCCGTAGTGAACGATATAAACAGAGTAAAGCAATTTTTTAATTCAGTTCCAAAGGGAAGTATGTATGCTCCATTTTATATGTACGAACATACAGAGATATCTCAAAAAAATAAATTTTGGAGCGAAGTAAAAGACATATATGAAATAGAATTGGATCTAAAGATTCCAACCGTAGAAGTAGCAGACAATCTAACCAATCTATTTGATTCTGGCAAAATTGGTTGTATTAACGATGGATACCAGAAAGGATTTCATTTTAATAGGATAGAAGATATGAAACTATTTTATAAGATTTGGAATAGTGCAGTATCGCATTTACTAAAAAGAAAAATGGAAATAGCTCCTAAACCAATAGAAGACAACATGTCTTTAGATACTGTTTCAGACGGAAGAAAAATATGGTCTCCTGAATTTGTTTGCTCAAATCTATTCTTTTTCTTTTATAAGAATTTAGGATATAAGCATATTGCGAATATGATAATCAACCCTGGAGATACCTATCCATACAGTTGTGAAATAAGGAATCAATACGGAATGGAAGATAGATTAATTTGCAGGCATAGACCAAAACCAGAGGACAATTTGTATTACGGAGAAATTCCTCCTAGAGGAGCTTGGCATAATTACACATTCGATTATAGTAATATAAACACTATAAAAGATTTTGTATCAAACAATAAAGAGAAATTGGAAAGCTATTATAAAGAATATAAATTTGAAGTAGAAGTTACTGATACTCATGTATATCCTAAAATAAAATTGATCTAATGAACGATTTTAAAACCGAAGTATTAAATTATCAAATAGTTCACGGTAGAACGGCTATTCAGTATTTTAAAGATAGCGGTATAACTGTTTCTATAGATCCAAGCATTCATGTTTATACAATACTGGATAAAAGTTCTACAGCAATATCTACTTTGGACATGATCAAAATAAATAATAATAAAGTAAATTATGTAATAGTAGATCGATACATTAAGTGGGAAACTAAAATATTTGAAAGTATTAAATACATAAAAGATAATTACGATAGTTTACCAGCGTATGTTTTGTATGTAGATGCTTTTGACGTTATGTTTGCTAAAGACATTACAGATCCCAAAGAAATGTTGGACTTCTACGATTGTAAAATTTTATTTAACGGAGAACACAACTTTGGACATACAGGTTTTCAAGAACCTTACGAGGGTTATTTTAGCAAATTATACGAAGAAGAATTCAATTTATGTCAACACTTAAATGAAAAAAAATATGGAGTAAATGCGCAAAAGAGTTTAAACGCAGGAGTTTTTTTAGGGGAGAAGGAAGCCGTTTTAAAAATGTTGGAAGAGACCTACGAATTTATGACTCAAGATCCTCAAAAAGGTTTCCCTTACGGATGCAAAGACGATCAGTGCCTCCTAAAATACATACACAATAAACATTTTGATACTATATCTGTCGATTTTTTCAATAGATATTTCTTATTTTGCAATAGGTTAACGTTCTCAGAAGACACAGAAGAGATACACCATTTTCAATTTTACAATAGATTCAAACACCTTTATAAACAATAATCATGAAAGATTTTTATTTCATTTTCCATCCAGTTGGCCCTCAATTTATCAACACAATGTTGGTAACTTTTAAATACATTCCAAAAGAGTGTAATGTAATAGTTATGACTCCTACTCCTCAGCTATTAAAAGACGTTGTAGTAGATTTTAACTTAATAGTTTTAGATACAGAAGATTTGATTGACGATTTCACTAGACGCACTGACAATGTGATTAAGGAAACAGATCACGATGCCTATATGGAAATCTTACAAAAGAATCTAAAAGAGAATAAAAGATTCTGCGATATTACTAACAGATGGATTATGCCTTGGTTGGTAAAAAACAATATCACTAGGTTTGCTTTGGTTAATGCTGACTCTTTGATAAATTTCGATGGTGAATTACAGGAGCAGTTCGACCATATGAATAATACTTACGAAGGAAAGAACGTAATGTTCGGACCAATTATGAGTCACTTCTACGATAAACAAGCATACATAACAAAATATGGTCACATATTTGATAAACACGGAATTCCTAAAGAACACATATTTGAATTACCGGAAACTTTAAAAGCTTTCGATGGTTGGATGAGAGGATTTCTTTTTGACAATACTGATTTGGTTCAATTGTATTTTAATATATGGGACGATATTATCAAGCACGGATACGAAATGGATTCTGATGATTTAAAGCAAAATCCTTGGACGGTTACGGACGAAGGATTAACCGCTCTTATTGCGGAAATGATTGCTTTAAAACACGGTGTATTAATAGAAGATATTGTATTTAACTCAAGAAGATTGGTAAAACATATCTATCACCCAGAAAATGATTACTTCGGTTTACATCATGATTTCTTATATTCCAATATGTATAAATTACAAAGAGCTTCCAGTAGACAAGAATTTTATGAAGTGAACAAAGACACACTAGTAAATTTTTACGGAAATCAAAATGGTATTCCAGCAGAAAGAGTTCACGAAGTTATTTACGATTTTAAAAAATAAAAAAGATACATGGCAAATATATCATTTTATGGATCTCACAATGCCGCTTACGTAGTAGAAGAAGACGGGAAGATACTTTTAGTTCTAGAAGTAGAAAGATTTCTAAACTTTAAGAACAGTGGTTTGGCGCAATATTTGTGTCCAAAATATAACGATATAGTATTTTTTGCCAAGTATATACCTCAGTTCATAATGAAAAAATTAAACATCTCAGAATTTGAGAATTGTTATTTTTTGAATTGTGATGTATTGGTAGAACAAAGATATGAACTACAAACTTTCATAAAAGCAAAAAACTATTATCACGGTTTACACCATCAATCTCATGCCGCTGGAGTTTTCTATCAGTCTCCTTATAAAGAAGCACTAGCTTTTTCTTTTGACGGTGGAGGAAACGATGGGTGTTTTAATATATACCATTGTGAAAGAGGACAATCTCCAAAATTATTAGAGTGTGTTTTAAATCCATATGATAATACTCCGCATGTTTATTATGATCTAGGATTTCCTTACATGGTATTCGGTGATTATTTAGGCGACATTAAAAAAGAACCTCTTAATATAGGTAATCTAGTTTACTCTGGCAAAATTATGGGACTTGCTTCTTACGGAAAAGCTATAGAAGAATGGGTACCTCATTTCATGCATTTTTATAAAAGTAGACCTGATGGATCACATACTGGGCCATGGGATTCTACGGGATATTACGATTATGAAAAGAAAATTAAAGAGTTAGGAGAAAACATAGGTGTAACTTTTGATGTGAACGATAGATTAACCGGCCAGACAGCTTATGATGTAGCTGCGACTTCACAGAGAGCTTTCGAAGAGTGCTTCTTAGAAGTTGCAAAACCATATTTTGAAAAGCATCCAGACTTACCTGTGTGTATGGCAGGAGGATGTGGATTAAATATATTACTAAATACAAGACTTGCACAAGAATTCAATAGAAAAGTATTTGTTGGTCCTAATCCAAACGATTGCGGTATTGCACTGGGATTAATGTTAAATGAATTAAAACCAGAACAACCAGTAGATGTGACGTATTCAGGATTAGAGTTGATGGATATGGGATCTTTAACGCACTTCATTCAGAATTCTTACAACACAGTAACGTCTTACTTCGATATGAATAAGATGACTAACGATTTGATAGAAGGTAGAATCATTGGAGTTGCAAGAGGTCGAGCAGAACATGGTCCACGAGCATTGGGTAATAGAAGTATTCTTTGCAACCCTTCTATAGCCAATATGAAAGACATACTAAACGAAAAAGTAAAACATAGAGAATGGTACAGACCATTTGCGCCGGTAGTTAGATTGGAAGATGTATCTAAATACTTTGAATGGGAAGGAGATTCTAGATGGATGAGTTTTTGTCCTTTGGTTAAAGAAGAATGGAGAGAGAAACTAGAAGCCATCACTCACGTAGATGGTACCGCAAGAGTTCAAACTGTTACAAGAGAAGAGAACGAATGGTTATACGATTTGTTAACAGAAATGGACGCTAAGACTGGTATTGGAGTTTTATTAAATACTTCTTTCAATGTTGATGGAAGTCCAATACTTTCTACTGTTAAAGACGCATTTACAATTTTAGAAAAAACCCAATTAGACGGTTTATTAATAGAAGATTATTATATATTGAAACAAAAATAAGTTACATGTTCAAAAATTTAGATTTTTATATCGACAAGTATTACACCGATAAAAAAATAAGTGGTTATTCTCAAGCGTACGAGTATCTATTCAATGAAATTAGAAACGACGTATCATCAGTATTAGAAGTTGGAGTGGGAACTTTAGATGTAAATGTCGAAGGGCATTTTTATCAAATAAAAAATATATTTCCCGATTATCAAATAGGCGGATCGTTAAGAGTATGGAGAGATTACTTTCCTAAAGCTAAAGTGCATGGAATAGATATCACTAACGATTGTTTAATATCAGAAGAAAGAATCAATACTTTTATTTGTGATTCAAGAGACAAGCGATCTTTGGATCAAGCGTTGCAAGCAAATACTTACGATATTATTATAGACGATGGATCTCACAAACCAGATACTCAATTACAGACATTAAAGAACTTATTAAGCAGAGTTAAATTTGGTGGTTATTATATAATAGAAGACTTAGGAGAAGAAGTAAATTTATTTGTGGAAAGAAAAGACGAGGTTACGCCTTTCATAAAAGATCATGAATACTTTTTTGGAGGGAATTATTTAATAATAAAGAAAACTGGATCTGGAAAGGGCGAAATTTTTTCTATTACTGAATTCAATCAAGAAGAACAAGTCACTAAAGAAGGCTACGTAAAAACATACGAGAACACACTATCCAAAGCTTTAAACTACTTAGGACAAAATACTCAAGACATATTTGTATTCCAAGCGGGTGCAATGGACGGCGTAACATTTGATGAGATTAGAGAATATATAGATAACTATAATTGGGGAGGTCTATTCGTAGAACCTATGCCTGATGTATTTGAAAAGTTAAAGAATAATGTATCAAATAGAAATAACCACTCATTTGAAAACTCGGCTATCGCAGATTACGATGGAGAGTTAGAGATGCTACATGTTCCATTAAAAGCTATACACGAAAATAATTTACAGATAGGATACATTGGAATGTCCACTCGTTTTCCTCCAAAAAATGGATTTGGTTCCGATTTTGAAAAAGATATAGATATTAAAAATAATTTTGGAGAAAAGATAAGTGTACCATGTTTTACTTTGAATTCTATTTTAAACAAACATAACGTTCAAAAAATAGATGTATTTGTATCTGATACGGAAGGAATGGAATGGGATATATTCAAACAATTGGATCTTACTAAATACAAACCTAAATGTATAAAAATAGAATTCATTAATTTATCAGAAGAAGATCAAAAACAATTAGAACAAAAATTAGTGACTAACGGATATGTTTATGAACTTGGTAATTCTGATATAGAGGCTATAGATATTAATTTATTTGAATCATTGCCTAACGAAGTTGTACCTAAAAAAGAAAAAAGTAAGCTAACAGTAGTAACTGGTCTTTGGAATATTGGTAGGCCTGGAAGATCTTTCGATCATTATTTAGAATGTTTCGATAAGTTATTGAAAGTAGATGTTAATATGTTTATCTTTATACCAAGAGAATTAGAAGATTTTATTTGGCAAAGAAGAAGTCCCTCTAATACAGCAATTAAATACTTCGAATTAGACGATATTAAAAATATGTTCGGTCCATTTTGGGAAAAAGCACAATCAATTAGAACTTCAGAGAGTTGGTTAGATCAAGCTGGTTGGTTAGCTGAATCTCCTCAAGGTAGTTTAGAGTGGTACAATCCAATAGTAATGTCCAAGATGTCATTATTGCACGACGCTTGCATATATAACTCTTTCGATACTGATAACTTTGTTTGGATAGATGGTGGAATTACCAACACAATAAACTATAACTTATTGATTCATGATAGATTCTTTGATAAAATAGAGAAGTATCTAGATCCTTTCTTATTCGTACAGTATCCTTATCCTTACTACGGTCAAGGCGTTAAAGAGGTACACGGATTTGATTGGGAAGCGTTAAATAGAATGGCAGGTGGAACTGTTGAGTGGATATGTAGAGGTGGATTATTTGGTGGAAATAAAGAAGCAATAAAAGAAGTTAACTCTTACTACTGGCATTTAATGAACGATTCTTTAAACGAAGGTTTTATGGGTACTGAAGAGAGTCTATTCTCTATACTAGCAGAAAAATACCCAGAATTATGTAGAGCCACTAGAATTGGAATCAACGGTCACATACAAGAGTTTGTTGAAAAAGCATTAGACGACACAGCTGAATTAATACCAATTCCTGAAAGCAGAATTAAATTGCAGAAGAAAATTGTGGATGTAGACAAATTAAAAATGTCCATCTATATGTTGACGTTTAATTTCCCTCATCAAGTAGAACACACTATTCAAACTTGGTTAAAGCATCCTAAGTTTATCACTAATACTAGAAATATATTAATCGATAACTCTACTAATGAAGAAGCAAGAATTGCTAACAAAGAAATTTGCGATAAGTATGGGTTCGAACATATTATAACTAACGAAAATACTGGCATTAACGGAGGCAGATTCAGAGCCGCTAAACACTTCCAAGAATCAGATAGTGACTATTATTTATTCTTAGAAGATGATATGGGTATTCATCCACCAGAAGAGATTGGATTTTGCAGAAACGGATTTAGATTGTGTGTAGATAATTTATATGATAAGATTTTAAAGATAATGCACGGAGGATCTGATGTAGACTTTTTAAAATTATCTTTCACCGAGGTTTACATGGACAATAACATTCAAGTGTCTTGGTATAATATTCCTCAAGCGATAAGAACAGAATTCTATCCTGATTATGATAAACTACCTGAGCACGGTTTAGATCCTAATTGTCCAAGAACAGTATTCGATAAGATAGAATTTGTAGATGGTTTAGGTTATATTACGGGTGAAATCTATTATGCTAACTGGCCGACTATATGTGGAAAGACAGGCAATCAAAAGATGTTCTTAGATACTACGTGGGAAAGACCTTACGAACAGACTTGGATGAGTTATATGTTCCAAGAAACTAGAAAAGGCAATTTAAAACCTTCTGTATTATTAGCGAGCCCTATTCATCACAATAGAATAGCACACTACAAACCAGAGGAAAGACGAGAGAACTAATATTTATTAGAGTATGCCATTTATCCAATTTGAACCATTTACTCTTTCATTCGAAGCAGAGTCTACCATCTATCAAAAAGAGGTTAGATGTCAAGTGAATGAAAATGATTTTAACTATACACTTAATCCTTCTGCAATTAAGGCGGGAACAAGCGGATCCTATATCGACGCCGTAACGGGTTCTGAGTTTAGGCCTTATGCAACTACAGTGGGTCTTTATAATGATGCTGACGAATTATTAGTAGTAGGCAAATTGTCTACTCCTTACCCAGTTCCGCCTAATACCGACATGGTGTTCGTTATTCGTTGGGATAGCTAAGATATTTATTAGAAACAAGTTTATGTCAAATTGGTTTACGTACGATGGTAATCACGATCCTGTTAATTTTGTAAAGCCACTTACTCAACTTTCTGATTTTCCAGAAGATGTGGTTGGATTCGTATATAAAGTTACTAATAATAAAACTGGCAAATTCTATGTCGGTAAAAAAATCCTAAGAAACGTTTTAACAAAGAGGCTTACAAAGAAAGAGATTTCAGAGTGGACAAAACCAGGTCGTATTCCAAAGAAAAGAAAGGAGATCAAAGAAAGTAATTGGGCCGACTATTATGGTTCTAGTAAACTAATCACAGAGGACATTAAACTATTCGGTAAAGACGCATTTACTAGAGAGATATTAAGGTTCTGTACCACGAAGAAACAGATGAGCTATTGGGAGACCTATTATCAAATGACACTTAGAGTATTAGAGGTAGAAAGCTATAACGAGAATATAGCAGGCAAATGGTACCGCAGGGACGTCAATCCAATCACACCCGAGCTCGAGGCCGAAGAGTAGTAATAATTACGATAAGATATTAAGACAAAATAAAAGGGAGCCCAAATGAGCTCCCTTTCTTATTTAATGTGTAGGCTATTATCTAGGGTCTCCAGTGTTGTGGCGCGCCATTGTTGCGTCTGTTGCTTTAAGTTTATCAATACGATACTTCTTTTTTAAAGATAAAGCTTTCTGTTTAATAGCTTCTTTAAAACCATACGAAGTACGATAATCAATATCAGGATCTACACGCTCTAACCAAATTAAGAAATCTGTGATTGCATCTTGACCCTTTACAAGCATTTCTTCGTTTAAAAGATCTTTTAATTTAATAGCCATTTCAAAAGTTTTTAATAAATATTAGTACATTAGACCTCGGTGTTCAATTCCATTCATAAACTCCTCTTGATCTGTTAAAGCCAAACTGAACGTGTCTGGGAAAATCCAAGTGTAAGGAATGTTTTTAGTTGGTTTCTTTTCACCATGAGAGATTGCGATGTGCTTCCAAAAGAAACATGTCTTGTCTTCTATGTTCAGATACTTCTGGGAAGTCATGGGATTAGAAGGGTGATTCACTAACAGATCCATTTGATATAACCATTGCTCTGCCTGTTTGTTCTCAGGAATGAATGCTCCAGCTTCGTTAATAGTATACTTAACTTTACCGTTTAGGTTCTGACCACCGAAGATCTGGTGTAATCCATCGAAGTGACCAGTGCCACCGAATAGAATAGACTCAGGATCTACCAAATGTGGATAACTCATTGCGATGTATCTTGCAGTGTTCTTACATGGATACAAAGGACTTCTAAAGTTTTGATGCTGTTTAAAGTAAGACTCTAACTTCTTAGCGAACTCCATCATTGTGTAAGGTCCACGTTTACCATCTTCAACGTCTTGTAAAAGATATGCTAAATCTCTGCCTGCAAATTTAGGACCGTGTAATAACCAACTCTTAACGTCTGTACCTTTTGGGTAGTAGATCTGAAATAGATCGTTTCTAGCGTGGCGATTATTAACGAAGTGTTCTTTAGTTGCTTCTACGCCTTCTTTTGCAAGTTTCATAAAAGTTCCCCAATGTTCGTTACTAAAACTAAACACTAGAGTGTAAAACATTCTTAGTTCGTTATCAGTAACATTATCTCTCATGTAATAACAATAAGGATGTTCGTGCCAATGTAAGCGATGAGAGAAGATCTGATACTCGTCCTTTAATAAAGCGTCTTGTCTTGTGTCGTATTTTTGACAGAACTCAAAGAACTTTTCGATACGTTGCTCTAATGGCCAATCTCGCATCCAAGAGTCCTTTGGTTTCTTGCCTTTGAATTCTACTTCGCAAGTGTTTGGAAATAAAATGTCACTCATTATTTTGTATTTTTCTTTCTGAATGTTGATGTACCGTGTTCTAAAATATTCTTCTCTTCTTCTTTTGATATTTTAAAAAGTTTCTTCACGTATGCTGGGTTTCTAGGAATAATCAAAGAAAGTTTTTTCTCTGGATTGAAAGAGCCCTCTAATACTTTAGTCATACACTGTTTAGGATCTACTTCTAATACATAACCATCGAATTCGTGTGGTACTTTAGAAGGCAAAGATAAGATGTAGAACTTATCGCACTTGAATATGTTGTTTAGATTCTGTGTTGTTTTACCTGCATTAATTGCCCAACAATCGAACTTAACGAACGGAGTAATTGCTTTTACTTGTACAGTAGCTCCGTCAATTTTCATGTCCCAATAACCGAATTCGTCTGTGTTAATTTCTACTTGATGTTTTTTTGAAAAGTGGTTGTACACTATTTTCTCTGCGATATTGCCTGTGGCTTTTATTTTAAAATCGCGTTGTGTTGTTTGTTTCATTTATAATGTTCTTGTACCCTTTCCTTGTATTGCTCTTCTGTTATAAGAAGTGATTTAATTACCTTGTCATCGGAAGGGTGTTCTGTAATACCGTTAAAGCTTGGGACAAGACCAAGATCTAACATTGCTTTCTGACGACCGTATGGATGGTCTTTAATACTGCTGCTGTTCCATACATGATCGAAATCTAAGTGATCGTAATCAGCTCCAGGTTTTACGTAATTCTCAATCCATCTAATTGAGTCACACGCAACGTCCTCGGCGTTATATGGAAAACTACCAGTGTCGTCGTATATCTTCATCATAACCGAATCTAAGAATACTTCTTCTGGCATTTTCGTAGACTTCTTTGCTAAATAGCTAACACATTCCTTTGCATTTGTACCGTAATAGAATGGACTTTCACGGTTAACAAATTCAGGGAACCAATCTGCTATATCAGCAATAAATGCAGCGTACTGAAATCTAAAAGCTCTAAGTCCTCTGTCTGCGTTCCACTTAAACATAAAGTCTCCTACTTCTCTCAAGTTTTTCTTTCCACCAGTTTCTAAGAATGTAGCTATGTCTTCTGATAACTGAGGAACGAATTCGCAAAGAAAATAATCTCCTCCGCGTT
>Ga0315909_10004016_pt1 | contig 17572 bp, 17 predicted proteins | sample LakEriMetagenome_11_FD_203527 | JGI IMG/M metagenome (GOLD analysis project Ga0315909, IMG submission 203527) | Freshwater fungal communities from buoy surface, Lake Erie, Ohio, United States - Buoy 2 MA125 | ecosystem: Environmental > Aquatic > Freshwater > Lake | place: USA: Lake Erie, Ohio...
GTAGTTTCACCCTAAAGCTTCAAATGAGTAATGAATCTGCCTTAGCTGCCGTAACTGATCAAGCGAACATTCTTAGTTTCCAGGTGACAATCCCGGAAGGCTATCGCGTGGTTCAGATATTCAATGAGGTATCCAGAATTACCAGCATCCCGGTAGATGAGCTTTGGCTGGCAGCAGAAGATTTGTCTGCCTACGGAATCCCAGAGGAAGCTCCCACGATCGAGGGCTACTTGTTTCCAGATACGTACAGCTTTGATTTGAAGGTAACTGCTGAAGAAGTCATCTCCATCATGGTTAAGAGGATGGAAACCGCCCTTACGGAAGCAGGGGTTGCAAAAGAGGATTGGCACGAAGTGCTAACTCTTGCTTCAATAACGCAGCGCGAGGCAAAGCAGGAGCCCGACTTTTACAAGGTTGCCAGGGTCTTTGCTAACCGGTTAGCCATTGACATGCCCCTGGAAACCGATCCGACAATTACTTATAGCTATGACGGAACCGATATGTCAGAAGCTTCCAGACAAGAGCAGATTGCCTATGGCTACAACACGTATTTGGTTCGTGGTTTGCCGCCTGGACCAATCAGCTCGCCAGGTGAGCTTGCAATTGACGCAACTTTGAATCCCGCCGTTGGAGACTGGCTGTTCTTCGTAACAATTAATCTGGCTACCGGTGAGACTAAGTTCTCGGAGACTCTAGCCGAGCATGAGTCATGGATTCCGTTGCTTCGGAAGTGGGAGTCAGAAAATCCGGACTGGTATGACGAGTAAATTCTGTGTTGTTGGTTCTCCAATTAAGCACAGTCTCTCGCCAGTCATTCACAAAGCCGCATACGCTCACTTAGGTTTGGATTCTAGCTACGAAAGAATGGAAGTTCCGCTAGGCGGCCTAGGGGCAGTGATGGAAGATCTAGCTTTCTCTGGGCTTAGTGTCACCATGCCACTAAAGTACGAAGCTTTCGAGTTGTCAGATTCCTACTCGCCTGAAGCCGAGAAGACTGGTGTTGTGAACACCATGATTAGATCTTTAAATGATTGGGTTGGTCACAACACTGATGTATTCGGGTTCGAAAAGTGTTTCAATCAGGTCTCAGATCCACAAAGAATTGTAATTGTCGGCTCTGGTGCAACAGCGCGATCTGCAGCTCTAGCAATCTCAAGAGTGTTTCCTGCCGCAAAGCTGTCGGTTGTTGGAAGAACAGCAAGTTCGTTGGTTGATTTCACTGGATTTGTAAACGGTCTTGGTATTTCTTCTGAGGTATTAGAGCCGGAAGTTTCTTCATTAGTTGGCGCAGACTTAGTTGTTTCGACCGTCCCAGCAGGTGCATTCACCGAGCTGTGGGAACAGCTGGGAGCTACCACCAGCGCTAATGGTGGATTTCTGTTTGACGTTGCCTATGACCCCTGGCCATCTATGGCCTCTCAGGCCTGGGCGGGAAAGACTATTTCTGGGCTTGAGTTGCTTGTTTGGCAAGCCATCGAACAGGTAAAACTCTTTGCAGACTCAACGGGACAATCGGTTCCAATTGTCGACCAGGAGCTTTATGAGTCAATGATTGGCGCTGTTGCAGACCAATCTGGTTTGAAATAGACCAACTGTGAGAGAATCTAAACTATGTTGCGCTGGTTGACCGCTGGAGAATCGCATGGCCCTGAGCTGGTTGCGATTGTTGAAGGAATGCCCGCCGGTATTGCTATTACCACCAGCGACGTCCAGGATGCACTAGCTAGGCGAAGACTTGGCTTTGGTCGAGGTGCCCGTATGAAATTCGAACAGGATCAGGTTCAACTAAGCGGCGGTGTGAGACACGGTATGTCTCAGGGCGGGCCAATTGCCATCACCATTCAGAACACTGAGTGGCCCAAATGGGAACAGGTGATGTCTGCAGATCCGGTGAGTGAAGAGGATCTATCGGGTGCACGGGCTGAGCCACTTACTAGACCTCGTCCAGGCCACGCCGACTTCACTGGGATGCAAAAATATGACTTCTTGGACTCTCGCCCAGTTTTAGAGCGAGCATCTGCGAGGGAAACGGCCGCGAGAGTTGCGTTGGGCGAGGTCGCTTCGAGATTTCTTGCCCAGCTTGGAATCAAGTTGGTAACTCACACCGTTGCTATTGGACCAGTGAAATCCGAAGATGAGCAGCTGCCAACACCAGATGATGTTTCAATTCTTGATGAGAATCCAGTGCGTTGTTTTAGTAAGCAGGTTTCCGAGGCCATGGTTTCAGAGATTGAGGACTGCCAGAAAAGCGGAGACACTCTCGGGGGAGTAGTTGAAACCCTTGTGTACGGACTACCTCCTGGTTTGGGAAGTTATGTTCATTGGGATCGCAAGTTAGATTCTCAGCTGGCTGGTGCCCTGATGGGAATTCAGGCCATAAAAGGTGTCGAGATTGGTGATGGCTTTACTACCGCCAGTCGCAGAGGATCGGTTGCGCACGATGAGATATCAAGAGGCAACGATGGCTTGGTGAAAAGATCAACGGGTAGAGCCGGGGGCATCGAAGGCGGTATGTCAACCGGTGAGGTGCTTCGAGTACGTGCGGCGATGAAACCAATTTCAACCGTACCCAAAGCCTTGGCAACGATTGATGTAAAAACCGGTGAGGCAACTAAGGCTCACCATCAGCGCTCAGATGTTTGCGCAGTTCCGGCAGCCGGAATAGTTGCTGAGGCGATGGTTGCACTCGTGGTCGCGAACGCTGTCTTGGAAAAATTTGGAGGGGACTCTGTCACTGAGACCAAGCGGAACTTGGCTTCTTATCTTGAATCAATTCCTGAAGTCTTAAAGTCTGCTGGTAGCTGATGAAGCAGCCTTTGGTTCTGGTTGGACCCATGGGTGTTGGCAAGACAACCGTTGGAAAGAAACTTGCCAAGGAGCTTAATACTTCTTTTGCTGATACGGACAAAATCATCGCTTCAGAACACGGCTCTATCTCTTCGCTTTTTGACCGCCTTGGCGAACTGGGCTTTAGGGAGATCGAAAGCAATGTTTTGGCTAAGTGCCTAGAGGGATCTGGAGTTGTTGCAACCGGCGGTGGTGTTGTGACCACGGAGTCAAACCGAAAGTTACTAAAAACCCATAACGTGATTTATCTAGCGACCGACGGTAAGCACATTGCTTCGCGAATAAGCACAAGGAATCGCCCGCTTTTAAATGATGGTGAGAATAGTTGGAAAAGCATCTATGAAGCTAGGAAGCCGTTTTATCAGGAAGTGGCTACCCACGAGGTTGATACCAGTGGGAAATCCCTTGCAACAATCGTCACTGAGATTTCTACACTTGTGAGGCAAAAGTGACCGAGCTAAGAAAAATTACGGTTGGAGCTGAAGAGCCCTACGAGGTAGTAATTGGTAGAAATCTACTTGATCAAGTTCCCTCGATGCTTGTTGGAGCCAAGAAGGTTTTGATTGTCCACCCAGTTGGATTATCCGTGAGTGCTGAGGCTCTTAGGGACTCTCTTATTGAGGCAAACTTCGATGTCGTACTAGCGGGAGTGCCCGATAGCGAGGATGCCAAGCGAATCGAAGTCGCGGCTTTTTGTTGGGGAATCCTTGGCAAGTCTGAGTTCTCTAGAACAGACATGATCGTTGGGTTTGGAGGAGGCGCCATAACCGACCTTGCAGGCTTCGTTGCGGCAACTTGGCTGAGGGGTGTTGGATTCATTCAAATTCCTACCACCGTACTTGCGATGGTTGATGCATCAATTGGTGGCAAGACAGGAGTAAACACTGCCGAGGGTAAGAATCTCGTCGGTGTCTTTCATTCGCCAAAAGGCGTTCTGGTAGATCTAGAAACCCTTGGCAGCCTGGCAAGAAACGAATTGATCGCTGGATTCGCAGAGGTAGTGAAGTGCGGATTCATCAGTGACACTCAGATACTTGAACTGATTGAAAACAATTTTGCCGAAGCAACGGACCCATCATCTGAGCTTTTTCTTGAGCTTGTGACGCGTGCAATCCAAGTGAAGGCTGTGGTCGTGGCGGAGGACTTCCGCGAGCAGGGTCTGCGCGAGACCTTGAACTACGGCCATACTCTTGGTCATGCCATCGAATTGGCGGAGCGCTATAAGTGGCGTCACGGTGCAGCGGTATCCATTGGAATGGTATTCGCTGCGGAGTTGGCCAGGCTAAACGGTCGTTTATCAAGCATTGACGTTCAAAGGCACCGTGACATTCTCACCAGTCTCGGGCTTCCAGTTTCCTACCCAGCGGATAAGTGGCCTCAACTACTTGCCAATATGCGAATTGATAAGAAGGCCCGAGCGGGAAACTTGCGATTTATCGTTCTGGACGAGGTAGGAAAGCCAAGAGTTATGCACTCGCCGACTGATGAAATATTGTTCACTGCCTTTCAAGAGATTGCTCAGTAGGCTAGTTCCATGAAATCCATAGTGGTACTCAATGGGCCAAATCTGCAGCGCCTTGGATCCAGAGAGCCGGACATTTACGGAAGTTTGGACTACACAACTCTTGTCAGCATGTTGGAAAAACACGCTGCCGAACTTGGAGTTTTATTGACCGTGAAGCAGTCCGATAGCGAGAGCGAACTGATTTCCTGGCTTCATGAGGCCACAGATTCTGGGGCCGACGTTATTTTCAATCCCGCCGCTTTCACGCACTATTCCTACGCGATTGGCGATGCTTGCAAGATCCACACTGAATCTGGTGCGAAGCTAATTGAGGTCCACATCTCAAATCCACATGCCAGAGAAGAGTTTCGTAAAACCAGCGTTGTTTCTCCAGCCGCAACTGGGGTCATAGCCGGTTTTGGGTTTGACTCCTATCTGTTGGCTCTTAGACAGCTCACTTCCTAAACGCTAGACTCCATAGGTAAACCAACAAAAATAAGGATCGAGCGAGCACGACCATGGCAACATCAAATGATCTAAAAAACGGCCTAGTTCTAAACATTGACGGACAATTGTGGACTGTTATCGAGTTCCAGCACGTCAAACCGGGCAAAGGACCTGCGTTCGTGCGTTCGAAGCTTAAAAATGTCTTGACTGGCAAGGTTGTTGAAAGAACATTTAACGCTGGTGTCAAAGTTGAGACGGCGAATGTTGACAAGCGTGAAATGAACTATCTGTATAACGACGGCTCGGGTTACGTGTTCATGGATAATCAAAATTACGAGCAGATGAGTTTGACTAATGAAATAGTTGGCGATGCTAAGGACTACCTACTAGAAAACCAAGGTGCAATTGTCGCAGTCTACGAGGGTAATCCGATCTATGTTGAGCTCCCGGCCTCTGTTGTCCTAGAGATTACTTTCACTGAGCCTGGCCTTCAGGGCGATCGCTCGAGTGGTGGAACCAAACCTGCAACGGTTGAAACTGGCCTCCAGATTCAGGTGCCGCTCTTTATTGAGCAGAACACCAAGGTCAGAGTGGACACCCGAACTGGCGAGTACCTCGGTCGAGTGACCGACTAGCAAGTGAGCTCCCGGACAAAATCTCGCAAGATGGCACTTGATGCCGTTTTTGCAGCTGACCTTAGGAAAATCAACCCTGAATTGCTTCTGGCAGCATCTGCCGAGGAGCAGCTTGATCGGCAGAATCAGGAAGAAATCGTTGGTTACGCTAGGCAAATCGTCGAAGGGGTTGCGGCCAACTTTGCCGAGATTGACGATCGCATAGAGGCTTTCTCCCATAAGTGGTCTGTTGAGCGTATGCCAGCAGTTGACCGGGCAATTCTGCGGGTTGCTTGCTGGGAGATTCTTTTCAACGAAGAAGTGCCAGATGGAGTGGCAATTTCCGAGGCTGTCCAGTTGGCCGCCGAGCTTTCAACGGAGGATTCCAGTGCTTTCGTGAATGGTTTGCTGGGCGCTATTGCTGGAACAAAAACCGCTAGATGATGTAGGGTAACTTCTAGTAAACATCCTTTAAAGATCGTCCTGTGAGGCGAAGAAGGAGGTGGGCGTTGTCAAAACGCACTGTCTTGAGCTCGGACGACATTCGTCGGGCTATCACTCGCATCTCTCACGAGATTCTTGAGCAAAATCGCGGCGTAGATAATCTTCTTTTGCTGGGTATTCCAACCAGAGGTATTCCAATCGCCACGCGCATCGCTCAGGTCATAAAAGAACACTCTGCTACCGACGTATCGGTCGGTTCACTTGACGTCACGATGTATCGGGATGATCTATCAGATCAGCCAACACGGGTTGTCGGCATTACCAACATCCCTACCTCAGGTGTTTCTGGGAAAGCGGTCGTCTTGGTTGACGATGTTCTTTTTAGCGGCAGAACTATCCGGGCAGCCCTAGACGCTCTAAATGATCACGGACGCCCAGCGGCAGTTCGACTCGCCGTTTTGGTTGACCGGGGTCATCGTCAATTACCAATCAGAGCAGATTATGTCGGCAAGAACCTACCTACCGCGTTGACCGAGAGAATTTCGGTGAAGCTTGAAGAGGTAGATGGAGTGGACGAAGTGGTGATCGACGATTGAAGAATTTGCTCTCAGCTTCTGATCTGGCCAAGCCACAGATCATCGAAGTTCTTGATTTGGCGCATGAAATGTCCGATGTAAACGAGCGCGAGATTAAGAAGCTACCGACTCTTCGGGGAAAAACCGTCGTGAATCTCTTCTTTGAAGACTCAACGCGAACCAGGATTTCCTTCGAGCTCGCGGCAAAACGGCTTTCAGCCGACGTGATCAACTTTGCTGCTAAGGGGTCATCTGTCTCAAAAGGTGAATCTTTGAAAGATACCGCTCAGACCCTAGAGGCGATGGGGGCAGACGCAATTGTGCTTCGCCACGGCTCAAGTGGGTCAGCACATCGCCTGGCACACTCGGGCTGGGTTCGATCGGCTGTTATCAACGCTGGTGACGGCTCACACGAGCATCCAACACAGGCACTGTTAGACGCTATGACCATAAGGCAAGCGCTACTAACCAACCCAATTGGAACTGATCTTTCGGGAATTAAGGTTTTGATTGTAGGAGACATTTCACACTCAAGGGTGGCTCGCTCGAATCTGATTCTGCTAAAAGCCCTTGGCGCGAGAGTAGCTACCTGTGGCCCAGCCACCTTGGTGCCGCGATCTTTGGAGCCAAGCGGCGGAATCTTTTATTCACTTGATAACGCAATTGACGAATTCGCACCTGATGCAGTTTTGATGCTGAGAATTCAGTCCGAGCGAATGGAAGCATCTTTTTTCCCCACAGAGCGCGAGTACTCAAGGGTTTGGGGTATGAACAGTGAAAGGCTTTCAAGGCTTGGAGATTCAGCCATTGTCTTACATCCAGGACCGATGAATCGTGGACTCGAGATAGACGCAGCCAGCGCTGATAGCCCCAAGTCAAAGATTCTAGAACAAGTTCAAAATGGTGTCGCAGTCAGGATGGCCGTTTTATTTCATCTGCTGGCTGGGGACAAGGGGGAGACAAGATGAATTTCATTCTGCAAAACGCCGTAGACACCAAAGGCAAGTCAGTTGAGGTTGTTATTGAAGGTGGCCTCATAGCCTCAACAAAATCCAAGGACATCGACCACGAGTTAGTCGATTGCTCCGGTCTTCACGTGCTACCGGGATTTGTTGATTTACACACTCACCTTCGCGAACCAGGATTCGAAAACAGCGAAACTATAAGAACTGGTTCTATGTCAGCTGCCGCCGGCGGCTATACCGCGGTTCATGCCATGGCCAACACTTTCCCGGTTGCTGATACAGCTGGCGTAGTTGAGCAAGTGCTACGAATAGGTAAGCAGGTCGGCCTCGTTCATGTTCAGCCAATCGGTGCAGTCACCGTTGGTCTTGCTGGGGAGCAACTGGCTGAACTTGGCGCGATGCATGACTCGGCGGCTCGCGTTCGACTATTCAGCGATGACGGTAATTGCGTTCACGATCCTCTGTTGATGCGAAGAGCACTTGAGTATGTAAAGGGTTTCGATGGCATCGTTGCTCAGCATGCTCAAGACCCCAGACTCACCAAGAATGCTCAGATGAACGAGGGTGCTATTTCTTCGCGCCTTGGCTTGGCCGGCTGGCCAGCTCTAGCTGAGGAGTCGATTATCGCAAGAGACATTATGCTCACTGAGCTAACTGCATCTAAGCTGCACGTTTGCCACGTGTCGACCAGACGATCGGTAGAACTGATTCGAGAAGCAAAGTCTAAAGGCATCCAGGTAACAGCTGAGGTCACAGCTCACCATTTGTTGTTGACCGAAGACCTCGCGGAAAGTTACGATCCGGTATACAAAGTCAATCCACCGCTAAGAAAAGCTGATGACGTAATGGCCTTGCGAGAGGCCTTGGTCGATGGAACGATTGACGTGATCGCAACCGATCACGCCCCCCACCCAAAGGAGTCAAAGGACACCGATTGGGCCAGCGCCGCTTTCGGAATGATCGGCCTCGAGTTCGCATACACAGTGGCTCAGCAGGTTCTGATTGATTCCGGGGCCTCCAATCTTGAGCGTCTAGCAGAAGTCATGTCTACGGCTCCCGCACGAATCTCTGGGTTGGATGGTCAGGGCAACTACTTGTTACCAGGAAGTCCGGCGAATCTCACGCTGGTTAATCTGGGGCAAGCTTGGGTAGGCGTGGCAAAAACTCACTCGAAGAGCTCCAACAACCCCTATCAGGGCCTGGAATTCAAAGGCCGCGTTGTGCACACAATTTTTGACGGAGAATTTACTTTGAAGGATCAGACGATAAGGGGGGCCAACATCGATGTTTGAGTTGTATCAGGTTGGTCTGGCATTCGTTGCCGTCTTTCTTGGAGTCATTGCTTGGGCCGGAGCGAGTTGGCTCAAGAAGTCGAAGGCTCAAGACCTAGAACTAGCTACCCCTGAATACATCGAGTTCAGCAACGTGGGAACGAACGGATTTTACGTCGCAACAACTTTTGCTGATCTACCTCTGAATCGGGTTTCGGCGCATGGGCTAGGTTTCGCTGGAAAGGCCTTCTTAGATGTTTCAGATCGGGGCGTTAGGGTTCATCGAATCGGCGAACGAAGCTTCAGAATTGATTCATCCGCCTTGATAGATCTCCGCAGAACTTCGGGTGTTATCGACAAAGTTGTTGAGAAAGACGGACTACTTTCTCTGCGCTGGAAGCTTGGGGTAACCGAACTTGAGACCCATCTGAGGTTCGCAAATTCTAAGTCAAGAGATGAGATTGCTCATGATGTTTCAAAGCTGATTGTTGGTGTCAAATGACTTCGGCAAAGTTGGTTCTCGAGGACGGAAAGGTCTTCTACGGAAACTCTTATGGCGCTGAAGGCCAGGCACTTGGTGAAATCGTCTTTGCGACTGGCATGACCGGATATCAGGAGACTCTCACTGATCCGTCGTACGCTGGTCAGATTGTTGTGCAAACAGCTCCACACATAGGCAATACCGGCGTCAACAGCATGGATGAGGAATCCAATCGTATTTGGGTTTCTGGTTATGTGGTGCGCGAGCCATCGAGGATCGTCTCGAATTACCGGTCAGAAAAGTCCCTTGATGAAGAGCTTGAGAGTAACTTCATCGTTGGAATCAGCGGACTCGACACAAGGGCCTTAACTAGGCACATTCGCTCACTCGGCGCGATGCGCGCTGGTATCTTCTCGGGACCCCGATCGGAACAATCCATCGAGAGATTGCTGGAAATCGTTCGTGAAGCTCCAGAAATGAAGGGTTTATCGCTTAGCTCCGTGGTGACAACACCAGACGCCTATGAGGTGCCGCACATGGGTCAGTTCGTTGGTCGAGTAACAATTCTCGACCTCGGAATAAAGCGCACCACGATAGCCCAGATGATTAACCGTGGGCTTGTGGTTTCGGTTTTGCCGGCTACATCCGATCTTGATCAAGTTCTGGCAACGAGCCCGGATGCAGTCTTTTACTCGAATGGGCCTGGAGATCCTAGGGCATCATCCACTCAAGTAGCCCTGCTGCAAGAGATTCTTAGGAGAAGAATTCCGTTTTTTGGAATCTGTTTTGGAAACCAGTTGCTTGGACGCGCACTTGGATTTGACACTTACAAGCTTCCTTTTGGCCATCGCGGCATAAACCAACCAATACTCGATAGAACCACCGGTAAGGTTGAGGTTTCTTCTCACAACCATGGTTTCGCCGTAGCGGTTCCCGGGGGCGAGAATGGAGAAATTGTTGAGTCTCCAGCAGGTTTTGGAAAAGTCAGAGTTTCACATGTGAACCTAAACGACGAATGCGTTGAGGGACTGGAGTGTCTAGAGCTCAGCGCATACTCGGTGCAGTTCCATCCAGAGGCAGCGGCGGGTCCACACGATTCCCATCATCTCTTTGATCGCTTGGTTAACATGATATCTAGCCGAAAGGCGCTGAACTAATGCCGAAAAGAGAGGATCTAAAGAGCGTTCTGGTAATCGGAAGCGGCCCCATTGTCATTGGCCAGGCCTGCGAATTCGACTACTCGGGGACTCAGGCATGTCGCGTGTTGCGGGAAGAAGGGGTGAGAGTAATTCTCGTCAACTCGAATCCGGCGACAATTATGACCGATCCCGATTTTGCAGACGCGACCTATGTTGAGCCAATTACGCCCGAGGTTATTGAAGCCATTATCGCCAAGGAACGACCAGACGCGATCTTGCCAACACTTGGTGGACAAACTGCTTTGAATGCCGCCATGAAACTTCATGAGCTAGGAGTTTTAGAGAAGTACTCGGTTGAACTTATTGGAGCAAACGTTGCAGCCATTCGCGCCGGTGAAGATCGCAGCGAGTTCAAGCAAATCGTTTTAGATTCTGGAGCCGATGTTGCAAAGTCCTTTATCGCACATGACATTGATGAAGCCCTAGCGGCCGCCGAGAATTTGGGTTATCCGGTTGTTGTAAGACCGTCATTTACCATGGGTGGCCTGGGTTCCGGTTTTGCCTATAACAAGGAAGACCTGATCAGAATTGCCGGTGCTGGTCTTCAGGCTAGCCCCACCAGCGAGGTCTTACTCGAGGAGTCGATTCTTGGCTGGAAGGAATACGAACTTGAGCTAATGAGAGACAAGAATGACAACGCAGTTGTTGTCTGTTCAATTGAGAATGTTGATCCAGTCGGGGTCCATACCGGAGACTCGATCACAGTAGCTCCCGCTCTAACTCTGACAGACAGAGAGTTCCAGAACCTAAGAGACATTTCGATACAGATTATTCGAGCCGTAGGTGTTGATACCGGTGGATGCAACATTCAGTTCGCGGTGAATCCACTCAATGGGCGCGTAATTGTTATTGAGATGAATCCCAGGGTCTCAAGATCCTCCGCACTTGCCTCAAAGGCAACAGGTTTTCCGATCGCAAAGATTGCCGCAAAACTTGCACTCGGATACACGCTAGATGAGATTCCTAACGACATAACCGGAGTGACACCGGCAAGCTTTGAGCCAACACTTGATTACGTTGCTGTAAAGGTTCCAAGGTTTGCGTTTGAGAAGTTTCCAGCCGCGGATTCAACCCTTACCACGACAATGAAGTCCGTGGGCGAGGCCATGGCCATTGGAAGAACTTATAGTCAGGCTCTGCAGAAAGCCCTTCGTTCACTTGAGAAGAGGGGCTCCTCTTTCTACTGGGGTCCGAACACCACACCACTGAAAGATCTTGTCGAGATCATAAGAAAGCCAACGGATGGGCGAATTGTTGATGTTCAGCAAGCACTTCTAAAGGGTGCTTCCATCGACGAAGTGTTTGAAGCAACGAAAATCGACCCTTGGTTCTTAGACCAGATAGTGCTAATCAACGAAGTTGCCGAAACAGTCAGATTGGCAAAGGACTTAGATTTTGAGACCCTTAGGCATGCAAAAATGCACGGCTTTAGTGATCAGCAGATTGCGCAGATTCGAAGACTGAGCGAGTTTGACGTCAGAAGTATCCGCCACGAGCTAGGTCTCAGACCGGTTTACAAGACTGTGGACACGTGTGCGGGGGAGTTTCCGGCCCTTACCCCCTATCACTACTCAACCTATGAGCAAGAAACAGAAGTTGTTGCAAGTGGCAGAAAAAAGGTGATCATCCTGGGGTCTGGTCCAAACAGGATCGGCCAGGGAGTCGAGTTTGACTACTCTTGCGTGCACGCTTGTTTCGCCCTGTCGGAAGCAGGCTACGAGACTGTGATGATCAACTGCAACCCGGAAACCGTTTCCACTGACTACGACACTTCGGACCGCTTGTACTTTGAACCAATGACTCTCGAAGATGTCCTGGAGGTCATCCACGCCGAATCGTTATCTGGCGAAATTGTAGGTGTAATTGTTCAGCTCGGGGGTCAGACCGCTCTCGGATTAGCTCAAGGACTCAAAGACGCGGGAGTCCCCATTCTTGGAACCACGCCCGAGTCCCTAGATTTGGCTGAGGACAGGGGAGCATTCTCTAAGATCCTTGATCAAGCCGGTCTACTATCTCCAGCAAATGGAACGGCAACAACCCTTGAGGAAGCTAAGGCAGTTGCTCAGAGGATTGGGTATCCAGTGCTAGTTCGACCATCTCATGTTCTTGGTGGTCGTGGGATGGAGATTGTCTACGAGGCCGAGGGAATGACTGGCTACTTTGCTCGCATTGAGGGTCAAGCAATTGTTGGTGTTGAGCATCCTTTACTAGTTGATCGATTTCTTGATGATGCAATTGAGATAGACATCGATGCTTTGTATGACGGCGTGGAATTGTATGTCGGTGGTGTCATGGAACACATCGAGGAAGCCGGAATTCATTCTGGTGACTCAAGTTGCACGCTTCCCCCAATTACTTTGAGTGATTCGCAGATAAAACGAGTCCGAGACGCAACAGAGCTAATTGCTAAGGGTGTCGGCGTAAAAGGATTAATCAATGTTCAGTTTGGTTTAGCCGCTGATGTGCTTTATGTACTCGAAGCAAACCCGAGGGCCTCGCGAACTGTCCCATTTGTTTCCAAGGCTCTTGGCATCACACTGGCCAAAGCGGCGTCGCTAGTTATGGTTGGAAAAACCATTCACGAGCTTCGTGCGGAGGGTCATTTACCACCAGTTGACGGAGTGGTTTCGTTGCCGGGGGATCCAATCTCAGTCAAGGAAGCAGTTCTTCCCTTTAAGCGGTTCGCAACTCCAGAGGGCAAGTATGTTGATTCTCTTCTAGGTCCGGAAATGCGATCAACCGGAGAAGTTATGGGGATTGACGTGGACTTTCCAACGGCGTTTGCGAAGTCCCAAGCCGCAGCTGGTAGCGCTCTTCCCAAGTCGGGAAAAATTTTTGTTTCTGTTGCAGATAGAGACAAGCCACAGATGCTTCTGGCTATCCGAAGATTGGCGCAGTTAGGTTTCGAGATCCTTGCGACCGAGGGAACGGCACAAATTCTAGAGAGGCACGGGGTAACTGCCAAGTCTGTCCGAAAGCACAGCCAAGGTTCCTCCGAAACATTGGGCCCAACAATTGTTGAACTGATAACAGCGGGACAAGTTGATGTGGTTGTGAACACCCCAACCGGGGCCGCGGCAAGACGGGATGGTTACGAAATTCGTGCGGCCACCACAGCAGCCGACAAGCCGATCTTTACAACAATCGCGCAACTGAGCTCGGCAATCGGATCCTTTGAGTCTGTAATTGCAGGTCCGTTCGCAGTTCGATCATTGCAAGAATATGCGCAAGACAGAAAAGCCGCTCTTGCCAAGTAGTTTCGGAGATCGCCTTCTCAAAACATTCGCCACTAGTGGCCAGCTTTGTGTTGGTATGGACCCGAGTGTGGAACAGCTGAAACAATGGGGACTTGCCGAAACTGCTGCTGGAGCCGAGCAATTCTGCATCCAAATCATTGACAACTGTGTTGGCGAAATTGGTTTGTTGAAACCCCAGGTTTCATTCTTTGAGCAGTTTGGTTCCGAGGGCTTCGCCGCTTTGGAGCGGGTGCTTATTCGAGCTACTGAAGCGGGTTTGATTGTTATAGCTGATGCCAAACGAGGAGACATCGGAAGCACAATGGATGGCTACGCTAGGGCCTGGCTTTCAACCGAAGGACCATTTGTTGCAGACGCGGTCACTGTTTCACCGTACCTAGGCGCAGAATCCCTCGACCCCACGATTGCATTTGCATCCAGCAATTCCAAGGGAGTGTTTATCCTGGCGGCAACCTCCAATCCTGAGGCCAAAGTTCTACAATCTTCTATTTCCGATAATCAAAGAAGCGTAGCAAGCAACGTTTCCTCGTATGCTGCTGGTTTCAATAAGGAATCTATTGGTTCGGTTGGTTTGGTCATCGGGGCGCAGGCTAATCTAATTGACATGGCTATCGATCCCAAGAAACTAATTCACACTCCTATCCTGGCGCCAGGCTTTGGCGCTCAGGGGGCGAAGCTCTCGAATGCGCGGTCAATTTTTGGAGATCTTGCTGAAGTGACAATTTTTAGCGTTTCTAGATCTGTGGCAGGGGAGTCACCGGTTGGTTTGCGAGAAAGAGTTCAGAGCGCGAAAGCAGAACTAGAGATTGGGCTTTCGAGATGAGTGCTAAATTAGTTGTGCTTTCCGGTCCGTCTGCTGTGGGCAAAGGAACATTGGCTAGCTACATGATTGAACAGAACGATGATTTTGAGCTCTCGGTTTCAGCTACGACGAGAAGCCCGCGTCCCGCAGAAATTGATGGAAAATCATATCGATTTGTGAGCGAAGACGAGTTTTCAAGGATGCAGCAGTCAAATGAGCTACTTGAGTGGGCCACCGTTCACGGTCAGCACAGATACGGTACACCTAGGTTACCGGTAGAGAAGGCGCTTGCCGAGGGTAAGAATGTGGTTCTCGAAATTGATGTGCAGGGAGCTTTTCAAGTAAAGAAGTCTTTTCCAGAGGCACTTTTGGTTTTTGTGAATCCTCCTAGTTTTGAAGAACTTGAGGCAAGGATGGATAAGCGGGGCACAGAAAGCCCAGAAGAGAAGCTTCGGAGGCTGGAAACTGCCACATCAGAGCTCTCACAAGCCGATTCCTTTGATTTTCAGGTGATAAATGACGAGGTAGCCAGATGCGCCCAAGAAGTCGTAGACTTAGTTAAATCCAACTAATTGCAGGGAAGTTTGTCATGTCAGAAAAGCTTGAAGGTATTGTTTCTCCGTCCATCGATAACCTAATGGACCGTGTTGACTCAAAGTATGAGCTTGTAATGTTTGCCGCCAAGCGAGCACGTCAGATCAACGATTACTACTCCTCTCTGCACGAGGGATCACTTTTTAGCAACGTAGGCCCACTTGTTGATGTAACAATCGACGAGAAGCCACTAACGATTGCTCTGAATGAAGTTGACCAAGGACTTCTCACCAAGAAAAATCTAGACTAAACGGCAAAGCTCAAATGGCTAACGTAGTCGTTGGTGTAACAGGTGGAATCGCTGCCTATAAATCCGCTGCCCTCATTCGACTGCTGTCTGAAGCTGGTCACAGTGTCCAAGTTGTAGCAACAATCAACGCAACGCGATTCATCGGTACAACTACCCTGGAGGCGCTTTCTCACAACAAAGTACAAATAGTCGATCCGGATCTTTTCACTGATGTTGAGAGCGTCAAGCATGTATCTCTTGCAAAATCCGCAGATCTCATTGTGGTTGCACCCGCAACTGCTTCTTTCCTAGCTAAAGTTGCAGCGGGTATCGCTGATGATCTCTTGACAACAACGGTGCTTACCGGAACCTGCCCGGTAATAATTGCCCCGGCGATGCACACTGAGATGTGGGAAAATGCCGCCACTCAGCAGAATGTCTCCACACTAAGAATTCGTGGCTTACACATCGTGGACCCTGGTGTTGGAAGGCTCACTGGAGAAGACACTGGTGTTGGTCGACTAGCTGAGCCAGAAGTCATACTCTCCGCCGCAAACGCTTTGCTAGGCGAGAGAATCCTTGAAGGTGTTCGAGTGCTTGTAACCACCGGAGGCACTAGAGAGCGAATTGACCCTGCTCGTTATGTTGGAAATTTCTCTTCGGGAAAGCAGGGCATAGCTTTTGCTAGAGCCGCCATCGAAATGGGTGCAAGCGTAAAAGTTATTGCCGCAAACGTCGATCAGAGCTTGCTCCAGGGGATAGAACACTCGAATGTGGTCAGTGCAGCTGATCTGAGCAAGAGCATCAATGATGCGATTGGCAGCTTTGATCTGCTGGTCATGGCGGCAGCGGTTGCCGATTACAGCCCAACTATTGTTTCTGATGTGAAGATTAAGAGGTCTGCTTCCGGAGAGAACATCCAGATCTCGCTGACTGCAAATCCTGACATCGTCGCTGCTGTCTCGGAAAGAACCAGAGGCACGGGATCAGACGCGCTTATTGTCGCCTTTGCTGCGGAGTCAGGAGAAGATCTAGAGACTCTGGCCAGGATAAAGCTCTTCTCAAAAATGTGCGATTTTGTTGTTGCTAACAGCATCAGCTCAGGCGAAGTATTCGGCTCGGATCAGAACTCGGTAGTTTTGGTTTCTGAGAGCGATTCGACTATGTTCTCGGGTTCGAAGCTAGAGATTGCAAGGGCTGTTTTGGAGATCGTTTCCAGTAAAGTTGTTAGGTCACCAAGAGGGGAATCCAAATGAGCAATTTGCGTCAGTTCACGTCTGAGTCAGTTACTGAAGGCCATCCAGATAAAATCTGTGATCAAATCTCAGATGCGATTCTTGATGCCATGCTAACCGAGGACCCTAATGCCCGCGTCGCGGTAGAGACCATGGTGACAACAGGGCTGGTTCACGTTGCCGGTGAGGTTTCAACCACTGGATACGTTGAGATTCCCGCAATTGTTCGCAAGACCGTACTCGACATCGGTTACAACTCTTCTAGCATTGGTTTTGACGGAGCAAGCTGTGGTGTTTCAGTTTCTATCGGTCAGCAGTCACCAGACATCGCTCAGGGTGTTGATTCTGGTCTAGAAGTTCGAGATGGCGGCTCGTCGGACCCTTACGAGTTACAGGGTGCTGGTGACCAGGGTCTAATGTTTGGCTACGCAAGCAATGAGACCAGTAACTTCATGCCAACGGCTATAGCCCTAGCTCACAGACTTTCTGAGAAGCTCTCCGCAGTAAGAAAAAGTGGTCAGGTTGACTTTCTTAGGCCGGATGGCAAAACCCAGGTCACTATTGGATACGAGGGATCCACACCTCGGACGGTTGAAGCCATTGTGGTTTCTTCCCAGCACAACGATAAAGTCAGCCAGGCCGAGATCCACGCTGCTATTCGCGAGCAGGTTGTGAGTCCGATTCTTTCTGAGTCCGGACTTGATTTCTCGAATGCCAAGCTATTCATCAACCCAACCGGAAAGTTCGTTATTGGAGGCCCGCAGGGAGATGCTGGTCTAACTGGCCGCAAAATCATCGTAGACACATATGGTGGAGCTTCTCGACACGGCGGCGGTGCTTTCAGCGGTAAAGATCCTTCTAAGGTTGACCGTTCCGCTGCTTATGCCATGAGATGGGTAGCTAAGAATGTGGTCGCTTCCGGAGCTGCCGATCGTGCAGAAGTGCAGGTTGCCTACGCAATTGGTGTTGCTAATCCAGTCGGTATCTACCTGGAAACCTTCGGCACTGAGAAGGTTGACACTCAGCAGATAGAGAAGGCAATCAGGGACATCTTTGACTTGAGACCCCGAGCAATTGTTGAGTCACTAGATCTACTTAGACCGATCTA
>Ga0315909_10004019_pt1 | contig 17559 bp, 31 predicted proteins | sample LakEriMetagenome_11_FD_203527 | JGI IMG/M metagenome (GOLD analysis project Ga0315909, IMG submission 203527) | Freshwater fungal communities from buoy surface, Lake Erie, Ohio, United States - Buoy 2 MA125 | ecosystem: Environmental > Aquatic > Freshwater > Lake | place: USA: Lake Erie, Ohio...
GCCTCGGGCGTGGCGTGTTTCTTAGTCGGAAAGTCCTCGGGAATCTCGCCGTCATCGGCTTTGGTGGTTTGCTCGGTCTTGGTAGGCTCATCGACCGTTGTTTCCACCGCTTTATCGACAGGTTTCTCAACGGACGATTCCGGCTCCTTGGCCTTCGTGAACTCGTTGAAGCGTTCCATCATCACCGTGGCGTCGAAGTTGCCTTCTCCGGGAACGGTTTCGATGGCGATATTTGGATCAGGGACGGCTACTGCTGGTGCGGGTGTCATAGGTGTTATTGGCGGGGTTCAAAATACTGTTCGTTGTAGTGGTCAAACGGAGGCGGCAGCTCTCCATTCGCGCCCTTCTTGATGGTCGTAAGCGACTTCAGCATCCGAAGGAACCGGCGCTCGCCAGCCATGACTTCGTGCGTTGCGGCAATGATCTTCTCAGCGTGTTCAGGCTGTGAGCGATAGACGAGCTTGATGAACTCATCACTCGGCTCCGTGTGCTCTTTGATTACCTCGACAGCACGCTTGAAAACGTCGCTCTCGATGAGTTGCTTCAGTTGTGGCGCTAGGCCGTCTTCCAGCCATTGTTGTTGTAGGGTCATGCGGGTGTATTAGCTCGTTGAAGTTGTGCCATCGCGGACTTGCGAGAGAGGTCAGCGGCGAACTCCTGCTGTTTGAGGGCCATCTTTTGTGCCGTCTCCTGCTGGCGTTGCTGCATCTTCATTTGGAACTCCTCCTCACGCTGGTCCATCTTGATGCGCCACTCTGCCAGCATCTTTTCGATGTCGGTCGGTCCTTGGTCTTGTTGGGGCTGTCCGCCTTGTGCTTCGGCCTGTTGAGCCTGACGCGCCTCTTCCTTTTGCAGGTGGCGAGTGCCGTTCGTGATGATTTCGTTGAACTGCTGCAACTGCTGGCGGAACAACGGAGAATCGTTGCCGGTGTAGCCTTCGAGTGTCTGTGCGGCGTGGTCGAAAATCTTTGCCATCGGAGGCACGATTTCCGCGTAAAGAGCCGGATTCTGTCCCGCCTCATCGAACTGCTGGTAGTATTCCGACAGTTTGCCGATGTGGATTTCAAGGTGAACCCGCTTATTCTCGTTGGGCAGGATCATCTGGTCGAAACCCTGCGCCAGAGCCACGTTCTGAGAATCCGCAATCGCAGCATCAATCGGAGGACGTTGTTCGGCTCCCGGAGGCTGCGTAAGCTGATTGGCGATGTCCCATCCAGCCACGGAGGCGGTCTGGAGGCGCACAAGCTGCTGCTTGCCGTAATCGTCGTAGTAGGGATACAGGCCCATCAAGGACTCGTAGCTAAGGCGACGTGCGGCGGGAGAGCCGGAACCAATCGTCCGGGCAGCTTTCGTGTAGCGTAAGTCAATCTTCTCAAGTGCCTCCATCGGGATGCCATCTTCGAGGCAGCGTTCAAACCACTCCCAAACGTATTGTCCGCCCGGATCACCACGCTCGTATCCTTTCCGCAGCATTCGGCGCACGACCTGATTGAACAGGCGGTCAAGAGGCTGCATGAACAGGTTGATTTCCGTCACGGAAAGTTGGGCGTTCAAGTCCAAGCGGGCCATCGCCTCGAACTTGGAAATCTCGCGTCCGGTATCGAGGGTCTTGGTCGATGTGTATTGACCGATATTGGTCCCGACCGCCTGCTGAAGCATTTCCGTGGCCGGAATGAGTGAGCGGCTGATGTCGGGCGGCTGTTGCTGGATGAAGGTGGCTCCCGGTGTGGCAAGGAAGCCAAAACCATAGGGAACGATGCGGAAGTTCTCGACAGCCTCCTCGCTTTCAACCTGCCAAGTGGGGCCGCTGGCAAAGGCCACATCTACCGCCTTGTTTCGCAGGCGCATAAGCTGCTGCATAGCGTTGAACATGTCAGCGCCAAGGCCGCGAACCCCGTGGAAGGTGGCGTTCGTGCCGATACCCTTCGTAAAGAAGATGAAGGCCTCCTGAGCGGAACGGTAAACGCCCTGCTTGTAGAACAGGAAGTCCTCTTTGGTGCCATCGTTGGATGCCAAGGCGCTTTCAGCGAAGATCATCAGGCTAATCGTGCCGTCGTTCTCGCGCACCCACATGTAAATCAGCGGAATGGTAGGGCCAGTCTCCCCTAGAACGAGGTCGTTGTTCTTCCAACGCTGCTCCCAGTCCATCCAGTTATAGGGGTCGATGATCTGCGGATAGGCATTCTGCATCGCCCGTTTCAAGGCGTCAACGTTCCATCCCTCATCCTCGGCATACTCGCCCAACTGGATATACTTCATCAACTGGTCCGGCTGCTCCAGTTTCTTCATGGCCGCATACTGAATCGCGTCCTCACAGGTGCGAGTCTGGCGAGGTATTTTCAGGTAGGACAGGCTGGTTACGTCCCATTGCCAGTTATTCGGATCGGGGAAGTAGGCAATTCCAGTGCCATGCAGAGTCCGGTAGTGCGGAATGAAGGCGTAGCGGTAGAAAAACTCAGGCCACGACCGAATTGTCCTGCTAAGGTGTAGGGAAATACGCTGCGAAAGGTTCTGGCGCTCGGAGATGTCGCCATACTTGGTCTGGACATCAATCAGGCCCTCGGAGCCAGTAATGAGGTCCATGAACGCCGCAACAGACTGGTCGAGAAAGGACTTCGCATCGCCGGGGTTGAAGTTGGACATGTAGGCCAAGCCCTGCTTTTGGAGCATCGCTGGGTCGTAAGGCTCACGACCATCGACCATTGCCTGCACTTTTGCCATCTGCTGATTGCTGGCAAGGTCGGCCTGCTGCATGCGGAACCAAAGGGAACGAGCGCCATCAACAGACTGGATACGGCGAGCGAGTGGTTTGCCCTCCGTGTCAACGACGGGTGGAGCGTAATTATTGAGGGCGGTAGGAAGTTCCATAATCAGCCGATAGTCCCACCCTTTGCTTGAGAATCAAGAGTGTTTTCGGTTCCTTCCGTAAACCCATTCGAGTCCACGCCAGTCAAAATTAGCTTCGGCTGAAGTAGCGGCGTAAGTTCTGTTTCCAGCGAGAACAGCGAGCAGCCCTTCATGGTCAGCTTTGTGATGGCCTCGTTTACCACGTCTGTGATTCCAGACAAGGCCTGCATGGTGATGAACTTCTCATCGAACTGAATAGCCGCCTTGATAACACGCATGCCCTCAGTCGTTCGGGCAATATCGCCAGTCACTTTGCCCTCTTTATCGACAATGAGAGACAGGACGCCCTCGCTTGGATTGCCGGTTCGAGGCTCCATCACCCAGCCGATTTCAGATGGGCGGATGACGTGTTGGCCGGATGCTGGTTCGGTGGTGTTCATGGATTAGATTTTCTTCACCCACTTAGCCTTGCCAGAAAGCACCAAACCATTCGAGGTATTGGCAATCTCAGCCTCGACCTGCTCATTGGTGACATCCAAGGCCTTCGCGATGTCAGCAACCTTTTGCGACTTGGCAGCTACCAGACGACCAATCTGCGTCCCAAGGAACGTCGGATGCTGCTTTTTAGGAGTGTCACCGCTAGGCTGAACGTCGGCGGTGCGCGGCGTCGATGAGTCTGCGGCACTTGCCCCTGCCGCAGCAGTCCCAGCCTTAACTGAATCAATGGGGAGATTTTTGAGAAGGAGGTCGGTAAGTGAACCGTCCTTGCAGCCGTGAATGACGATAGCAACGCCATCCCAAGGCTTTTTGTGCGACTCGTTGGATTGAATGCCCTCCATGTCATCACAGACAATCGAATCACCATCCTTGCGATACTTGGCTGTGCGCCAGTTGTGCTGAATCAGCTTAGTTGGATGCGCGTGAGGAACGATTTCATGGCGCATTGCCACGTCAAAAGGCTCCATCGGCATACGGGACCAAGGAGCGATCTTGTCCACCGAAGGCAGTTTGACCGAGTAAGTCGATAGATGCGGCGGATAGATGCCGGTGCCGACCATGTGATCCTCGCCATTGGCAGGAATGGGGCCATCTGGCGTCATCTCAAAGCCGCGAGTAGGCGTGACGCAGCCCATGTAAGGCTTGTTGGCCTCCACATATTCGTCGTGGATACGGTCTAGCCAGCCAGCGACCATTGGATCATTGTCCAGCTCGAAAAAGTAGAAGGCCTCCTTGATGCCAAGACTGTGAATCTTTGCTGCTGTCAGCTTGAAGTGACGATTCGGAGCGATGGGCCATCCTGTGAGATTCAAAGGAACAGGCAAGAAATGCGCGTCCTGAAACAGGGGCTTCAACTCAGCCATAAACTCGTTTGCTGGTTGCTTCACTGGCTCGTCAGGAATGACGGCAAGGATGTGGCGAGGATAGGGGCCAAACTTCTTGAGTAGTTCTGCTTTTTTGGCGAGCAGATGAACGTCAGACTGCGATACGGGGATTGCTAGGATCATTATGCCGGACTTAGTAGTCACGGCTGTAAGGTTGGCAAGCGAAACTTACGGAATTTCACAGAATCGGATGCTCTGTATATCCCGCATTCCTCAACGCCCTACGAGCAACGTCAAGCTGAGGTAGTTTCACCTTACGCTCGAACCATTGAGGATTCAAGGCCACGGTGAAATCCACGACGGCTTTCTGGCAGACCTCATCGGCCCATTGAGTGAGTTTGCGGAGCCTCTTCCACGCAAACTCGAAAGCGCCCTCGCAGATCATCACGTCGTTGTGCTGATAATACCAGCCGTAGCGGCCTCGACCGCAGTTCGGGACTTCGTTGAGGATGTAGTTTTTCCATCCCATCAACTGAGACTCAACAACAAGGCCTTCGCCACCATCGAATGAGGGTAGTGTCATTGAGCCATCGAAAACATACTGAGCATTGTTGGCACTTGGATAAACGCAATCACAGCACCACAGACTTCCCTCTTGGATTCGAGGATGCTTCAAGCCCTCAGCGATTGTCATGCAGGCGCTCTGATTCCCGATGAACAGCTTCGATGCAGCGATGGCTTTTGCGGCCTCAAGCATGTTCTCGGTGACAAGGTATTGAACGTTTCCAAAAGCTCGGCAGAACGCGGCGTATTCGTCTGGAAGTCCAAGGAAGACAAGCCTGTCGCCATAGAACTTCACGACTTGGCCCCACTGGAACGAATCGTTGTTGTAGCGAGGGCTGCGATTGATAATCACCCTGTCAGAGAACTTCTTGTCAGGCTCAACGGTTAGCCAAGGCTTTGAAAAGTCTGGCATCTCCTTGATGAACCCAACGCTAAGAGCATGGGATGCGTGAGCGCCAGCAAGGGTAAATGTCCTATCGTGCCATCCGGGGCGGAAACCTTCGGACGCCCACTGGATTTCCTCACGCTTCCAGATGCGGACAGAGCCGATATAGGGTTGTGCCTCAAGTAGTGGCTTCAAGATGTGAATGCGATTCACAATCCCCTTCGTGGCACCATTGTCTCGAAGATAGTAGTCATACATTCCTCCACGATGATTGAGTGTCGCTAGGGAAAGAACTGCATCCCCAAGGTCGCCGACCGTCGAGACATTTACCACGTCGTCTCCCTTCAAACTTGGCATCAAATGGTCGATTAGGCCTTGTTTCTGGTCTTTATGAAACAGAACCGCATCGCTTCGGATCAAACTCAAATCACGCGGGAACTCATGCAGTGTAGCATCGCCTTTACCGTCGTAGAAACCGTAGCTGTGCTGAATGAGGTCTGTTCGACCAATCAATTCGCCGTAGTTGCGGACCAACCACTCGTCAAAGCCGCCATCTTTGAAGCCTTCTGGCGATTGCTCGTAAGAGTCTGGCCCCTGAACTCCAATGCCGGTAAAGTTATCGAACGGAGGATTGAGAGTCTTAACGTAGAGATACGGCTTCCCAACCTTTTCGTATTCTTCGGTCAAAGCCTTAGCCCACCCAGCTTTGAGTGGAATGGAATCAGCTTCAATCCAAATGAACGGCTTCCCGCGCATCGCTTTGGCGCATTGACGAAAGGCCCAATTTGCCACCTCTGGATAACGCATGCCCGGAGGATCATCGAACTTCATCGTAATCACCTCCGTTCCATCCAGTTCCTTGATGTAGCGAATCAGCTTTTCAGCCTGACGCTTTTCGTGAGGGGCGATGTTGAGAACGACGGGAAGGGTCATGGCTAGATTTTTTGGTAAATGATGCAGAGTTGCGCTAGTCCTCCGTGCATGGTGGAGTCAAAGTCTGAGTCGTTCCACTTTTCCCAGTGAAAACCATCAAGCTCCATGCGCAAATCCACAAGGTGCAGGCCCGCTTTCTTGCCGATTTCCACGATGCGTTTGTAGTCGTAGTGCTCATGGTTTAGCGGCCTCGGGCAACTAACGATGTCCCACGACGTTTTGTGGTCCGGGTTGAATCGAGCGGCGTGCTGACTGCCGAACTTAAAGTCGCGGAACTTCTCGTAGGCGGAGTAGAGCGGGGTGAGGGCGTAAATATATCCTCCCTCCTTCAAGACTCGGCTCCAGTTTTGGAGGGCGATTGCTGGGTCCATGACGTGCTCAAGACAATGGGCGCTCACAATGCAGTCGAACGTCTTGTCGTCGATAGATGCAAGATATTGAGCGTCACCATCGGGCAAGTCCCATCCTCGAACGGATGATGGCGGGTCGAGTTTAATGGCGTCAGGGCCGCAACCGATGTCGAGCACGCTGCCCTTGATAAAGGAGTAATCGCCGTGACGAATGCGCAGCGGATGAGATTTGGACATTTCGTTCATACCCCTTATTTCTCCGCCCAAGCCTCCAGTTTAGCAAGCGAGTCTTCGCCGAACATGTATTTGCCTTGGGTGAGTTTGGAAATGGCAGCTTGAGGCAGGCTAATCTCGTTAGCGAACTGGTAGTCCTTCATCTTACTCTCCTCAATGCAGCGTCGAACTTCCTTGCCGATTTCAGCGAGGACTTGTTCCATTTTCTTGCTGTGCTCGCGAAACGCTTTCTTGGCTTTTTCCTTGAGGTCGCTCACCTCACGGTCGCGGGCCTTCATTTTAACTTTCAGTTCTCGGATATATGCTTTTAGGGTGCGGTTCATATAGGTGGAAATTGTTGCCAGCGCCAAGGATACCACGCAGGCTGGCGGCTACGTTCAATGAGGGAAAATACATAACCCCTTGGTGCGACTCTCTTGGCTTATCGTTCGCTAGGTCCATCATCACGCACGAAGCGTCCATAGGACCATCGTCAAAATCATTTAGCAACCCCAACGCTTGCGGGCCGCTTTGCCACGCTCGCCATCCCACGATGCAGAGCGGGCGCAGAAACTTTTGTGTCGAGGATTGTCTTTGTCCTTGGTTGGCGCTTTGAGATTGCTCCCGGTGGCGGCGTTATATTTTGCGCGGCCCTTGGCACTTAACCCGCCACCTTGAGCAATGGAGAGTTTCTCGCCCCGACCGACTGATAGTGATGGTGATTTCTTTGCCATGAGTAATTGTGCTTTCTATTCCCGTAAACTTCAAGCGGAAAGACGCTGCTTTAACTGGTATTGACGGGCCTCGCTCTGGTCCGCGAATCCTTGAAGCAAGTTCTGCGTGCCTTGCGAAGCCTTTTCAACCGCCTCGTCAATCATCCCGCACAGGTCTTTCTCGCCTTTGAGAATGGCGCGCAGGAAAGGCTCAGGCTTCGTCTCGTTCGGAAGTATGTCGCTCATCTGAGAGGCCGCGATGTTGATCTTCGAGAGATTCAACTTCTCGGTCCCAAGGCCAATCACACGCTCCACGGCGCTGTCGTAGGCTGCTTCGTAGGCGGGGTAAAGCTCGCCAAGGAACTCATGGTCCTCAAAGAAAGTCGGCCCTTTGATGACGTTGTGCGCCCGGTGAGCAAGGAATTGAAGGGCGCGAAGTTGGGTGATGAGGGAGTCCATGAGGTAAATTCGTCGAGGCTGCGGTTAATTCAAGGCTTCTTCTTCGGCTTAACCCCTCGCTTCACTCGCCCGCACTTCCCGCAGGACTTCTTTTCGCCACGGGTGAGATGCTGATAGTAGGCCTCGGTTTCGTTGCCACAGTCGCAGCGGCATAGCCATTTGGAGTTGTGATGCTCATTTCGTTCGAGGAAGCTAAGGACTTTCAGACAGCCGAATCGTCGGCCTTTGAGGTTTTTGGGAGGGTATGCCATTTAGGCGATACTTACGGTAATTTGAGGGGAAGGCAAGGGGTTTGCCAAACTGGCGCTACTCCGAACGCTGCGCGTCGGAGAGCTGGGTGTTGGGCAAGGAAAGACCGCGTATGACTAGCCTAACCTCGTCGGGAATCTGCTCCATAAACTCGACGCTGCACTCGGGTGAGCACGCGCCAGACCTCAAGGCTTCAAGTATTTTCGGGAAGATTGCCCGTAGCCGTGCGTTCTCGCGCTCAAGCTCGCGGGCGAAGTTAGAAGATACACAGTAGCCGTCAGCGTAAAAGGATTCTTGGTCTGTTCTGGGTGTATCGCTCATGTTTATTTTTCGTCGTTTTTTAGACACGTTTCCGCGTCATGTTTATTTATTATCTATTTCGGAAGGGATACAAAACCGCCCAACAAGGCGCTAGAGCCAAGATGCGCATTGGCCCGCTGATTGTTTACTATCAGGGGTGTTGCGCATCCGGCTCAGCTTGAACGTTCAACCCCACATCCACCCTCTCCAAATACTTCCCCTTCATGGGATACTTCCCCTGAAGAATGCGGTGGAGGAACTGAGGCTGGAAGCCAATGACGGAGGCCAGCTTCGTCTTGGACCAGCCCTGCTGCATCCGAAGCTGTTCCAGAGCGTTGATGCGCGTTTGGTTGGCCTTTTTGAGCAGGTCTGCGGCTTGGCGTTCAAGCTCGGAGGCGCAGACGAACTCGGCGTGGATGAACGGGTGATGGGATTGTATGTTGGGGAGGGTCATGTTACTCATTCAAAAGCTGGTCGATTCGCGCTTGGGTTTCCTCAACGTTGATTTCAGGGCTGGCTGGAATGGAAAGTAACGTTGGCCTTTCGGGGTATCCCCAATTAGAGAACAAAATCTTCTGATATTCACTAAGGGCTTCTTCTGAAAGAATATCGGACTTGAAAGCCTGCCCTGCTTCGTATGGAGCAGGCGATCCTTCGATTGGGGTTGACCGAACGGCCTTGTGTCGTGGCTCAACCATGTATTCTTCAAGGGTTAGAGGTTTGGGCGTCATATTGTGTTGCAATCAACGATAGTGCGGATGGGGATGGAGGTCAATAGCCTTATAGCGTCATGTGCAAAATTGGGTCGAGTAGCCTTTCGACGCTTTTTGGCGTCCACCTCCTCTTCCCACTCTCAAGTTGAGAAACGTAGGCATCGGTGACGCGCATGATTTTGGCCGCATCAGCCTGAGACATGCCGGTAAAGACACGGAACTTCCTCATGGCTTCTGCTAATTCAGAACCGGCCTCTATGATGGTCTTTTCGGCATCCGCCATTTTCTTGACGGAAGCCGTGATGGACGCGCCAAGGGCTTCCCACTCTTCTTGTTTTTTAGGGTTCGGTTTCATCTTTCTTGTTGGGTAATAGGTTGCACTTGAAGTCTTTGGGCTTGTTGAGATACAGGCTGTTTGTTCTGATTGAGTTTCTGATGTTCTCCTCGATTGCTTCCGGCGTGTAGGTTTTCAGCATTCTCTGGATTTGATCTATGTCTTGGTTGGCCTGCCGCTTAGTCCAAGACCATTTGTGGCCCTCTGATTGAGTTATGGACTTCATGGCTACCTCTCGACGCCATTCAAACAGGTCCGTCATGGCGTCATAGACAATCTTCGGGATGCTTTTGGGGATGCTCAATTCGTCAAGTTGACTCAACTCCTCGATGATGCGCTTTTTCCAGCCCGGAACGTCGCCTATGCCTTGATCCTCATTCTTGATAGGCGGAGCGTGCCGTCGAATGCCCCTCTCCTCAAACCAAGCTATGAATGGTTCTGGCTCGGACGGCTCTTTGGGCTTCCCCCAGTGTCTTTCGATGGCCTGCCAAACTTGAATGTGTGGCCTACAATCCCTGCTCAACTGACTGTATTGCCTTTTCATGTATTGAGAGAGAAGCAGTGAAACTCCTCCATCCATCCATACCGCATTGTCCCTGCCTAGCTTATGGACATCAACTCGGTTGAAGTCCGCTCCGTCGCCAGCAACCTCATTGATTCGCTCCAAATCCCAAGGGACAACCCCAGCTTTGTCAGCCAAGCACTCCAGAACGATCAAAAAGTAGCGATGGCGGGACGGAAGCTGGCCGAAGTCCATTTCTCTCCACCTGTTTGTGTCCAACAGGATGTTTTTGGCGGTCTTTACTGGTTTTGGTAGCCTCATCTTACCCGAGTATCTATACTAACTTGTTAGAGAAGTAAAATGATTTGTTTGGAATGGTGATAGCCTATCCGATAGGATATTTCTTGTTCTATGTGTATATGCTATCGGGATAGCCTATGCGGGACTTGTTGCACCAGCCGAATCCCTCTTCCTCTTCTCCTCCCGAAGCAGCTCAATAGCCCTTTCCAGACCATCGCCGTTCTCCTTGGATAGCTGCCAGATGGCCCTTTTGAGGTAGATCGCCTTGTCCAGAGTCTCCTCGTAGGCGTGCTGAAGCCACTCCCGCAGCTCAAGAGGGTTGTCGGCCACGGTGGTCCCGTATTTGGCGACACCCTTCCTTTGGCGCTCGCTGATGTCTCGGCAGACCTCGGCCTCGACGCCGGATGGTTCGGTTTCGATGGGAGGCTGCGGGCCGATTTCGGGAATAACTGGCTCAGGCTTGGTTTCCGGGATGGCGTAGTGGGCCGTTAATTGCCCCGGTGCATATAGCGACATGCACACACGACCAGAAGGAACCCATTCCGGCTCATCCTCAAGGGATTGTGAGGACGACCAAATGAGCGCCCCTTCCGGCACGCTGTCCTTGATGCCCTCTCCTTTGACGAGCTTGTATCCTGCGGGTGGTGTGGGTGTGGTCATAGTGTTCATTTCTTGATCTTTTGAAGTAGGTCGTAGCAGGCAGCTTCGTAGGATGGGCCTTTGCCAGCATGAAGCAAATCCATGCCAAGCGGGTCTTTGTAGATTTCCGCATACCAGCGACAACATAACTGGTCTTTAAAGACAACCAATGCGTAATCGGAGCCATCAACTAACTGAAGAAGGGATGCGTGGGCTGAGTTCATTTGAGGAAGGGTTGGAGTTTGGCGAGGGCTTGCTGGTCTGGATACGGGGATGCCTTGATAGCATTATGCGCCTCACGGATCGCCTCGCGCATGGCCTTATTCTCCGCAGCGTAGTCATTACACTGCCCGCAGGACACCGTGCGTCCGCTGAGGGCTTGGCGCAGGGTGGCGTTTTCGCGCCGGTAGTGGTCCCGCTCATCATTGGAAATCGAAAGCTCTGCCAGTGCATTCTTTTCGCACATTTCCAGTTCCGCATAGGCTTTGCGGTTTTGATCGTGAGCTTCGCGCATTGCAGCAATCTCCTTTGCCGGGTCAGCCATTTTAGCGCAGGCGTTGACGCAGGCGACAATGCGCTCTGCTTTAGCCCATGCAACAGAACTGGCCTCACCAACAAGCTCATGGATGTCGGCAAAGTAGGCTCCTTTGCCATCCAACAGGCTTGTGGAAAGATGGCCTTCTTGAATAGTCCACAGCTCGCCGTAGTCGGGTGTTGGGGTGTTCATATTTGGGTGTGTCATATCGAGGTGGTAACTCTACTCCGCAATTAGATAAGTTTCAAGTAGAAGGTGGAGTTTTCTTCCGGCCCCGTGGCAAACACCCGCAGGACTGGACCTTGCCTTGAACGAGGTTTTGGTAGTAGGCCTCGGTAGTGCCACCGCAGTCACAGACGCAGAACCAGCGCGAGTTGTTGTGCTGATTGCGCTCGATGAACTCGGTGACGAGGAGCTTGCCGTAGCGATTGCCGATGAGGGATTTGGAGGAGCGACCCATGGGTTACATCTGTGCGAGTTTGCGTGCCTGCTCCACCCGTTCTGGGGTGACGTGGCCTGCGACGATGAGGAGGTCGAGTACGCGGTCGGAGATATGCGGAGCTGTGAATGACTTTTCTGGAGGTGATGCGGGCCAATTCTCCACTTTGATTGTTGCTGGGTCGTGGAGGCGGTAGAAGAGGATGGATGCAAAGCTAAGTTTTCGCCAATCTGGGCATGATGTGGTGGCGATTACAGTTCCACTCTCGCAAACAATATCTACCTTCACATTAGTCTCCACAGGCGCAGGATCGCCGGGATTGTGAGCGTGCCACGGCTGGCCGTTGTCCGGGAGGTCGGGGGTGATGTAGGTGTAGCTGCTTTGATAGGGAAAGTTGGAGAAGATTGGGCTAAATTCAGCTTTGCTTCCGGGTAGTCTCCAAATTCGACATGGCAATATGCGCTCGCAGCCATACTCCTCCTCATACAGCAGCCTCCATCCTGCGGGGATTTTGTCGGTGGGCACGTTTTCGGGGTTGGCTGGGGTGGGTGTCATGGCTGCGTGTATTTGGGGAACAGATTGCCGATGAGTGGCAGGTAGGAGGCTAGGGTGCGGCGGCCTTTGCCGATGTAGGAGGCTTGGCGTTTGTTGAATAGCTCGTTGAGTGTCAGCCACATGCCGCCATCTGAGCACCAATCTGTTCGAGTGACGCAGACGTGGGTGTTGGTTGCCTTGGTGATGTAGAATGGCTCCAGCATGTCGTGGAACAGAATGACATACCACTCTCCGGGAGATGGGCGCGGCAGTTCGGATTCGATTATTAGGGGTTCGGGTGTCATGGCAGGTTAGTTGGTGTATTTAGCTTTCCATTCGCGGTCATATCGGTCATTGGCGTTGTATCTCCAATACCTGCCATCAGGAGTGCGGGATGGCAAGTGGAAAGGGATAAGTTATTTCTGGAGTAACAGGTCTGTTGAGAAAACGCATAGGGTATCCGATAGCATATATCTGGTTTGTTGTATATACCCTATCTGGATAGCCTTTAACTTTCAATTTTGGCTGAAAGATGGAGGGGTGCCTAGTGCTCGTTCTTTGAAGGGTCTGCCGGTAGCCCTGACAGCCTCGATGCACTCTTCCAGCGTTTTGTAGCGCCATAGTGTGTTGTAAACCGGGTAGTAGTCCACGTTCTCCAGTCGGCATATCTGCGTGATGTTCAGCCGTTGGCCTTTCCAGTGGAATTTAGGCGAGTTACGACGGTTGGAGGCCTGAGTGTAGCGATCTGCCCAGCGGCAGTTTTCAGGGCAGTAAGGCCCGTAGTTGTCGATGCGGTCCAAGGAATGCCCGTCAGGAGCAATTCCCATGTCGTCCACGAAGGCGTCGAAGCTATCTAGCCATCGCTGACAGACCCGGATGCCATTTGCCCCGTAGTTCTTGTAGGTAGGGTGACGCTCGTTGCAGCAGCGAGTCCGCATCGACATGTAAATCCGCCACATTCGATTGGCTTGCGTGCGTAGATGGCCTACTGGACGCTGATTACGGTTGGCATGGACTTCACGCCGGTAGCAGCCACAGGACGTAGAGGAGCCACGGGAGAGGCCTGAGTAGCGGATTACCTTCCGTTTGCCGCAGGAGCACTGACAGAGCCAGAGGGTGACACCGTTAGAGCTTGTGCCTGCGTGGGAAAGGGCTGTAAGGCGTCCGAAGACGAGGCCTGTGATGTCTAGGTAGCGAGGAAGGGGAGTAGAAGGCGCTTCGAGGGGTGGATTTGTTTCCATGGGCTACGGTAGAGCGTGTTAGAAACATTGCAAGGGAAAAGGATAAAGAATAAGGAGGGGTAGGTAGGGGTTGGAATTTTGGGGAGAAATTTTGATAAGCCCTGTCTCCGCTGTGCCTTGCCGGGTGTCGGCCCCTCGACCCCTACTTCCACCCGCCCGGTGGCGTGGCACCCCATGCCCTTCCATGTGCCCGCCTCTCCCCTCCTAGCTCCACGTTCTAGCCCTCCTTGCTCGCTAACTAAACACGGTCAAAAGCAATAGAGCGAAACAATAGAACTAGCCAATACTGAAACCGGCCATTTTCCCCTCAAAATCACTCCATTTCCTCCATTTCAATCGCCTCGCTCTCAAAATTGGGAAACTCAAACGCCGAGAACTGCGCCTGCCCATCAGTAAGCACGTTCACTTGAACAGCCGCTTGCGCTTGTGGGCCGATTTTGCTCACAATGTCGGCGATGGCCTTAACATCGCCCCAACTTTTGACTTCGGGCATTCTGCCATCGGCCTGCTTTAGGCCTTTAGAGGCGATTTGAAGCAGGAGAAGCTCATTCTGGAGCTTCCCCCCTTGGATGGCCTCCTGAATCGTAGAAGCGGCTTTCTGCGCGATTTCTTCGCTTTCCGGCCCCTTTGTTAGACTTGCGTTAGTTCTCGCCTCATGTGTAGCGATTAGCTCCCTATTCTGAGCCATTGCGGCCTTCCACATCGGATCAGTAAATCGACGCTGGCGGATAGTTGTCTCAAGAACGCCAAACGTAGCGGAAAGCTCTTTGTCAGACACTCCGCGCAAGTTGGCGGTTTTCACTGCTTCCCACTCTTGAGGGCTTAGAACTGCTTCGGGCATATATCGCCATCCTTACGGTTAACCCTCCCGAAAACAAGTCTAACTTTCCGCTTGCATCAATGTAGTAATGTGCAACACTACCTCACGCCAAAGAAGGCGCTCCACATATGAAATACTCACTCAGCAACGCCACCCTCTCTCATTCCGTCTCCCAACTTGTCGAAAAGCAAAAGCTGAATGAAGCCTACAAGCTGCTTCCAGAGGCTAACGCCATTCCGAACTGCATCAACCGGCTTCAAAAGGCCTTCTCTGCTATCGAGCAGCACTACGCAGAACTTCACGGCCTCCTCGGAGAAGTCCGGGAAGAGCTGGAACAAGACTGGAGTAAGGAAGAGGTCCGTTCCTTCCTCGCGGGAGCTTGGCAGGGTATGAGCAAGGCGGTGGATAATCAGGCCTATAAGGCGCTTGAAGCGATTTACCTTTAATCCACACCCCTCATGGGGGCCGCGCATCCTACACGCGGAAAACTCAAACGCTCCACCTCACAACCCGCCCTCAAATATGAAAAACGAATTTATCCAACTAAGTGACCGAGAAGCAATGCAAGCCTCTATTGAGTCCGCTGAGAGATGCGCCGCTCTGTTCTCTAAATCGGTTCAAACCCTCGCAGACTTCGCTTCGCAACGCATGAGAAACATGCCAGAACTTCCCAGCATTTTGTCCGACATTCAAGGCGTGTCGCCTAGCCTGCCAAAGCTGCTTGAATCTCTGGCTCGGATTGATTCAAAAATTAGAAAATGCCTGCCCAAATGACACGCCGCTCACAAGCCGAAAAAGTGGCCGATTACCTCGGTTCCGATATTGCCGATGTTCGCGCCCATCGCTATCAGCCTAGCCGCTACCACTCCCCGCAGCTTTTCGCGTTCTCATGCGGCTACTACTGCGCGAGCGATGCACCGCCACGCTATCCCCTGGGCGAATGGCAGGCCGCGAAAAACTTCCGGGGTGAATCCATCTACTTCATCAAACTATGAACCGCCCCACCCTCCCTTCCTCCCTCTACCTCGCCCTGCGCACTCTCGCCGCATGGCTGATCCTCGCCGCTCTCTTCTCCCTGCTCTGCTTTGTCCCGTAACCACGCCATAAACATGAAAACTGAGCCAAAATCCTTTCCTCTCTCTGAAAGCTCTGCCAGAAAACTTTCCCGAGTCTTAATGTCTAAGCTCGGACAGCCGGAGGGCGGGAGTCCTAATTGCGATTTTTGGGGCACTGAATGGCAGTTAACATGGAGATACCGGAAAGACGATGGCACAACATGGGCGCGCATGGGTTACGGTCCTACACGTAAAATGGTAACTCTTTCAGAGCGCACGGAAAAGACCGGCAAGAAAACCTTCCGAATCTGGATTCATCTTTGTGCCGTATGACTCCCGCACAAGAACAACTCCACACACAACTCGCCCTCTCCCGCATCTTTGACCTCTGCAACGCCAACCGCGCTGCCCTCGCTAAAGCCCGCGAAGACGCCAAACTTTCACGCTCCCGCCTATGGTATAGGGACGGCGAAACGGAAAACGAAAAACACGAAAAACGCTAACACATGAAAACAAATATCCACAAACGCCTAACCGCTAAACGCGCAGGTAAATACGTCTCGCCCTTCAAAACTGCCGACTACTCCTCACGATGGGGAGGCGAACACTTCAAAGTCGGTGAAAATGTCGGCTACCGCTCCACCTTTGGACGCTGGCACGAATGCCCGGAAACTCCTTTTCGCTTCATCGGCCTTGCTCACAAAATCGCGAATCTTCGACACACGGGATGGTTCACCCGTCACGAAGAATACAGCGAAACTGCACGAGGCGTTGTTTACCTGCTCCCGCATGGCCGTTTCATTGCTGCCATTGCTGATCCATTCCAGACAGACAAAGAAGGACAAGGCCCTTGTATCGTGGAGGTAAACGCTAACGGCTCCCCGTGCCTCTACGAATCACAGGAAGAAGCCGCGCGCGCTGCCGATGGATTCGCGGAACGCTACGCCGAAGGCTCTCGCGAGGATGACCGAATCGAAACAGAGCGATTCCACAAAGAGCAGACAATTGAAGAGGCAAAGGAGGCATTGCGCGACTCCCGAAAAGAAGCTCGCGAACTGCTGGCAGAAATCCGCGCCAGCACGCTATCCCCCGGACTCTGCGAACGCATGAAGCGCGAGTTTCGCAACCTCCGCCGCGATATGCGCGAGGCGTTCCACACGATCCACGCTTAACCTTCCACCCCTAACACTACACCACTATGCCCACACTCAAAACATACAAACACGCCCACACGCTAACGCTCCCCAGTTACCCCGGCTACCGCCCGCCACTAGGCGAACAAAAACGCCACGCCGTCCGCTGCATTCTCGCACTGGTTGCGGTTGCGGTTGTTATCGTCATTCTGTAAATCTCACCCTCACTAAATCGCTAATATGAAAACCGAAACAGACACATCTACCGAATACGCTCCTGAAGTTCTCGCCCTCGCCGAATATCTCGATTGCGACCCCTCCGAACTCAGCGAGGAAAGCCACGGCTATTACAGCTTAACCGTTTACTCGCTAGGCTCGAAGGAATACGCCATCGGCACCGATGAAGAGGCCGACAACGCCGCCCGTGAGTATATCGAAAGCTCTCTTTGGGCATTCAACGCCAGCTTCATCCTTTCTGAGTGCGATCTACCCCTAGAGCTTGAAGAAGGCATTCAAGCCATGCAGGAAAAGCAGTGCGAAAGCTGCAATGATGCAATTCTTGCCCTTGTCGAAAAGACGTGCGGCCTCGATTCGTTCGTGCAATCCGCCATCTCCGCCGATGGGCGCGGTCATTTCCTTTCGTCCTATGATGGCAATGAGGACGAGGCTGGCGAATACTACGTTTACCGGATTAACTGAGTGACCCCATACACGGCGCATCCTTCGCGGGTGCGCCGTCATGGCGTCACCGCCTCGCGATGGCCTGCCCTGCCTTCGCGATTAACCACGGGCAAACCTAAACCAAACCGCTAAACATATATGATCCCCGCAAACCTAGACAACCTTCCCGGATACATCGCCGCAAATCACATAGTTGGCCTCTCCCTTGACCGCCTCCCCAACGGGCAGGTGCAAGCCTGCGAAGTCCGCAAAGATGAGGAGGGCGAGCTTCGCGTTCCCCTCGGCTCCATGAGCACGG
>Ga0315909_10004020_pt1 | contig 17553 bp, 16 predicted proteins | sample LakEriMetagenome_11_FD_203527 | JGI IMG/M metagenome (GOLD analysis project Ga0315909, IMG submission 203527) | Freshwater fungal communities from buoy surface, Lake Erie, Ohio, United States - Buoy 2 MA125 | ecosystem: Environmental > Aquatic > Freshwater > Lake | place: USA: Lake Erie, Ohio...
CATGGTAGCTTCGTTGCTTCCGCATGCACTGAGCATTCCACCAGCTGCAAGAGCGGCTGAGATAGAGCTTACCTTGATGAGAAAGTTACGACGCGCTGGGGTATTTTTCATTGTAGTCACCTGAGTTGATTGAGACAGATGACATTCTTGATAGCTTTGATTACAAGACTATGAATACAGTATCAGCGCGTCATCCTAGCTTCACAACTCAAAGGTATAAGTGTTTTATATTTTTCTATTAATCATCATTTAATAATTTGACCATCATGAATGAAACACAAGTTAAATTTCTGTCTCACTTCATTCTTTTGACGGCGGCTCGTATTATTTGGCTAATGCCACTTGTCATGGGTATTGTTTTTTTAAAGCCAAAGTTTGTGATCAATTACAAGGAGTCACTTAGAAAATTGCGTATACATCACAATGCACTTTCACAAGGTCCAGTGAAAAGATACATTGAATCGCTTTACAAGACTCGTTTGAATCAGAGCAATCAAATTACAGGCTCTTGCACACAATGCGGAAATTGTTGCCTCAATCAACAATGCTTTTTTCTAGAACCCATGGCGGACGGAAAGTTTCATTGCGGGGTGTACAACTCGCTATTTCGGAAATTTTCAAATTGCGGCGCATTTCCAATTTCAAATGAAGACATTCAACGATATGAGTGCCCAGGCTATGAGCTGCAAGCATATCCGGTTATCAAAATCAAAAGCGTCAATCAGATCAAGGTCTGATTTTGTCTTATTGAACACAATGAGACAAGCGAAATGAGACATGCGAAATCTACATTCAAGCAGTGGCAGATTTCTTGAAGAACATCTCTTTTAAAATACTCCTGCGTATTTTTTTGTTGGTCAAACCCTCGGGCGCCCAAAACCAGTGTGCTGATTTCATGGCTTCACAAGCTGCCACAAATCGTTTCATAACCTCTTCAAATTCTGCATCACTGTAGTTCAAACTAAAAATCAAACGCCCCGTACCCACCCAACTCAAGGCCAAACCCTGTGCGCGCAAATAATACTGAAGCATCCAGTTGTATCTGCTTGCGTCGGTGTAATACAGACTCCAAACACTGGACATATTGGCGGCCCGCAAAGGAAGTTCCTTTTCGATCATGACTTGGTTGAATTTTTCTCGCCTTTGATCCCAAGTCTGGTCAAGGTCAGTGTAAACATCCGAAAACTCTGGCGAATCAATTTTTTCCAAGAAAACAGACATGGCGCCCATGACATGCGGGTGAGCATTGAAGGTTCCTCTGGCAAAACATATGTCTGCCGGTCTTTCAGATCTGTATCTCTTCATCAAGTCTGCTCGGCCGCACACCACACCAACTGGATAGCCACCACCCAATGTTTTGCCATAGGTCACCATGTCTGCTTGCACACCAAAATATTCTTGAGCGCCGCCTTTTGCCAGCCTGAAACCCAAGAAAACCTCGTCAAAAATGAGCACAATGTTTCGTTCTGTACACACTTGCCGAATTTGTTTCAACCAGTCGGTGTAGGCCGCTTTGTCATAAGAAGCTTTGCGACTGCTATCGACCAGCGAGGAATCACCAGGTGCGCCTTGGTTTAAATGCAGCGCTTGTAAAGGATTAATGAGGACACAAGCAATGTCCTTCCTTGTGCGCAGTACTTTCAGGGAATTTTCGTGCATATCGCGCAATGTGTATGTTTCGCGTGGTGGCATCGGATTTCCAGGCCCAGGCTGAACATCCTCCCACCAACCATGATAAGCACCACAAAAACGGACCAAATTTTTGCGACCCGTATGGTATCTGGCCAGTCGAACGGCTTGCATGACAGCTTCAGTACCAGACATGTGGAACGAAACTTGGTCTAGTCCGGAAATTTCTTTGAGTCGTTTGACGTTATAGGCTACACACGGATGGTAAGCACCCAGTGTTGCACCAACATCTTGCACTCTTTCTGAGCCTTGCTTCATACAAGCTTTGTAAAAGTCAGCACCAAAGACATTGACCCCATATGAACCTGTCAGGTCATAAAACTTTTGACCATCTTGATCTGTCACAAATACGCCATCTGCTGACTGTATAAATGCACCAACTTTCAAGTGTTGGCGAACCAACGGACTGAATTGGAAAGGAACGCGATAAGCGCCAGTGAATTGCAAATCAGAAATGATTTCTCGTGCTTGCGCTGTCATTTCAATGCTTTTGGCGTGGCGTGTTTGCAGCTCATTTGCCAATTGATAAAAAGCCGCGCGTCTCGTGCTCACAACCGATTCAGGTGCACCATCACATGAAAAGAATTGATCTTCGTTAAATTCGTAACCAGGCAGAAACGAGACAACTCGTTTAGCCATTCTGGAATGACCAGTCAATGAGGGATGTTTGGCACGCGACAGTTCCAATCTGCGTTTAACGTAGGGAATTGAAATGGCAAGGGCACCAAGAGACAATGCTAGTTGAACAGACACGTTGAATCCGAAGATGAGTGGGTGAAGACTTCTTTTTATTGAAAATTCGTGACAGGAAAATGAAAATGAAACAATTAATTCAAAGAATCACCACACAAGAGGACTTGAACTTTTTGTTAACCAATCGAATTCCTCGTATTACTTTGACTCGCTTCATTGGATGGTGGAGCCAGATCAAGAACCCCATCATTCGAGATCTTTCAATTGGAATTTGGAAACTCTTTTCGGACTTAGATCTGAGCGAAGCACGAAAGACAAAGTTTGACAGCATGCACGACTGTTTTATCCGGGAACTAAAACCTGGAGCTCGCTCGATAGACATGCGAACGCATGTTCTGAGCAGCCCATGCGATGCCATTGTGGGTGAATGCGGCAACATTGACCATACCCAAGTTTTTCAAGCAAAAGGGTTTCCTTACAGCCTCTCAAGTTTGATGGGTTTCACGCCACGCACCGGCGAATTGGTTGAATCACTCAAAAATGGGACCTATGTCACGCTCAGATTGACATCCAGCATGTACCACCGGTTCCATGCGCCAGCCGATGCAACGCTCACGCATGTCACTCACATTGCAGGCGACACTTGGAACGTCAATCCGATTGCTTTAAAACGCGTAGAACAACTTTTTTGTAAAAACGAAAGAGCCGTTCTCAATTTCAAATTAGACGATGGCACCCCTCTGATCATGGTGCCTGTGGCTGCTATTTTGGTAGCGAGCCTGCGATTGCACGCTGTGAATTTGCTTTTTCATGTTGACTACAGCGGCCCCAATGAAATTCCATGCGCTATTCAAACCTACAAAGGGCAAGAATTAGGCTGGTTCCAACATGGCTCAACCATTTTGGTATTTTTACCCAAGGGCTACCAATTGGCTGAAGGCATTGCCACTGGCCAGCGCATCAAGATGGGTCAAGCATTGATGGAGAAAATTGCGTGATCAAAACCCAATCTTTGTCGCGCGTTGTCGCCATGATGGCCGTCATGGTCAGTGCTTGTGCACCCATGAACGAAGTGCCAACCATTGCCAATGAAAAAATCAACATCAGTATTTTGGCCTTCAATGATTTGCATGGAAACCTTGAGCCACCCATCATCAGCGTTCGAGAACAAATCAACGGCGAACTGAAGGATGTGCCAGCGGGTGGCCTTGCTTACCTGGCAGCAGCTATTCAGCATTATAAAAAACGCAATCCCCTTCACGCAGTGGTCTCTGCGGGTGACATGATTGGCGCTACACCTTTAATTTCTGCCCTCTTTTTAGACGAACCCACCATCGAAGCCGTCAATGCAATTGGCATTGATTTCAATGCGGTGGGTAACCACGAATTTGACAAAGGTACTGCCGAATTGCAACGCATGCGCAATGGCGGTTGTGAGAAGCACACACGGACAGAACCTTGTCAAATCAATCGCAATTTTCCAGGTGCCAACTTTGAGTTTTTGGCAGCCAACGTCAAACAATCTAATCAAACCACCCTGTTTCCCGCTTTCGGTATCAAAACCTTCCGACAAGGTAAACATGAAATCAAAGTTGGCTTTGTTGGTTTGACACTCAAAGCAACACCGACCATGGTGACCCCTGAAGGTATCAAGGGTCTTCGGTTTGAAGATGAAGCTGAAACTGCCAATGCACTGGTAGCGCCCCTGAAAGCTCAAGGCGTATCGGCCTTGGTCTTGGTAGTTCATGAGGGCGGCATTGTTCAGGGCGGTCACAATGACGCCACTTGCTCGGGCTTGTCTGGCGACATTGTGCCTATTTTGAACAAACTTGATCCAGCATTTGACGTGGTTGTATCAGGTCATACACACCGGGCCTATGCCTGTGATTACAGCCGCATCAACCCTTCAAAGCCGTTTTTGCTGACCAGTGCAGGTCAATACGGGACTTTTTTAACTCACATTGAGTTGGGCATCGATCCTGTCTCCAAAAAAGTAGCCCACAAACATGCGCACAACGCAGTCATTCAAAGTGAAGCATTTAAAAATAGCGCAGGAATCAACATTGAGCCGAACCCTGCTTTGCCTTTTTATGGCAAAGAAACCAAGGTTGAAAAAATCATCAGCGATTACCGATTAGCATCTGAAGTTCAAGTCTTGAAAGTGATTGGCCACTTACCCAATGCCATGACACGCATGCAGACTCGTTCTGGCGAATCGGTGCTCGGCAACCTCATTGCAGATGCGCAATGGGCTTCTACGTCCGGTGAAAATAGGGGTCGATCCGACTTCGCGCTCATGAATCCTGGCGGTGTTCGTGCTGATCTGATCATTCAACCTGGCGGCGGCACTGTTAATTTTGGACAGTTGTTCAAAATTCAACCGTTTGGCAACACGCTGGTGGTCAAGCGAATGACGGGGCAACAAATCAAGGAATTACTAGAGCACCAGTACCTGAACCTCGCACGACCTAGGGTATTGTTTCCCTCCCAAAATTTCAATTATGTCGTCGACTTAAAGCAAGCCATGGGGCAACGCATTCAAAGCATGAGCATCCGAAATGAAAATGTTGAACTCACAAGGACTTACCACGTCACAATGAACAGTTTTCTAGCCAGTGGCGGTGATGGATTTGTTCAGTTCAGCCGTGCGCAAACTGTTTCAGGGGGTGAGCTGGACATTGATGCACTGGTTCAATACATACAATCCAATCCTGGCTTGACATCGCCCAGCACCAATCGAATTCGGTTGTTGTGAATTAGCACACATGACAACTGGTAACACAGTTGTCACACTCCCAAATTAAGCTTCTACGTTGATCAACCAACGGTTAAGCCCCATGCGCCATTGGCAGCAAACACAAAGAAAAAAAGCTCGGATCGAGATCATTCCCATGATCGATGTGATGATGTTTTTATTGGTTTTCTTCGTGCTCATCAGTGTCAACGTGATTCCTTCTCTTGGCATTAAAACGCAACAGCCCAATTCGTCACAAGTTCAACAACTAAAAACCAAAGATGTTCAAGTCGTTGTCACTTTGGGCAAAGACAATGTCATACAAGTAGACGGCAAAGATGTTGTGCTAGAAAACCTCACTAGCGCTGTCAAGAATAAAGCTGGGCAAGCAGACCAAATTGCAATCATCGTCAACAGCGACAAGGGCGCAGAAGTGCAAACTTTGGTTGACGTGATGGACGAAATCAAGAAATCGGGAATAGGCAAGGTTTCTTTGGCAGCACGAGAGCGCAAATGACACTGAACTTGGACGCCATCAACCAAGAACGGCACACACTGTCTGCCATCTTTTCCATGTGCTTGGTTGCATTGGTTTTTTCCATGGCGCAGTCTTTCAAAGGTCCTGCTGAGTTGGCGGCACAAGAACTGATGGAGTTGACCACCACATTGATTGAACCTCTGTTTGAAAAGCCGAAGCCACCGGAAGCTCGCCCAGAACCAAAGCCAAAAAATGTTCCTCCTGCGCCCACTCCAACGCCTGCACCCCGACAAGAATTGAAGCAAGAAGTGATGGTACCCGCAGAATCAATGCGGGCAGCTCCCGCTCAATCCGCGGCACCTGTTGCGCAAACTACCCCTGCAGCGCCATCAGCGCCTGTGGCGCAAGCAACACCTGAAATCCCCAGGCCTGTTGCGCCACAAGTACCACCATCTTTGAGCTTGGAAAACAATTACATCGCCAGTGTCAGAAACACATTGAACGCCAACAAACGCTACCCAACCGGCAGAGAAGCCAGTTTGCAAAGGCCTGCAGGAAAAGTCAAGATTGCTTTTGTTCTAGCCCGCAACGGCAGCTTGGTAGAGGCTTCCGTCGAGGAGTCCAGCAACTCCATTATTTTGGACAACGCAGCCTTGGCCACTGTGAGGCGCACCAACTATGCACCATGGCCAGACGGCACTTGGCCTTTGCAATCACAGCACAAATTCACGGTGTCTCTCGATTTTGTTCCCCTCAATTAATTTTTTATCTCAGGAGTATTTATGAAAAAATTGAAACCAACCCGAATGGCCATGCTAATCAGCTTGGCTTTTTCTGCACCCCTTTTGATGGCTCAGCAAGCCACCGATGTGGGCAAAATCAATGTAGAAGGTCAGCCTGGCGCCACTGACACTGGTTTGATTGCACAAGAAGATTCTCCCAAGTCAAGAAGCGCCGTGAACCGCGCCTTTTTGGACAAAATTAACCCAGCCGCCAATGCATTCCAAGCGATTGACTTGCTGCCAGGTGTCAACACCTTCAGCTACGATGCCACCGGCTTGTTCGGCGGCGGTATTCGAGTTCGCGGGTTTGCTGGCGATCAGATGGGCCTCACCATCAATGGTGCACCTGTCAATGACTCAGGCAACTTTGCGGTTTACCCACAAGAATACACAGACTCTGAGAACTTGTGCGAAGTGTTTTTAACTCAGGGTTCCACCGACACCGATGCACCTCATGTTGGCGCATCAGGCGGTAACTTGGGCATGGTCACATGTGCTCCGAAAGACAAATTTGGCATGCGTGCTGCAATGTCTTTTGGCCAGTTGAATTATCAACGCACATTTGCTCGCCTAGACACCGGAAAGTTTGGTCCAAGCGGTGCCAAAGCATTTATCTCCTACTCCAAAACATCTGCCAACAAATTTAAAGGTCCAGGCGGCGCAGATCGTGAACACATTGATATCGCAGCCGAAGTCAGACCCTCTGCAGATGTATTTTTGAGTGCCACTTTGCTTTATAACAACGCCATCAACAACAACATTCGTTCGTTGAGCAACGCTCAAATTGCACAATTCGGACGCAACTTTGATTTCAGCGACGTGGCCCCTCAGCACCTGACACCTGTTTCCGGAACTGCTCAACTTGAATCATCACCCGCTGACGGCTTCTACAAATTCAACATCAACCCTTTCCGCAACTATTTGTTCACAAGCAAAGCCGAGTTCAAAGTGAATAAGGACTTGACCGTCAGCGCAGAGCCTTACTTCTGGTATGGCTATGGTACCGGCGGCAGCCAGCTTCAGCTTCTGACCGAAGGCGGAACTGGCACCATGGCCAATCGCGTTAAGGACATCAATGGCGATGGCGACACGCTCGACAGAGTGATGACCTACGGCAGCAGCTTGACTGAAACCAATCGTCCTGGCGTTACCTTCAAAGCGAACTACCGCATTGCAAATCACAACATCAATGTGGGCTACTGGACAGAGCGTGCCGTTCATCGTCAAACAGGTCCTCGCGTGACATTCGACAATGCTGGCAACCCATCTAACTTGTGGCTTGACAACACTGCTGCTTATTTGCTGCGTACGGACGGCAACCCCTACCAAGCACGCGATTGGAAAACAATCAGCACTGGCACCTCACTTTATGTACAAGACAGTATTTCTTTGATGCAAGACAAAATGTCTGTGCAACTGGGTTTGCGCAACTCTGCCATTGACCGTGACTTCACCAACTATGCCAACGCTGGTACATTTGGCGCGGGTCGGGCCGATCTTGATTACCAAATCAAGCGCAAATACAGCAAAGTTTTACCGAGCTTAGGCGCTAAATTTAATTTAGATCAAGAGAGTTCAGTTTTCTTCAATGTTGCCGAGAATTTCCGCGCACCCTCTAACTTCGTACTGTCAAACCTGTTAACAGGCGGCACAGTAGTCAATGGTTCACTCACAGGTGCCACCCTGCGCAACCCTGTGGTCGGCATCGAGACTTCTACCAATTTCGACATCGGCTATCGCTTGCAGAACAAAGACACCACTTTCTCAGGTTCTTTGTTCATGGTTAACTTCAAGGATCGCATTGCCGCTTCTTGGGATCCAGTTAGCTTGACCTCACTGGATTACAACGTTGGTAAAGTGACCATGAAAGGCGCAGAAGTTGAGATGGGTCAAAAAATCAATCCCAAATTCTCTGTCTACGGCTCATTGACTTTCACACAAAGCCAGATGAAGGATGACATCAAAGTCAACGCTACATTGACCGAAGCCACTGCAGGCAAACAAATGCCTGACACACCCAAAGTCATGGCAGCGTTGGCCTTGAGCTACAAAGAAGGCCCATGGTTCGGTTTACTGACAACCAAGCACACAGGCAAAGCATTCTCTACTCTGGTCAATGACCAATCGATGGATGCCTATACCGTTTGGAATTTGTCTACCGGTTACAAGTTGCCCAACACAGCGTTCTTCAAATCACCTGAAATTCGCTTAAATATCGATAACCTAACCAATACCGAATACAAGCGCATCAACTCGCCCAGTGGCTCAAGCTTTACTGCGCGTGCCTTGCCTTTGGGAACATTGGCAGGCTCGAATCCAAGCTACTTCATCGGTGCACCCCGTTTTGCCAGCGTAACCCTGCGTTCCGACTTCTAAGGCAATTAGCATGATGATTTTGTTGCACGATGCGTCCTTGTATCTTCTTTATTTTGCGTTGGGATTGGCTGTTTTTTTGGCCATAGAACGCACGATTTTTTACACGCACGCTAATCGGCAAATCAAAAGTCTGTTGCAAGCCTTAAGCACCAAGTCTGCATTGCCTGATTTCAAAAAAGGCGATGTAGGCGAGGTCGTTGCGCATGCTTTCGCCAATGGACTGCAAGCATCTGCCAGTCAAAAGGTGGCAGACGATGTTGCAGAGCAGGCCTTTATTCGAGTTCAGCATCAATTGAATCAACACCTTTGGGTGTTAGATACCATTGTCACTGCTGCGCCCTTATTGGGTCTGCTTGGCACCATTTTGGGAATTTTTGACACCTTCACTGCACTGGCAAAATCTGGCATTTCTGATCCACAAGGCGTGAGTGCAGGCATCGGGACCGCTTTGCTTGCCACTGCCATTGGCATTGGCACCGCATTGATTTGTCTGATTGTGTACAACGCATTTTTAGCCAAGGTTGAACGACTTGGCGATGAAACCAAATTGGCATTGCTTCAAATGTCCAATCAAAACGGTTGACGTGCAAAAGGTGCCAGTTTGATGAAACGATACTTGCGACTCTGTCTATTTCTTCTGGCTGGCACTTTTTTTCTTCTTTTCTTATCAGCTTGTTCTGTACAGCAACACTTGCTGCGCAATGCAGGGGATGTACTGTCTAAAGAAACAAGTGCAGCAGACGATGATCTTGAGTTACTCATGCACGCAAGTGCTTACCACTTAAAAATTTCTGAATCTTTGCTTGAAGAAATTCCGGACCACATCAAGCTGGCTGAATCTGTCACTCGCGGATTTACCCAATATGCTTTTGTTTTTCTCATGGATGAAGCAGACCGCATTGAATCTGACAGCATTCAGAAAGCCACCCAATTAAGAATACGCGCTGCCAAGATGTTGATGCGGGCCAAAAACACGGGCTGGAGAACACTTCGCTCCAAATACCCATCGCTAGAAGTGCAACTTCAGCGCGAATCAACTGACAAAGCGCAAAAGCTGGCCAGTGAGCACGTTGGACTGGCTTACTGGGTCATGACATCATGGGCAGGCGCTATTTCACTTTCCAAGGACTCACCAGATTTGGTGGCCGACTTACCTCAGGTCATCAGATTGGCTGAACTGGCATGGCAATCTGAACCTCAGTTTGACAAAGGCGCCCTTGCCAGCATGATGGGGACGCTTGAATTGGCAAAACCCAACGCCAAACCTGAAGTTGCTGAAAAGTATTTTGATCTCAGCATTCAATGGCGCTCAGATCAAATTGCACCCATGGTTGCCAAGGCCGAAAACTGGGCTATTGCAACACGAAATAAAGAAGCTTTTACATTGCTGCTCCACCAGGCGATTGAAGTTTCTGCACGACAAACTGATTTGACCAACACCGTCATGCGACGCAGAGCCAAGTGGCTTTTAGACAACGTCGACAATCTTTTTTAATACACCACAACCACCATGAGTTCCATGATCAAAAGGCGCACAGCAGTCTCCTTGGCCCTCTCGCTAACAGCCCTCTCACCCTTGGCATCACTCGCAGCCGATCCACAATTGAAAATTGGCTCACTGGTTCCCAAAAATTCTCTTTATCACCGCCAACTGATGGAAATTGGTGAATCCTGGAAGAAAAGTCAATCTGGGCCATCACGCTTCAACGTATTCACAGACGGCAGCCAAGGTGGCGAAGCTGAAATGGTCCGGAGAATGCGAATTGGGCAGCTGCAAGCAGCCTTGCTGTCTGTGGTTGGCCTGCGTGAAATTGAACCGTCGATTGCTGCGTTGCAAAATTTACCTCTGGCATTTCGTTCCTGGGAAGAGTTGGACTATGTGCGAGAAAAAATGCGCCCCAACATGGAGAAAAAATTCCTGGAAAAAGGCTATGTTGTTTTGGCCTGGGGAGATGCTGGATGGGTGCGCTTTTTTTCAAAACAAGCCGCTTTCAGCCCTGATGATTACAAAAAGATGAAGTTTTTTGCTTGGGGTGCCGAAGCAGAACAACAAGAAATCATGAAAAGTCTTGGCTACACACCCGTGCCGCTGGAGCCAACAGATATCTTGCCATCTATTCAGACGGGCATGATCAACGTTGTTCCTTCTACGCCCTATTTTGCTTTGGCATCACAAATCTATAACTCTGCACAACACATGCTTGAGATCAATTGGGCCCCCATTGTCGGCGCATTTGTGATCACCAAGAAATCTTGGGACGACATGACGCCAGAGATGCAACGTGCATTGAAAAGCTCATCTGACAAAGCTGGCGTGGTGATTCGGATGCAAGCACGCAAAGAAGTTGAAGAAGCCGTTGAAGCCATGAAGAAGCGCGGACTGCAGGTCAACAAGCCCAATGCGGCGCAAATGAAGGAATGGCAGACCCTTAGCGAATCGCTTTACCCGCGCATTCGTGGAAAAATGGTACCAGCCGATACCTTTGATGAAGTCTTCATGCACTTGAAGGCCTTCCGAAATCAAAAAACACCATGATGCCATTTTTGGATCGTGCCATCGCTAGGCTGAAGTCTTGGGATTCAAGCATTGCCGCAGCGGCTTTGTTGGGCATGGTTTTGATTCCATTCATTGAAGTATTACTGCGCCCCGTTCAAGGCAGCGGCATTGAAAATGCGCCTGTGGTGGTTCAACACTTAGGATTGCTCTTTTCGCTGGCGGGTGCTGTGTACGCTGAACGAACAGGACATCTGACAAGCTTGGGATCCCTTTGGAAAGAGCTTCGCAGCCCCCTTTCACAAAAAATAGCGCGCGCATTTGTCTTTTTATCGTCAAGCCTTATGTGTGGTGTTCTAGCGCTGGGAAGTCATGACCTGGTGATGTCAGAGATTGATTCAGGACAAGTCATTGCTTATGGTGTGCCCACCTGGGTCTTTTTATGCGCTCTGCCCTTGGGATTTTGCGCACTTGCTGTTCAATTGGGTCAAAAGTGGCATGACCATTGGCCCATTCAATGGGCGGGCATGCTGGCTGTTTGGTTCATGGTGGTGCCCGTCAATGCGTGGCTGGTCGATGCCACCATCTCTACAACATTGGCCAGTTTCTTCTTGCTTTGCTTGTTAGTTTTGGGAGGACCTATTTTCTTGGTTCTGGCCGGCCTGTCCTGGATTTTGTTTTCTTCAGAAAACATTCCTTTGGCCTCCTTGTCTCTTTCGCACTACCAAATAACGGTCAACCCGTCACTCCCCGCACTGCCCCTTTTCACGCTGGCTGGATTGATTTTTGCCAACACACAGGCCGCACGAAGACTGAGCCAATTGTTCACAGCATTTTTTGGTTCAGGTCAACGCGGCAGCATCTTTGCTGTTGCCTGTTTGTGCAGCTGCTTTACCGCCTTAACAGGCGGTAGTGGCGTGACCATTCTTGCTCTGGGCGGCTTGATGCTGCCCCTGCTTTTGAAAGTTGGGTATCCAGAATCTAAATCAATTGGTTTGATTACCAGCGCCAGCTCTTTGGGTGTTCTACTGGCACCGTCAGTGCCTCTCATCATGTATGCCATCATGGCCCGCGTTCCAATCAACACCATGTTTGTCGCAGGCTTGGTTCCTGCAATTTTGATGATTGTGTGTTTGGTGGTCTTTGGGGGATTTTTACGAGGTACTGGCCGGACATCAGTTTCACAGCGAATTTTTAACGACTTCCCGTCTCAGACATTTGAAGTCATCCCTTTGAAGCAAGCTCTGTGGAACGCCAAATGGGAGCTGTTTGCACCTTTGGTTGCAATTGGATCCCTCATATCAGGTCTGGCCACCCCCACTGAAGGTGCGGCCATGACTGTCGTTTATGCGCTTGTGACGCAGTGGGGCATACACCGTGAATTGAATGCTCAAAAGCTCTTGCATTGTTTGGTTCAGTCTGCCCAAATCATTGGCGGCATTCTCCTGATCATGGGCATGGCACTTGGCTTAACCAACTACTTGATCGACGTTGGCGTGCCAGACATGGCATCGGAATGGGTACAGGGCATTACCCAAAACAAATACGTTTTTTTATTGGCGCTGAACATCTTTTTATTTTTTGCGGGTGCACTGATGGAAATTTATGCAGCCATCATCGTCCTGGTACCGCTGCTACTTCCTTTGGCTATGAGTTACGGTATTGATCCGATTCACTTTGGCATCATTTTTCTTGCAAATCTAGAAATGGGATTTCTGTGTCCGCCTGCTGGCATGAATATCTATTTTGCTAGTGCTGTTTTCAAGAAAAGTTTGAAGGAAGTCATGCAATCAGTTTTACCTGCTCTTTTGGCAATTTTCATAGGTACCGTAATTATTTCTTGGTTTCCAATTTGGGTGATGGCCTTGCCTGATTTGGTATTTCCAAAAATTTAAAACAATCGTCAGTTAAATGTTATGAAAAAAGATGCCCCAACATTGATCACTGCTATTTCTTCCACAAGGTTTGTTTGCGTGCTTTGCCTAGTAGCAGCATTCCAGCTTTCTGCATGTGCACCATTGGTCCTTGGCGGCGCTGCATTGGCTGGCAAAGCTGTTATTGACAGAAGGACCGCTGGCATCCAAATCGAAGATGAGGCCATTGAACTTCGATCTGCATCTGGTTTGAGAAGTATCTTGTCTAAAAATACCAATGTGCGCGTTCACAGCTACAACAGGCTGGTACTTTTAACCGGCGAAGTCAGCAATGAATCCGAAAAAGCATTGGCCGAGAGATTCGTAAAAAGCCAGGAAAACGTTAAATCTGTGATCAATGATGTATCTGTTGGTCCTGTCAGTTCATTGACACAACGCGCCAAAGACACCGTGATCAATGGACAGCTGAGGACTCTATTGATTCAAGCCAAGGACGTCCACTCGTCAGCGGTGCACATTGTGGTGGAGCGTGGCATCGTGTATTTGATGGGGCGCCTGACCAACGCAGAAGCCAAGCGTGTAACAGATTTGGTGAGCACCAGCCAGGTTTCTGGTGTAGAGAAAGTGGTCAGAGTTTTCGAGCTGCTCTCTGAAGAAGATTTGAGGCGATTGTCGGCGCCTGCACAGCGCTAAATTGAATTTGATAAACCGCAATTACCAAGCATTTGATTTGGCCGACACCAAATTCTCAATGAACGAGGTACTCGATTTTTCCCAGCTGAACTCCATGGCGCGTTCTCTTGCCAAGTATCTGGGAATATTCAAAGCCGATTGCGTCGCAGCGGCCAAATCATCTCCCAGCACCCCTCCCTTGATCACCCCAGTCTGATGATTTAAAAGAACTTCTTGGGGTCCATCAACAGGAAACGCCGCCACGGGTGTGCCGCATGCCATGGCTTCTAGCATGACCAATCCGAAAGTTTCATGGCGGCTTGGAAAAACAAACACATCCGCTGTGCTGTATACCCGCGCAAGCTCTGGACGTGGCAACAAACCTAGCCATGTGATGCCTGCGTATCTCTTTTTTAAATCTGCTTCCAATGGACCCACGCCACAAACAACTTTTGATCCTTCAAAGGGCATCTTCAAAAATGTTTCAATGTTCTTTTCATAGGAAACACGCCCCACAAAAATAGCCAAAGGACGTTTTAAGTGCGCCAATGGCGGGTACTCAGCAGGCTCATGCGAGTAGTCAAATAAGTTAACGTCAACGCCATGTGTCCATGGCTTTAAATTCTTAAACCCCTGCTTAGACAACAAATTGAGGACGCCAATGGTTGGCACCATCACACCCGCCGAGTGGCGGTGGAAATGCTTGAAAATGGCATAACCGATCCACAAAGGCAATTTCAGAGCAGCTTTCAAAATTTCTGGGAATCGGGTGTGATAGGCCGTTGTATAGCACCACTTATTTTTCTGACAAATACTTCTGGCCGCCCACCCCAAAGGTCCCTCGGTGGCCAAATGAATGGCATCAAACGCCATGGACTTCAATAAATTTTGAAGTTGATTCTTGGGTTTGACGGCCAAATCAATGCCTGCATAGCCTGGGCATGGTTTGGTTTGAAACATACCAGGGTGAATCACCTCTACGGTATGCCCAGCCAAGTTGAGTTCTTTCACCAATTCCACCAGCGTGGTAACCACGCCATTCACTTGGGGTTGCCAGGCATCTGTCACCAGGACAAGTTTCATGCATTCACCAGTGCAGTGGTTTTAATGGCAATTTTTGTTTCTGAGTAAGGATCGAATGTCAAGATTTCCAAACGACCATCGTGATGCTCTACCAAGGTACTCAAGCTTTCCACCCAGTCGCCATCGTTGCAATAGAGAACACCATCGATATCTCTAATTTCGGCATGGTGAATGTGTCCGCAAACCACCCCGTCGTAACCTAATTTTTTGGCTTCGCGTGCAACGGCCACTTCAAAATCAGAGATGAAATTAACGGCTTTTTTGACCTTGAGCTTCAAGTAGGCAGAAAGTGACCAATAAGGTAAGCCAAATCGACCGCGCATGTAATTCAAGTGACGGTTGGCCTTGAGTGCCCACTCATACAAGGTGTCGCCCACATAGGCAAGCCATTTGGCAAATTGGATGACACCGTCAAAATAATCACCATGGATGACCCACAGTTTTTTGCCATCTGCAGTCACATGCACCGCATGCTCGACCACTTCAACACCACCAAATGAATGGTCTAGAAATTCACGAGCAAATTCATCGTGATTGCCAGGCACATAAACAACACGGCAACCTTTGCGAGCTTTTCTAAGAATTTTCTGAACCACATCGTTGTGAGCTTGGGGCCAGAACCATTTTCGTCTTAGCTGCCAGCCATCAATAATGTCCCCCACCAAATACAAGGTATCGCAGGTGTGTGTTCTTAAAAACTCTAGCAAGGCTTCTGCTTGGCAGCCAGGCGTTCCAAGATGCAGATCAGAAATGAAGATGGCACGGTAGTGCCGCACTGTTTGGCTTTCGCCAGGCATAAATTCCTGAACATCTTTGAACATCATCATGCCCCCACAAAATGCTTGCGATACCGTAGGGGCAAATCCTTGACTTGCATCAACATGGGCAAATCTGCCGTGTTGAAATCTGGATCCCATGCTGGTGCGCCAAGAATTTTGGCACCGAGTCTCAAATAGCCCTTAATGAGCGCTGGCGGCTCTACCGGCATGTCTGAATCTAAATCCTCAATGGGCAAGGGCAAACGGGGGCGAGCGTGAAATTCAATCGAAGCCAAGTTGGTTTTGGACAGTTGTCTCCAAATGCTTGCAGCGGCATCGCCACTCACAATGCCGTTGTGCAACATGGGAATGCTTGCACAACCAATCATGGTGTCCAATTGATTGCGGGACATGAACTCGAAAAGAGCGCCCCACAGCGCCAAAATCACGCCGCCGTGGCGATGGTCGGCATGCACACAGCTCCTGCCCAATTCCACCATGCGTTCACGCATGAATCGCAGGCGAGTGAGATCAAATTCAGTATCCGTGTAGGTACCGCCTACGCGTTTGGCTTGCGCAGGTGTCAAAACTCGGTAAGTTCCAATGACTGTTCTTGTATCGCCATCGCGAACCAAGAGGTGCTCGCAGTAATCGTCAAACAAATCAATGTCGTGGCCAGCCAGTGTGTCTGGCAAGCGGGCACCCATTTCGTTTGCAAACACTTCGTAACGAAGTTTTTGGGCTTCCCTTACTTCATCTTGATGCTGAGCCCAGCTAACTTCGATGGGAGATTTCGAAACTTTTGCGCAGCTGGCAACATCTTGATTTTGAGGGCTTTGATGAAGTGACCCCCGTGGCAAAGCAATCTGCGAAATGGGAAATGTGGGGTTTGGTAATTCTTTCATCATGTGCTCCAAGTTGTATTAACTTGGAAGTTGATGATGTCGCCCTGGAGTTTCAAAAACATTTCATTGGTGTGAAATATTTGTGACAATCGACATTCAAATATTTTTCGCACGCCATTGCCAACCGGGGTGTTTCACAGAATTTCTGGCAACATCATTGCATGAAAAATTCAAGCTCATCAACTGAATCACCGAAGTCTTCCAAAAGAAGAATTCAAGTTCGAAAATCTGGCGTTCATGGCAAAGGTGTGTTTGCTGTGCAAGACATTGAAAAAGGCGATATCGTCATTGAGTATGTTGGCGAAATTATCTCGGCACAAGAGGCCGAAGACCGTCATCCGCATGACCCCAAAGATCCAAATCACACCTTTTACTTTCAAATTGATGAAGACCGGGTGATTGACGCACTCCATGGTGGCAACTCAGCGCGTTGGATCAATCATTGCTGCTCGCCCAATTGCAAGCCTGAGGTTATCGATGGGCGAGTCTTTATCAAAGCCAAAAAATCCATTCCAGCGGGTGCAGAACTCAATTATGACTACGGTCTCATCATTGACGAACCCATCACGAAGGAATTGATTGCTCAATACCCATGCTGGTGCGGTAGCCCCAAATGCCGTCAAACACTGTTAGCCAAAAAACCAGCGTCGAAGAAAAAACAGAATAAAAAGAACAAAGAAAAAGCAGATGAAATTCGCAAGACTATCAAAAAATTGCGGTCTAAATTAAAGCGATTGACTGCAGACTGATCCAGAGAAAGCGATCGTCATACAAGCCGATTCATGACTAGAATTGGCACATTCGGAGTTGCAATGGTGCGGCCAAGTTCCCTCGAATGTCATGTCAATTTACTGGGTCATCGCTTATTTCTTGGTGCTCGCCCTCACCTTGATTTACAAGACCCCCTTTGTTCGGGGGCCTTGGCTTTTTTTACTCCGTTCTTTTTTCCCCAACTGGAAGTTCTTTCATACGGTGGGGTATGTGCCCCATCTTTATGCGCGCGCCTCACAAGTGA
>Ga0315909_10004024_pt1 | contig 17540 bp, 15 predicted proteins | sample LakEriMetagenome_11_FD_203527 | JGI IMG/M metagenome (GOLD analysis project Ga0315909, IMG submission 203527) | Freshwater fungal communities from buoy surface, Lake Erie, Ohio, United States - Buoy 2 MA125 | ecosystem: Environmental > Aquatic > Freshwater > Lake | place: USA: Lake Erie, Ohio...
TCCGTCGGGGGCCGTACTCGCCGGGCCCGTCGTCCCCTGGCATCCGCCCAGGACGTTGGCGCACACGACAAACCACTCATCACTATCCACCGGGGCACCCGGCCCTACGAGCCCGTCCCACCAGCCCGCCGTGAGGTGGCCCGGCCCCGCTTCTCCGGTGACGTGGGAGTCGCCGGTGAGCGCGTGACACACATATACGGCGTTGCTGCGCTCCTCGTTGAGCGTGCCCCACGTCTGGTACGCCACATGCACGCCAGGAAGCGTGACCCCGGCCGCCACGGTGATGTCTCCGACATCGAGGAAGCGACGCTCCCCGACGGGACACCCCTCCCGCCAGGCACCGCTGGCAGGAGGGGGACCGTCGTAGGAGAGCGGCCCGTAGGGAGATGAAGTCCCGTCGGGGTTGGACATGACTGGACTCAGGACTCCTTCGCCGCGCGGAAGCCCGCATCGAGATCGGCGAGGATGTCATCAATTCCCTCGATGCCCACGGCCAGGCGCACGAGGCCGGGCGTAACGCCGGCGGAGAGCTGCTCCTCGGGTGTGAGCTGCGAATGCGTCGTTGAGGCCGGGTGAATGACGAGGCTGCGTACGTCGCCGATGTTGGCCACGTGGCTGTGCAACTCGAGCGCCTCGACGAACCGCTTGCCCGCCTCGAGGCCACCCTCAATCTCGAAGGACAGAACCGCACCCGAGCCTGCGGGGGCGTACTTCTGGGCGAGGGCGTGCCACGGGCTCGAAGGGAGGCTCGCGTAGTTCACCTTGAGGACCTCGTCGCGTCCCTCGAGGAAGTCAGCAACACGGCGCGCATTCCTCACATGCCGCTCCATGCGCAGGCTGAGGGTCTCCAGGCCCTGCGCGAGTAGCCAAGCGTTGAACGGCGCGATGGCCGTGCCCAGGTCGCGGAGCAACTGCACGCGCGCCTTGAGGATGAAGGACAGGTTGGCGCCAAACGCCGAGCCAACTCCGAGATCCCGCGCGTACACGAGGCCGTGGTAGCTGGGGTCTGGCTCGTTGTAGTTGGGGAAGCGCTCGGGGTACTGGGCGTAGTCGAAGTTGCCCGAGTCGATGATGGCGCCCGCGACTGCCGTGCCGTGGCCACCGATGTACTTCGTCGCGGAGTGCACCACGATGTCGGCGCCCCACTCGATCGGACGAATGAGGTAGGGCGTGGCCACGGTGTTGTCGATGATGAGCGGCACGCCGATCTCATGTGCGAGGGCTGACACCGACTGGATATCGAGGATGTCGTTCTTCGGATTCGCGATCGACTCGCCATAGAACGCCTTGGTGTTGGGCTTGACAGCCGCACGCCAGGACTCGATGTCGTCCGGATTCTCGACGAAACTCACCTGGATGCCCAGCTTGGGCAGCGTGTAGTGGAAGAGGTTGTACGTCCCGCCGTACAGGCTGGGACTGGAGACGATGTGATCCCCCGCCTCAGCCACGTTGAGAATGGCAAGCGTCTCTGCTGCCTGGCCACTGGACACCAGCAAGGCACCCACTCCACCCTCCAGCGATGCCAGGCGCTCCTCGACGGCGGCCTGAGTGGGGTTCATGATGCGGGTGTAGATGTTGCCGAGTTCCTTCAAGGCGAAGAGATTCGCCGCGTGGTTCGTGTCGTTGAAGGTGTACGACGTCGTCTGGTAGATCGGCAGCGCACGGGCATTGGTGGTGGCATCGGGTGCCTGCCCGGCGTGGATCTGACGGGTCTCGAAGGACCAGCCGTTACTCATGGTGTTCTCCTACGTGTCGATCGGAAAGGGTGTCGTTCGCGGATCCGGTCACACCCGACGGCGCAGCCCAGCTGCCCCGCCGGGCGAGGTCCGGATGGTGGGATCGTGCTCGCCTTGCGAAAGGGACGCTAGAAGCGGGGCATTCGACAACAGCACATAGCAACCTCCGAGCCATCCGGGGCCTTGCCCTGTGCAAGACCCGCGCTTGCCTGCTAAGCAGGCCCGGTCATCACCCGGGGCACCCCACCGCGGTCGGAGGGTTGCCGGCCAGCAAGCCGGGGCTTTTCGCTGGCGCTCATGACCTGCAGGAAGGCTACACAACGCACCGGGAGCCTTCAACCCGACCAGGTGCGGCTGGGGCGGCAGCCCCCCTACGCCGACCGGCGGCACTCCTCGCGAGTCAGCCCCGCCAGGCCCTCCCGCCAGGTGGCCGGGTGCAGGCCGGTGGCGAGGCTGCGATCGATGAGATCGGCCAGGGTGTACGTCGGTTCTGCGGCCAGTGCACGCGCCGTAGCGGCGGCCGCGCGGGTGCCGTCGCCCGACTGCCAACGGAGGATGGCGAGGAGGGTAGCGGGGGGAGCCAGGTAGTCATCCGGTGCAGCGCGGACCACCTCGGCGAGGCGATCTGCCCCCACGGCCCAGCCCCGAGGCGGGTCCTGCATGAGCTCCCACAGCACGGTGTCGCGCACCGCGGTATCGCGCAGCGCGAGAAGGATCTCGGCCACGAGCGCCGCCGGCAGGCTGCTCCGCGCAAGGTGGGCGCGCACGTCACGGATAAGCCGGTCGCGATCGGGGGCGCGCACCGCATGAGCCCCCGCGGCAGCGAGGGCACGCGTCACCCCCTCGAGCGCGACGACATCCGGGGCGATGTCGCCGATGTACTCCTCACGGCTCGGCCGCCATGTGCCGAGCCCCCAGCGGCGTGCGGTGGCCGACACCTCCGCCTCCGAGATGACCTGCTCCCGGATGACCTGCGTACCGAACTCCCCCGAAGCAGACCACGCGACGTCGCCGCCATCGAGTCGAGCCAGCAGGACCTCGCCGGTGGGCACTCCGGTGCTGGTGAGGGCCTCCGATGCGTGCAGCCACTGAGTGGGGCCGACTGTGCCGGGCGGCGCGAACACCACCAGGTGGATGGCGGCGGGACGCGCACCTGCGAGACCGAATTGACGCAGGGGCGGCAGGACGACATCGCCGTCCTGTTCCCAGCGCATGATGAGCAGGACGCGATCGTCACGGTCAACGACGATCGCGCACGCCGACTCATGCGGCCAGTAGCCGAGCATGAGCGGTGCGGCAAGGACGATGTCAGCAGCGGTGCGCAGCGGCGCGTGGGAGAGGGCCATGGCCACACCCTGGGGATCCCGACTGCCGCCGGAAAGGTGTGCGTGGTGTCCTGTGGATGGATGACGCCCTGTGGACGGCGAACCCTTAGCGGGTGATGCGCACGACTTCGCAGGACCACGATCCGCGAGGCGAGGGCACCTCGAGAAGATCGCCGACGGCTGCGCCCAGGAGTGCCGAGCCAAGAGGCGAATCCCACGAGATTCGCTCGTCGTCGATCGTGGCTTCCTCCGGGTGCACGGGCCGCACGCGGACCTTGTCCCCAGAAGCGTCGCGGATCTCCACGAGGGCACCGGGGGCCACGCGAGCGCGCTTGCCGGTGGGGGGCGTGGGGAGTTCGACGGACGCGGCGATCACGGCCTGGAGCCGCTCGATCTCCGCGAGCGCTCGCTCGAACTCCGCCACATCGCGCTCATCACGCTCCGGACCGATGAGGTGGGGCCGGAGAGGATCGAGGACGTCGGTGCGCAAGCGCTCCATGCGCTCCTCGAGAGCCCGGCGCCCCTCCTCGGTCAGCGCAGGAGTGACACGGGCGGTGGGGCGGGGGTCATCAGCAAGATGCGTAGGCATGGTTCCTCCGGGCGAGCGAACTCGCGACCGAAGGTCTCCCGCCGCCGGTCTGGTGAGACCGACCCATGGGCCCGGGGGCCGCGGCGGCCCCGTGATGACGAACCCACGGCGAGGGGGTACTCCCCTTCTGTGCCCGTGAGTCTAGGGGTGCTCGATCGCGTACGCATCCGGAGGTGGGGATCCCCAGGCGGGGCGCTTGGCCACGATCCCGTCCCCGGAGCTCTGCCCCCGCAGGCGGCGGCCCAGCCAGGGGCCGAAGTGGCGGCCCGCCCATGCCGCGTGCCCGCCGGCTCGACGCAGGGGCGACGCGGGGGGTGGAGCCGGCAGGGGCGTCCGCCATCCACTATCGCGGAGCCCGAGGGTCGACAGGGCTGCTCGGGCGGCGAGCTCGTGGCCGGCGGGCGACAGGTGCAGGCGATCCTCATCCCAGTACCCGTCGTCGTCGAAGACGGCACAGCCCCAGAAATCCACGACTCGACAGTCGTAGTGCTTCGCAATCGCACGAGTCGCGTCATTCGACGCGGCGATACGTCGCGAGACCGATCCCATGACACTTGACCGACGTGAGGGGTCCCCGAAGGCAACGAGCACGACGTCCGCACCGGTGCCACGCAGCGCACGCACCGCGTTCTCGAGATCCGTCGCGGACGCATGCATGTCGTAATTGCGTCGCAGTGCGTCGTTGACTCCTGCCGCGAGAGTGACCAGGTCGGGCTGGAGCTCACACGCCAGGGGCACCTGCTCCGCGACGACCTGGCCCATGAGCTTGCCGCGCACCGCGAGGTTGGCGTACTGGAAGCCGGGTGACGAGCGGGCAAGGGTCGCGGCAAGGCGATCGGCCCACCCCACGTGTCGGCCGTCCGGTCCCGTGACATCCATGAGGCCCTCGGTGAAACTGTCACCCAGGGCGACGTACCTGCTCCACATGGGCCGAGTCGAGGGCTACGCAGCGGGGCCGGAGGCGGGCGGTTGCACCGTCTCGGCGGGCTTGGTGCCGGCGAAGGCGCGGTTGGCCCGCCGGAACCACAGGAGCAGCGCGATGATGCCGATGATGATCTGGGGCAGGTAGGAGGCCATGCGCCAAACAACATCCGCGGCCTGAGCCACTGAGCCGGACACGCCCATGCTCTGCAGCAGGGCGATCATGAGCGCGTCGGTCGTGCCCAGCCCACCGGGCGTGATCGGCACCATGAGCATGATCTGGCTTGTCGCGAAGGCAGCGAAGGCAGCGAGCGGAGAGGTGCCGGCGGCATCCCAGCCTTCCACTCCGCGCAGCGAGGCGTAGAAGATCGCGAACTGCGTGAGGATGACGGCAAGCTGCGCGATGGTGAGGAAGAGCCAACGCTTGCGGAGGACGTCGTACATGTCCGCGCGGAACTTCGAGATGGGCGCGACCAAATCGAGGTCCTTGAGCTTCGCGACATGCTTGCGCAGCGGATTGATGAGCTTGTTGCCGAGCTTGCCGACGGCCACGGCCAGCTTGGGGCTGCGCATGATGAGGACGAATCCCACGATGATGACGACGAGCACCGCCAGGCCCAGCGGCGCAACCCAGTTGTAGGAGCTGTTGCCGCCCTCGATCGTCAGGGCCGCGACGCCAAGGATGGGGAGGCCGAGGCTGACGAAGATGCTCCACAGGCCCACGGCCGTGATCGCGGCGGTCGCGGCCGAACCGGGGATGCGATACGACGCGAGCATGGCGTACTGCACGGCAAGCCCGAAGGCTCCTCCGGCCGGCACACCGTTGGAAATGGCAAAGGCGGCCTGGTTGACCTGCTGCGACGGCCAGTACTTCAAGCCGGGTGTGGCCGCCATGAAGGGGAAGCCGTAGGCGACGAGGTAGAGGAGCACGGTCGCGCCGATGATGATGAGCGCCAGGGGGGTCATGTCGGCCAACTCGGCGAAGGCCGCCTGGTAGCCCGACCCGGTCACCTGCGGGATGACCTTCCAGAAAATCAGGACGATGAAGATGAGGCCGATGATCCCGAGGATGATCGACTTCTTCTTGTCGAGCGCAGCCGTCGGTGGCGCAGCCGCATCGGGGTTGGCTGCCGCATCGGGGTCGGCTGCCGCATCGGGGTCGGCTGCCGCAGGGGTCGTCGCCCCCGTGCTGTCGGTCGTGTCGCTCACGAGACCTCCCTGTCGGCTGAGACCTTAGTCCCTGCCCGGGCCGGGTCGAATCCCTTCCCGGCCAGGAGGGGCCCGCCGGGGGGTGGTTGTGGGGTCCGGGCCCCCCATTGACAGGATGACGGGCATGCGTCTCGACCACGTCTCCTACGCCTGCGCACCGGGTGAGCTCGCCGAGGTCGTCCAGCGCATCGGATCGGAATTGGGCGCGGCCTTCGTCGACGGAGGCATCCACCCCTCGTTCGGGACGCGCAACTTCATCCTCCCGCTTGCCCACGGCGTTTACGTCGAGGTGGTCGCGGCGCTCGACCATCCTGCGGCGGAGAAGGCACCCTTCGGCCGCGCCGTGCGCCACCGAGCCGATGAAGGCGGCGGCTGGCTGGGATGGGTAGTAGGCGTCGATGACATCTCATCGGTGGAAGAGCGACTTGGTCGCGCAAGCGTGGGCGGCCACCGCATCCGCCCCGATGGCAAGGAGCTGCGCTGGCGCCAGATCGGCGTACTCGACCTCATGGACGATCCTCAGCTTCCCTACTTCATCGAGTGGCAGACCGAGGAATGTCACCCCGCGCGCGATGGCGGCCCGGTAGAGCTGGCCTCGATCGAGTTGAACGGCGACCCCGACACGCTCGGTTCCTGGCTCCAGTCCGCGGACGCCCCCCTGGGGCAGATCTCGTGGGTGGCTGACGATGAGCCGGGGATCATCGCCTGCGGATTCCTGACACCCCGGGGTTTCGTCCGCATCGACTAGGCAGGGTCCGCTAGCGTCCCCGCATGAGCCAAGCCTCCCCCTCGACATCAGCGCCGGCACCGTCCGACGACGGCACGAGCGACTTCGGAGTCCCCCAGACTCTGCGAACCTGGGCCGGGATGACCTGGCGCATCCTGGTGATCCTCGCGGGCTTCGGCGTCCTGTTCTTCATGATGGGACAGATCTCCATCGTCCTCATCGCACTCTTCCTCGCGGCGTTCTTCACGGCCCTGGCGTCCCCGATCATGGACTTCCTGCGGCACAAGGCGAAGCTGCACAAGGTCCTCGCCATGATCCTGGCGATCATCTTCATCGCCGTATCCGTCGTGGTCGTCCTCACCATCGTGGTGCGATCCATCGTCAGCGAGGCCCCAGACCTCGCGCAGTCCGTCACCCAGTCGATGACCGAGCTTCAGAAGTGGACCTCGGGGCCACCGCTCAATCTCTCCAGCGATGACTTCAACAACTACGTCACCGAGGTGGAGAACTGGGGCAAGAACTTCGCCCTCGACATCGGCTCCTCTGCACTGGGCTCCGTCGGCGACCTCGTGCTCGGCGGCTCGGTCTTCATCTTCGGCGTCATCTTCTTCATGCTCTCCCCCGGCCCCATCTGGCAGTGGGTCATCAGCTGGATGCCGACCCGCTCACGCCCCTACGTCAACACCGCAGGCGAGCTCGGGTGGGACTCCCTCTCCGGCTACACCCGGGGTGTGGTCGTCGTCGCGCTGTGCGACTCGATCCTGGTCTTCATCGGGCTCGTCATCCTCCAAGTGCCGATGGCGCCGGCCCTCGCGGCGATCGTGTTCTTCGGCGCCTTTATCCCCGTGATCGGCGCACCCATCGCGACCTTCTTCGCGGCGATCGTGGCTCTCGCGGAGCGAGGACCCATCATCGCGCTCCTCGTCATCGGGCTCACCGTCGTGGTCGGGTCCTTCGATGGCGATGTGATGCAGCCGCTGGTCATGGGCAAGGCCGTGAGCCTCAACCCGCTCGCGATCATCATCCTCATCGCCATCGGATCGATCCTGCTCGGCATCATCGGCGCGCTCGTAGCGGTGCCGATCGGCGCGGCGGTCTATCGAGTCATGAAGTACCTCACCGGGCGAGATCCGGACCATCCCCTCCCGGGCGAGTCTCCACCGACGCCCGACTCACCCGCGGACGCTGCTCCCGCGGACACAGCAGCCGCGTCGGACAATCCCCCCGCAGCGGCCACTCCCGCGGCGGCTACCAGCGGGGCAGCGACTTCCCAGGATTGAGAATCCCGCGCGGATCGAAGGCTTCCTTGATCCGGGGATGGAGATCACGGGCGGGTTCGTCGAGTTCTTCTGCGAGGGCATGTCGCTTCAGCAGGCCTACGCCGTGCTCGCCAGTGATCGTCCCGCCGTGGCGCAGCGCCACCGACAGGATGTCGTCGAAGGCGGCCAGCCCACGCGCTGCGGCATCGGCGTCACCACGCGGGGTCACGATCGTGGGGTGGAGATTGCCATCCCCGGCATGACCGAATGTCCCGATGAGCACGTCGTGACGGGCGGCCACCTCTTCGATCTCGCTCACCGCCGCGGCGAGCGCACTGCGTGGAATCGCCACATCGTCGAGCAGCCAGTCGCCCTTGGCCTCCAGCGCCTGAATCGCCATGCGGCGCGCTCCCAGGAGCATCTCGGCCTGCTCCGGATCCTCGGAGCGGTATCCCTCCATCGCTCCCGCCGCGAGGCAGGCGGCCAGGATTGCCTCTGCCTCGTCATCGGCGCCAGAGCCTGCCAGATCCGACTGGGCAAGCAGGAGAGCGCCGGCTTCGACGGGGAGGCCGGAGGGACGCCACTCCTCCACGGCCTGCATGGTCGTGCGGTCGAGCAATTCGAGCATGCTCGGCGTGGAGGTTGCCATGATCTGCTCAACCGCGCGCCCCGCCGCACCGACCTCATCGAACAGCGCCACGACGGTCACCGCCGGCGGTGGCAGTGGGCGCAGGCGGAGCCGAGCCATGGTCACGACTCCGAGAGTGCCCTCGCTCCCGACCATGAGTCCCGCGAGGTCGTATCCGGCGACTCCCTTGACCGTACGCCGCCCGAATCGGGAGATGCTGCCGTCGGCCAGCACGACTTCGAGCCCGAGTACGGCATCCCGGGTGACGCCATACTTCACGCAGCACAGCCCTCCGGCATTGGTATTGACGTTGCCGCCAATCGAGCAGAAGTCCTTGCTGGCAGGGTCGGGGGCATACCAGAGGCCATGCTGTGCGACGTGCTCGCGCAGCTCGGTGTTGAGGATTCCGGGCTCGGTCTCGACGTAGCCGTTGGCCACATCGACCGTGCGCACCTGGCGCATGCGCTCAAGGCAGAGGATCAAGGAGCCGTCGATGGCATTAGAGCCGCCGGTGAGACCCGACCCCGCTCCGCGCGGGACCACCGGCACACGATTGCTGTGTGCCGCGGCCATGATCGCCGCCACCTGCTCCGTCGTGCGCGGGAAGGCGATCGCGATGGGCTGACCCGCTTCGGTGCCGGTCGAACGGTCGAATCGATAGGACTCGATGATGTCGGAGTCCACGACAATGTCGCCGTCCGCGAGCACCGCACCCGCCGCTGCCAGAACGGCGTCTTCGGGGCTCACGCGCAGCCCTGGACGACAGCCGCGAGGGTGTCGATAGCGAGGCTCGTGGCCGACGTGGGATAGGCCGATGGCCGCTGGTTGACCATGATGGCGAAGCTCCGCCATTGACCGTCCGCACCCTCGGTGACCCCTGCGAGCGTGGAGACCCCGGTGAGGCTGCCCGTCTTGGCCGCCACGTCACCACGTGCGCACGATGCAGGCGGCGCTGCGAAACGATTGATGAGAGTGCCCGAGCGCCCGGCCACCGGGAGTCCGTCAATGAGCGCTTCGAGTCGAGGATCGCTCAGGGCGATATCGAGGATGTGGGTCAGTGAGGCAGCCGTGAGACGGTTGCGACCGGACAGGCCACTGCCATCGACCAGGCGCAGCCGCCAGCTCGGCACGCCGATGTCCCGCAGTGCCTCCGTGGCTGCGACGGACGCGCTACTCCACGTGGCGGGGTAGCCGCGAGCCAGCGCGACCTGACGGAACAGGACCTCGGCCACGTTGTTCTCGCTGACCTTGAGCATGACGTCGACGGCCTCGCGCAGGGTGTGGGGCCGGATCACGGCAAGACGCTTCGCTCCGTCCGCCACCAGCGCTCGGGCTCCTGCCCGCGCATCCACGCCCTTCGACCGAAGCCCCTGGACGACGACGGCCAACGCGGATGCCACGGTGTCGTTGGAGTACTCCCCCAGGATCGCCAAGGGGCGAACGGCTGCGGCATAGGTCGGCCGATCCCCGGGGGCCCAGCCCTCGGCGTCTGTGGGCTGCGGGAAGAGGTAGTCGTCCACATCGACCACGACGGACGTGATGCCTGCCTGACGCAACTTGCGTGCGGTCCGCTGAGCAAGGTTGACGAGGTCTGCCCTGCTGAGCAGCGGGTCTCCCCCGCCGACCAGCACCACTCGCCCGGCCTCGCGGCCCAGCATCACGCGCGTGGCGAAGCGGTAGTCCTCTCCCATGCTCGCCAGCGAGGTCGCCGCTGTGATCACCTTCATGGTCGAGGCGGGCACCTGCCGCTCGTCGCCGTGCGCGTCAGCGACCGTGGCGTCCGTCGCCACGTGGCGGACATGGATCGTGGTGTCGCTTCCCAGGGCGGCGGCGCGCAGCCCCGACGAGACGCCCTTCTGGATGCGGTCGTCGGCGGGAGCCGCGAGGCTCGGGCCGGCGAGGAGCGCCGAGGCAAGTGCGGCCGCAAGAAGACTTCCCGCGAGACTCACGCCCCGGAGGGTCCTCACAGGCCGGCTCGCTTGCGGGCGACGTACTCGAAGACGGCCGAGTGACCGGACGGCGCGAGGCGAGCGAGGAGGTCACCCGCGTAGGTCTCCGGGCCGATGAGCACCCGCGGGCGGCGACGGGTGAGGCCCTCGGTGATCTTGCGTGCCGCCACCGCGGGCTCAATGACGAGGAAGCGGTCGTAGGCGCGCAGGCCCGCCTCCCACTCGGCCTCGCTCACGCCGGCGCCACGGCGCGCATGCCTCGCGATGGCGGTCTTGATGCCACCCGGGTAGACGGTCGTGACACCGATCCCACGGGGTCCGAGCTCGGTGCGCAGCGCCATGCTGAAGCCGCGTACTCCGAACTTCGAGGCGGAATAGACGGCATTGCCGACCGGAGCGACGATGCCGAAGAGGCTCGAGATGTTGGTGATCTGCGATCCAGGAGCGAGATTCGGCAACGCCGCGGACGTCACGGCGAGCACGCTGCGGAGATTGATGGCGAGCAGCCAGTCAATGTCGGAGATGCTCACCTGCTCGAAACGGCCGGCTAGGGCGACACCGGCGTTATTGACCACGAGTGTGATCCGGCCGTGCTCGGACAGCGCAGCCGCCACGACCTGGGCGGGCGCATCGGGCTCGGCGAGGTCCGCCACGGTCGCGGTCACGAGACGATCCGGTCGGCGCACGCGCAAGCGTGCGGCGAGGTCCTCAAGACCCTCGGCATTGCGATCGACCAGGGCGACGTGACTGCCGTCCCGGACAAGGCGCTCCGCGAGAGCGGCCCCGATCCCACCGGCTGCCCCTGTCACCAGGGCGACGCCACCGTCCACGCGATAGTCAGGCTGACGCGACACGATGCTCTCCCTTACGACGTCGGATTCGATAGGCCCCCGGGTCAAACGTGCGCATCATGCGCGCGAAGCCGTGGGTGCTGCCGGGCCACAGCGCCACGTTGCGGCCGTGCCCATTCTGATACCAGGAGCGACATCCGCCCTGCTGCCACACCGTCGTGGACAGACGGCGGTCAACCTCGGCGACGTACGCCTGCTGCCGGGCAGGGTCCACCTCATGCACCAGTCCGGAGGCCACCGCAGGAACCAGGTAGTCGATCTGCGCCTCGGACATCAGCACAACAGACGAGTGCCCGAGCCCCGTATTGGGTCCCTGCAGCATGTACAGGTTGGGGAAGCCTGCCACGGTAGTGCCCTTGTAGGCGCTCATGCCGTTGCGCGCGAACGCCTCGGCGAGCGTCTCGCCGTCGCGTCCGATGACTCGGTCGGCGAGAGGCGGCTCAAGGACATTGAAGCCCGTGGCCCACACGATGACGTCGACGTCATGTGTCATTCCTTCGGTGTCTACGACCCCGGTCGGCGTCACCATGTCTAGGCCACCCGCGACCGTGACGTTGTCGCGCATGAGCGCCGGGTAGTAGTCGTCGCTGATGAGGATTCTCTTGCATCCCATGGCGTAGTGCGGCGTCAGTCGAGCGCGAAGCTCAGGGTCGGGAACCTGCGACTCCAAGTGCCGGCGAGCGATGCGCTCCCCCAGGACCCGGAAGGCGCCCTGGCGGGTGAAGGAGAGTAACTGCACTTCGCGTGCCCACGACGAGATCCCTCGCATCGCGCGCTGGGCGGGGGGAAGGGACGCAAGCAGGGACCGGTACCAGGCAGGCACCGCCCGGTCTCCTCGAGGCATGACCCACGGCGGCGTCCGCTGCAGCACAACGACGTGCTCGGCCTCGGGCGCGATGGCGGGGATGACCTGGATCGCGGATGCCCCCGTGCCGACAACCGCCACGCGCTTGCCGCGCAGGTCCACCGAGTGATCCCAACGCGCCGTATGCATCGCCTTACCGCTGAATTCGGCCATCCCGGGGATCACCGGGTAGAGCGGCTCAGTGAGGCCTCCGCATGCGCTGATGAGCACGTCGGCGACGATCTCACCGCTGCTGGTCTCCACTCTCCACTCGGCTTCGTCGTCATCCCATGCCGCGCGCGTGACCTCCGTGTCCAGCCGCAACGAAGGACCCAGCTCGAAGATTTCCACGACCGACTCCAGGTAGGAGCGAATCTCCTCCTGCCCGGCGAACTTCCGCGTCCACTCCGGCCACGGGGCAGCCTCAAGCTCATAGAGCCGACTCTGCACGTCACAGGCGCAACCCGGATAGGTGTTGTCGCGCCAGGCCCCGCCGACCGCATCCCCGCGGTCGACGATGACGAGGTCGGTGACTCCGGCCCGGCGGAGATCGATGGCCGCAGCGATCCCGGAGAAGCCGGCGCCCACGATGCACACGCGCACTCGCTGGCTCACCGCCCCACGATAACCCCGGACAGCACGTGGTGCCGCCCCGACAGCAAAGCGCCGCACGGGCCGGAGGACCCATGCGGCGCTTTTGCCGTGCGCGAGCGGTACTACTTCTTGAGCTCGAAACGGTCGCTCATCATGACCTTGTCCCATGCGGCGACGAAGTCGTTGACGAACTTCTTCTTGGCGTCCGAACTGCCATAGACCTCAGCGAGCGCCCGCAGCTGGGAGTTAGAGCCGAAGACGAGGTCGACACGTGTGGCATTCCACTTGTGCGCCCCGGTCTTGCGGTCACGCCCCTCGAAGGTCTGCTCCGTATCCGACGTGGGCGTCCACACGGTCCCCATGTCGAGAAGGTTGACGAAGTAGTCATTCGTCAGCGTGCCTGGAGCCGAGGTGAGGACACCGAGGTCAGACCCGTCGTAGTTGGCGCCCAGGGCGCGCATGCCACCCACGAGCACGGTCATCTCGGGTGCCGTGAGGTCAAGCAGGTTGGCCTTGTCGACGAGGAGGAACTCCGCCGTCTGCACGTGACCCTTCGCAAGGTAGTTGCGGAAGCCATCCGCGGTGGGCTCGAGCACCGCGAAGGAGGCGACGTCCGTCATCTCCTGCGTGGCGTCCGTGCGACCCGGGGTGAACGGCACCGTGACGTCCATTCCCGCGGCCTTCGCCGCCTTCTCGATCGCGGCACCACCCGCAAGGACGATCAGATCAGCGAGGGATACCTGAGGCCCGCCAGCCGCGTTGAACTCGGCCTGGATGGCCTCGAGATGCCTGAGGACCGACGTGGTCTCGGCAGGGTTATTGGCCTCCCATGAGTTCTGCGGCTCAAGACGGATCCGGGCGCCGTTAGCCCCGCCGCGCTTGTCTGTGCCGCGGAAGGTCGACGCGGATGCCCATGCAGTGCGGACAAGCTCAGCGACGCTGAGGCCTGTGTCGAGCACCTTGCCCTTGAGCGTGGCCACATCGGCCGCACTGATGAGCGGGAGCGTCGGCGCGGGCACCGGGTCCTGCCAGATGAGGTTCTCTGCCGGCACCTCAGGACCGAGGTAACGCGACTTGGGACCCATGTCGCGGTGCGTGAGCTTGAACCACGCACGGGCGAAGGCGTCGGCGAACTCAGCCGGGTTCTCATGGAAGCGACGCGAGATGGGCTCGTAGATCGGATCCATGCGCAGTGCCAGGTCGGTGGTGAACATGACCGGGGCGTGACGCTTCGAAGGGTCATGGGGATCGGGCACCGCGTCTGCCGCCGCACCCCCGGCAGGCTTCCACTGCTTCGCGCCGGCCGGACTGGTCGTCAACTCCCACTCGTAGCCGAAGAGGGTGTCGAAGTAGCTGTTGTCCCACGTGATCGGTGTGGGGGTCCAAGCACCCTCGAGCCCCGAGGTGATGGTGTCGTCACCGTCGCCGGTGCCGAAGGAGTTCTTCCAGCCCAGGCCCATCTGCTGGATAGGGGCCGCCTCGGGCTCCGGCCCCACGTGGTCATTTGCGGGGGCGGCACCGTGACTCTTGCCGAACGTGTGGCCTCCGGCGATGAGCGCGACGGTCTCCACGTCATTCATGGCCATGCGCCCGAACGTCTCGCGGATGTCGCGTGCCGAGGCCAGCGGGTCGGGGACGCCGTTGGGGCCCTCGGGGTTGACGTAGATGAGGCCCATCTGCACGGCGCCGAGGGGGTTCTCAAGCACACGATCACCGGAATAGCGGTTGTCGGCGAGCCACTCCTGCTCGGTGCCCCAGTAGGTCTGGTCGGCCTGCCACACGTCGGCGCGGCCGCCGCCGAAGCCGAAGGTGTCAAAGCCCATGCTCTCGAGCGCGACATTGCCGGTCAGGATGAAGAGATCCGCCCACGAGAGCTGGCGGCCGTACTTGGACTTGATCGGCCACAGCAGGCGCCGGGCCTTGTCGAGATTGGCGTTGTCGGGCCAGCTGTTGAGCGGCGCGAAGCGCTGCAGGCCCTCGCCGCCGCCACCGCGACCATCGCTCGTGCGGTAGGTGCCGGCGCTGTGCCACGACATGCGGATGAAGAACGGCCCGTAGTGACCGTAGTCGGCGGGCCACCACTCCTGGGAGTCGGTCATGAGGGCGCGCAGGTCGGCCTTGACCGCCGCTAAGTCAAGCGCCTCAAACTCCTTGGCGTAGTCGAAGTGCTCCCCCATGGGGTCGGCCTGCGGCGGGTTCTGCTGGAGCACGCGCAGGTCGAGCTGCTCGGGCCACCAGTCCTCGTTCTGCGTGCCGACGCCGGCACCTGCCGACATCGGGCACTTGCTCTCGTTCGCCATGTGATCTCCTCCGGTTGTATGGCGTTGCATGGTGCTGACTAGTTGCGATCGTGCTTGCTGGGAACGCTTGTCGCGCAGGCGGGGCAGGTGCCCCAGAAGGTCACCTCGGCTTCGTCGACGGTGTAGCCGGCGGCATCCGCCGCGGTGAGGCACGGCGCAGCGCCGACAGCACAGTCGACGTCCACCACTCCCCCGCATGCGCGACAGACGAGGTGATGATGGTTGTCACCGACACGTGTCTCGTAGCGGGCTGCAGACCCCGCCGGCTCGATGCGCCGGACGATGCCTGCGTCTACCAGCGTCGCGAGGGCGTCGTAGACCGATTGCTTGGAGATGGCGCCGATCTCGCTGCGCGCGATTTCAGCGACGACATCAGCCGTGGCATGCGGCCGGGCGGACACGGCCTGGAGCACCGCCAGGCGCTGGGCAGTTACCTGCACGCCATGGCCGCGCAGGACCTCCGCTGACACCGACATGCTCCGTAGACTAGGTCCAGATCCTGACTCGGACAACACGGGACCGCCGCCCCTGACCGGGCTTGACCGGTCACCTAGCGTGCCCCCATGACGCACCGCCTCGAGACCACGATTTCCGACGCCCTGTGGGCGGCGATCCAGGCCAGGGCGAAGATGCTGGGACAGCCGACGCGGCAGGTGGTCCAGGAGGCTCTGGCAGAGGCCCTCGACCTCAACCACCACTCGATGTTCCAGGTGTCGACATCCGGTGCGCTTGTCGAAGGGCTCTATCAGGGCGCCCTCACCGTGGGCGATCTCCGCCGCCACGGAGACACCGGCTTGGGCACCTTCGAGGAACTCGACGGAGAGATGATCCTGGTGGACGGACACTGCTACCAGGCACGCGGCGACGGCACGGTGACCGAGGTCGCAGACGACATCCTCACCCCGTTTGCGACGGTGGTCGCCTTCGCCATAGATGAGTCCCACGTCATGACGGAGGTCGTCTCCTTCGACGACCTCACGTCACGACTGGATGCCTTGCGCGACAGCGACAATGAATTCATCGCCTGGCGCATCACGGGCTTCCTCGATGCATTGCGTATGCGCACCGCCTGCCGTCACGCCTCGGGGACCCCCCTCGCCGAGGCCGTAGCCGATCAGGCGGTCTTCGAGTGCGCTGATCTGCCCGCGACCATTGTGGGCTTCTGGTCCCCGGCCTTCTCGCAGGCCATCGCTATCCCGGGCTATCACCTTCACGCCATCTCCGATGACCGCGTCCACGCCGGTCACGTCTTCGACCTCCGTGCGCAAAGCCTCAGGGTCGACGTCCACCGCGTGAGCGACCTCCACGTGGCCCTCCCGGAGACGGAGGCATTCCTTCAGGCCAATCTGGTCGCCGCCCACACCGACATGGACGCCATCGAGCGGAGCCAGGGCTAAGGCGTGGCCTAGGCTCGCCCCACAGACAAGGGGGTCACTGCATGTCGCTCTTCGGCAAGCTTTTTCCACCCATTACGGCGGCCAAGTCGTTCACCGTCGCCGTTCCCATGCAAGAGGCACACGACCGGGTTCTCGCAGCACTCAAAGCAGGTGGATACAGCGGCATCGAGGATGCGGGTGCCGACGTCCACGCTGAGCATGGGGAGGTCGCGCTCTTCAAGTACGGCACGGTCTCGTCGGATATCGGCATCACCCTCGCAGCAAGCCCCTCGGACCTTTATCCCATCACCGTGGACGTGGCGTTCCATGACATCGAGGGTGGCTGCCAGGTGGTTGTCAATGCCAGCTACATCAAGCCGGTCACCTACATGGGTGCTCCGCCGAAGGGTCCGGAGAACACCAAGTGGCATGAGGCATGTGACGCGGCCGTAGCGACCGTCGTGGATTCGCTGAAGGATTCGCCCGCGTAGCGCGGGGCCATCAAGGCAAGCACATCGAACGGTGTGGCCGACGTCTCGACGCGGCCATGTGCCATGAATCGAGAGCCCACCGGCTTCACTGGCCCTGAGGACCGCTACCTTCCCCCCAAGGGCATCGTCGACCCTAGGGAGAGCCATGGAATCGCGCAGGCGACTGAACTCCCGCGCACGGATCATCACCTACGCCGTGCTGCCCATCGTCTTCATGGCCTTCCTCTTCATCACGCTCACTCAAGACCAGGTCGTGTCCATCATCTTCGCTGTCGGAGTCACGATTCTCCTGGCCGTCGAGGTGGTGCGCGCCTACATCAGCAGACGGAAGGCCGACTCCGGAACGTTGAAGGATGCCACCGCCTCGCTGTCTGTTGCCTTCATCACCGGAATCTTCAACAACCTCATCATGTTGCCGATCATGTTCATCTTCATGGGATCCATTGCCATGGTGACGCCACTCCAGCTCGGAGATCGGATCAACGAGCTCTTCGGAGGGCAGCTGAGCGGGTGGGCGATCCTCGTGAGCTTCGCCATCTGCATCCCTCTCGCTGACTTCCTCTACTACTGGGCGCATCGCTCAGCGCACCGGGTAGAGGTCATCTGGGGCTCACACTCCGTGCACCACTCCAGTGAGCACTTCAATCCGACGACAGCCACACGGATCTCGTTTCTCGACCAGGCGTGGGACCTCGTGCTCATGTCCGCGATCTGTCTCTTGGGGTTCAATCCCATCTACGC
>Ga0315909_10004026_pt1 | contig 17538 bp, 13 predicted proteins | sample LakEriMetagenome_11_FD_203527 | JGI IMG/M metagenome (GOLD analysis project Ga0315909, IMG submission 203527) | Freshwater fungal communities from buoy surface, Lake Erie, Ohio, United States - Buoy 2 MA125 | ecosystem: Environmental > Aquatic > Freshwater > Lake | place: USA: Lake Erie, Ohio...
GTATAACAATATGGTCAATTTCTGTATATCCAAATTATGTGATCCCTTCCCGCATATTCCCCCTTTTTGGCGTTCATCCTGAAGGTTTTCCTCGGTTCTAGGCCACCAAATTCATTATAATTTTGCTAACACAGAATGAAACAATATTGTGTTTTTGGTGTCCTTCCCAGCCTCTTTTGTTTATTTTAGACGATGTTCATTTTTTCATTTAATACTTTTTTACATTTCCCCAATTTAGCCGAAAAACTTTAAAAAATCAGGTGCGCAAAACGCCATATCCTTATTATTGAGTTCAAAAACATTAAAACCACATCACCAATCATCGCTAGAAAAATTTGATATTTTTTATTTTTTATCACTTTCCTCGCAGGTTTTCATTGATTTGAACGCCAAAAAAGGGTATTTTACTTAATACGGAAGCCGTAATTTCAATAACATGTTTTAAACTTTATATAAAATATATGACATATATTAAATAATGTTTAAGCCATATGAAATGGTGAAAAACATTTAAACATTATTTTTTTATATAAATTATATGGTGCTTACTGTTCCAGAGAAATTTGTTAGAGATTCTTTTACAAGACTTTACAGATATAACACACGTGTTTCATTTACCTTCAACAAGAACTTCACAAAGGAAGATTTTTTTAAATCGGCAAAGAAATACTTCAAAGAAAACGAAAAAAGAAAATTGTTTATGAAAATTGGAAAAATTAATTACACTTTTTCGGCGGAGAATTTGCAGAGAATTAACAAGGCAATTGAGAAAGGATATGTTTACAACAGAGTTGGTGGAGTAACATTTAGCGACGCAGAATATATTGAAAAGATTGAAACTAACATTAGAAAAATTAACATCGTATCTTATCTTCCTAAAAAATACACTAACAAAAGACAAGGAGGATTTTTTAAGTATTACATTAACGATAAATTTTTATATGATTTTATTGGGACGAAGAAATATGGTATTCATTACAAATTTGGTAAAGGCGATTTAATAGATAATTGTTTTGTAGAATCTTTAATTGCTTCGAAAGTAATGAAAAAAGAAGTCTTAGATTATGTGAGGGGAATGGTAAAAAGTAGAATGATCCCACTTGCAACAATAAAAAAGATAGCAGAAGAAGGTAAAGTATATATTGAAATATCAACACTAAAGAAAAAAATAAAATACGGAAACCCAGAACACAAGAAAATTCATATTGGACTCATTGAAGAACATTATTTTTTTATTGAGCAGATTAATGTAACTAGTTACGCATTGAAAAATTACAAGGAACTAAAACATAAAAATAAATGGAATGAATATGTATCGAAGAAACAAGTAAACAAAGAAAGATTCATTTCAAGTTTCGAACTATTCAAAATATTATTAGAAAATAAGGAAGAGATGCTTACCAACATTACCTTAACCGATGATATTTATAAAACTCAGTACTTTGATCAAATCACAACAATTCCAAGATTAGAATATGATGAAAGATGTGTTGAAAAAGTAAAACCAAGAGAAATTAAAAGGTCATTGTCAGAACTACCGATTGTATTCTTTGATTGCGAAACAACTACCAATGGTAAAAATCACGAAGTATATTTAATCTGCGCATGTTTCTACGATGGTAATGGTAATCATATCCGTAACTCTAAATATAGAAGCGCTGATGAATTTATTTATAACCTAAGGGAAGATAGCCTTGTAATAGCACACAACCTCGGCTATGATTTCAGATTTATCACAGAATCTCCAAGGATAAGAATAACTAACATTATTGACAAAGGTCAAAAAATTATGAGCGTTAGTGCGAATGTAACAGTTAAAAAGAAAATAATCAAACTGCATTTCAAAGATAGTAATTTTCTAATAACTGAAAGACTGGCTTCGTTTCCCGCAATGTTCAACATTAAAGGGGAAAAAGAAGTAATGCCATATGAATTATATACCCAAAGTTCAGTGACGAATAAGAGAGCACAGATAAGCAGAGCCATTAAAATAATTAACGACGATGAGAAAGCAAAACAATTCATGAAGAATTTAGAAGAATTAAAACTTATTGACGGCCTTTATTTCGATCACATGAAATACTCTGAATTTTATTGTCAGAGAGATTGTGAAATTCTTGCACAGGGATATTATATTTTTAGAAAATGGATAAAAGAAATTACTAAACTAGACATCAATGATTATATTTCACTGCCATCAATTGCGGATAATTTTCTTATCAATAAAAAATGCTACAGTGGAGTATATAATATTTCGGGAAACGTAAGGCAATTTATTCAATCATCTCTCGTCGGAGGAAGATGCATGACACGTAGCAATAAAAAATATCATCTAGAGAAACGCCTTCAAGATTTTGACGCTGTTTCACTATACCCATCGGCAATGTACAGAATGGAAGGATTCCTTAAAGGAAAACCCAAAGTTCTTGACACAACCGATTATACTACTATTTCCAAATACGACGGCTATTTTATTGAGGTTAAATTTAATAGAAACGTCGGGAAAAAGTTAAAATTCCCCCTACTATCTGCATTTGAAGAAAATGGATCAAGGGAATTTACGAACGTCATAAAAGGAAAAACATTCATCGTTGATAAAGTAATGTTTGAAGACGTGCTTAGATTTCATGAGGTTAAAGATTTCGAAATTATCAGAGGCTATTATTTCGACGAAGGTTTTAATAAAAAAATAAAGAAAGAAATTAAGAAACTTTACGACACCAGAAATGAAAAGAAGAAAGAAGGGAATAAGATCGAAAAAGTATACAAACTTTTAATGAATGCAGTATATGGAAAAACTATCATGAAACCGATCGACACCGAAAATAAAGTAATGTACGGAGAAAATAAATGTATGGATCATGTTTACCGCAACAGTAATTTTATTAAATACTACTGTGAAATTGGCGGTAACAAATGGATGATTAAAAAAATTAAGCCAATAAATAACCACTTCAGTCGTCCCCATATCGGATGCAGTATTTTAAGTTGGTCGAAGCGTATTATGAACGAGGTAATGTGTTTAGCCGAAGATAATGATATTAAAATTTATTATCAAGATACTGATTCTATGCATATTGAAGAAGATAAAATTGAAAAACTTAAAACTTTATTCAGAGAAAAATATAACAGAGAACTTGACGGAGAAGCGATGGGACAGTTCCATTGTGATTTTAGCGTTGACAAAGATAAGAATAGTCCAATGGCAGTATCTGTAGAAAGTTTCTTTCTCGGTAAAAAATGCTACATTGACAAATTAGAATTTATCAAAGGTGGAAAAATTAAACATGATTACCATATTAGATTGAAAGGAATTCCTAACGATTCAATTACAGCGATTGGCGAACCTATGGAAACATACAGCAAATTATATGATGGAGAAGCAATAACATTTGATCTTCTCGAAAGCGGATGTAAATTTGAATTTACTAAAGATTTTAAAATTCACTCAAAAGAAGATTTTAAAAGAAAAGTAAAATTTTAATGTTTTTTCATATTACATGATTCACATAATATTTGTAAGTTACATTTTTTATTATGAAAGTCATACCATTTATCCCTAAACTTATGATCAATAAAAGTAGTCATACATTTACTGTCACTTCCAAACTTATCAGGTATTTTCCTCCCATCAATAAATTCAGAAACAAGATCTCTAAAAGGTGGGTAAGAATGATCAACATGAAACTTACCGTCCTCGGTTCCACACAAAGCGCACAGATGTTTATTATGCTTCTTAAATTTATAAACTTGATCAGAAATAGTATTACGCATAGCATTAATTAAATTTTGTTTATTAGATCTTGGTTTAAATTCATTGCAATGTCTCCAACCAAAAGCAACTGAAGATCTATCTTTTCTAACGAGGATTAAATGGTTAGGATCTCTGGTTAAAGGATTTGGAGTAATCATAAAATATCTAATACCACAACCAATTTTTTCATCGCATGCCGAATGGTTGGCAAGTAGACCGCAGAAAAAATTAAAATACTTATGCTTTTTCTTAATCTTACAAATACCAAGTTCATAAATAATACTTCTTGTTCTATCAAGGCATGCTTTTTTAGTATTAAATTCTTCATCTCCAATGTTATACTTCATATAAACTATATAATATAATAATTAAATAGTATCAAACGCATACATATTAATAATATCTTTCATTTTTTTCTTAGTCTCAAGATAACATTGATAGACAGCACTGAAGCCCTCTCGATCCATCCAGTACATATATATTCTTAAGCCATTATAATCATACATCAACATACTTTTTGTCTTGCATTCAACCATATTAATAAGTTCATTGTAATCAAAAATAAAACTATCAGATACATTCAATTGCTTGAGACAATAAATAATAATCTCACCAGTAATATCATATTTCCTACCAAATCTTAAAAGATATTTTTCTTGCATTAAATAAATTAACGAGAGAAAATTATTCACCTTTTAGTATCCTTCTAACAACCTCATTGGGAATTAGATCAGCCAACCTATTAATTATCTTATTATTTTGGTGTGCTTTACTGTTTTCATGCTCATCCCTATTACCTTCATATATTTCAATTTTGCAATGTTCACATTCATATTTCTCACCTCTTTGTTTTGAGTAGTAATATTTTTTCATTGATTTAAGATGATTTTTCTTCTTTTGTTTTTCACTGAGTAACGGTTTCTTTCTACCTCCTTCAACAACGCCTTTAGGAACGTTTGCCTTATGTTTTTTAGACTGGCGATGAGAAAAGATATTTGAAACCTCTTTATCACAATACTTGCAATAGTCACGCATTATATAATATGTATAAGATATTATTTATTTAAGTGTTTATCATAATATAAACAATATGATTAGTTTTATTAATTTCCTGAAGAAACATGATCTTTATAACTACCCCGAAATGTTTGATTTATTTTTTCCAGATCTTGAGAGACATTTTGACAAAAAATACCTTAAAACATATGGAGATTTCAAGCACAAATATATAATAGATAATTTTAAATCAAGGGATTACTTTGAAAAAATGAAGGTACATAGTCTGAAACCTAAGAAATTCAAGAGTGAACATTTAATGTTCGAAGAATTCAAACAAACATTAATGAATACAATAGATAATCCTGAAAGATGCTTTAAAACCTACAGAGAAAACAAGGTATCAATAATCCATTTATTGACATGCCTTGGACTAGAGGAAAAAATAAGTTGGGAAGATCGCATTGAAACTTCTTTTAAAAACTACCAAGAATACACGGAGAAAAATAAGTTATATAGTTGTTCTAAACATTGCGATCATAATTTTATTTTGGAACTGAATGTATAAATGATCCGCGAAAAATTAATAGAAATACTTGTTGATATTGACCAACTAACGAAAGAAGAGATAGTTGAACAATTGAAAAAATTAATAATGGATAAAGACATTACCAATGTACTTGGAGATATTCTTGACGACGTAGATATTGACCAAGGATCTCATAGTTGTATTTGTCTCCCCTCAATTTGCATAGGTAATAAATGTGATGCGGAAGCCAAAATAGTTAAATCTTGATATTAAGAATATTGTCGTTATCCTCCTCATGATCATCAAACAATTCAGTAATAACATCATCAGCGATTTTCTTCCATCCATAATCATAATAATAACTATCAGTCTCAACTTGCTTGGGTGCAATATCAAAATAGTAATCATCTTTCTTAATATTAGCAACATCGTCAACCATCGACCTTCGCATAAAACCACCTTGGTATTTTCCCGAATAGTTGTTACCAACGCAGTTCAATTCGTTTTTAGTGAAATCTTGGTAAGCCTTGTCGACATAATCAATAACAGAATTTTTCCTATTACCATTTTGCAGACCGTAAAGATCACGAATGTCCTCTTCCAGCACTGAAGAGAATTTAATTCCTTTCGCTTGTTTAACTCCTTCTTTACCCTTAGCCTTCCTGAATTGTACATTGTCTACCCCATACATCATACCATGGTTCAACTCCTGCAAATCTTTATCAGTATTTTTACGCCCATGAATAGTACTTTCAAGTATTTTCTGTTTGAATGGCTCTTGTCCTTTTTCCCACACATTGGTATTTTGTCTAACCGCCAGAGATCTTTGAGCGAAACCATTATTACGGAAATCAGACGGCATTAATTTCCCTTTGTAGAAATCATCTTTTTCTCTTAGACTTTCTCCGAAAACTTTGGGCTCATACTGGTTAAATCTATCATCAGTGATACCTTGATATTTAGCCTTAATTTTTCTAATTGCTTGCTGTCTTTCCTTTTCAATACATTGCTGATGAAACTCATCATCATCAATATAACCTATATCGTAAATATGATCCATGACAATATTTTTCTTTATTCCTAATTGGTTCACCTCAATGCCATCAGCACGACCGACGCCATCAAGGCCAGTATACATATGTTGTATACCTTCGTTGAAACTTTTAGTAACACTTTTAAGCGACATTATAATATTACATATGATTATTTTCTTTTTGCATTTTTTTCATAAATTTTTGAATATCTTTTTCAGGGACTTCTAACCCACGCTTGTTTTGTTCTACTGAAGTTAATTTATCATTTTTCTTAAAATTGTGATCTTTCTCCCAGAACTTTTTATTACCTATTCTGAAGGGAGGAGGTTTTTCTTCTGGCGCTTTATACTCGTAAACATATTCCTCAAGAGATTTTGCGAACTGTGATTTATAAACACAAACTACAGCGCATTTATAAGGTTCATTAAAAATGTTATCAACATAATGTCCAATATATTTTTCATCATCATTACATAGCGACATAAATGTATTACATATGATCTTTCTATTTTCCTTATTTGGATCTTTGAAAATTATCAATATATCAGCGTTACGCCTAATTTTAGGCTTTAATATATTCAAATGTTGCGTAAGAAAAATAACACTCATCCACAAATGTCGACCTAACACATATAAATTAGCAATTGACTTATCATTTGAAACATTTTCTTGACCAATAACATCATCAAGTAAAATTAATATTCTTGGCGGTCTTTTAGTTTGGATACCTTTTTTCATTTTACTTTTATACTCAAGAATATTATCACCCTGTTGTTTCATAATATTTGCCAAATGCTCAGGATCATAACGGGATATTTTACACTTATCCGCTACATAATCAAATTCATCGCTTTGATACAAACATGTCTCACTATATAATATAACCAAATCCCATTTCGCAATTGGTGCCATTTCATACAATATCCTCTGTAGCAAATGAGTTTTCCCACTTCTCCTAACAGCAGAGATGATACATGAAACATGGTCAATATCCAAAGCCAATCTTGCGAAATCCATTTGACCAGCGATATTGGTCTCTTCATAATCATCCATATACTCGCCATACTCTTCGTTAATATAATCATTCATATATAATATAATAGTATATTATATAAATGCCTCTACTGCAAATTTCCTTAATCAAAAGCAATGTCGCTGGTGTCATAACCAAATATCCTGTTGAACTGATCGGCGGTATTTCGAAACAACCAATCGTTTTAAAATATTATCAAATAGTACTTGAATCAACGGAAGGCGATCAGTTTGAAAGAGGAACATTTTACGCCCAGTTACCTTTCTTAAATTCATTTGATATAAATTCCAATAGCGTAATACTAAACTCGATATGCTTACCATTAGGCTATTCAGACCCAGTACATTACGGTACTAAATATGCTGTGGAAAGAAGTTCACAAATGGATATATTATTTAATCCAAGTAAAAATATAAATTCTGTTTTTTCCGACTGGGAAGTTTATGACGCAAGTGGTCAAATAATTAATCCTTCGCTTCCTGATCCTGCAACTGGGAAAAGTAATAGTTTTAGAGTTACATTAATGTTTGAATATAGAAGACCCGAATTAATTTAAAATATAGAAAAATAAAAATATAAATTAATATTATACAATGGCATCATCTGCTTACGACACATACGGTACGCTTAGCGTAAAGGCAATCAAAATCGCCGAGGAAGGACTACGGCTACACAATGACGAGGACGACACGAAATATTGCGAAATTAAAGCGGTTGACCCCACAGGACAACACGCCCTGACTCTTCCTAATAACACAGGCACACTCTTATCCAGTGCCTCGACTCTTGACGCATCCAAGGTGGGTGTTGCTTCATTAACTGAAGTCGATGCACTCGCAAACGCCGATGTCTTCATGCTATATGACGCAACCGCATCCGCTAATCGCAAAGTCACAGCCGCGGATCTGGCAACTTTCTGCGTTGGCTCTGGTGGCCTCCCAACTGGCAATACACCTGCGTCGGTACTTGTGGCAGACTCCGGGGGCGCTTACCAATCCGTTGCAATGACGGGACACGTACAAATTAATGCCACAGGTAGCACCACCATCCAAAACAATAGCGTCAGCAACGACATGTTAACTGGGTCTATTGCTTACGGAAAACTGAGCCTCAATAACGCAATTCAAAACGGTGATCTTGCTGGATCTATCCAATACAATAAACTATCCCTTACTAATAGCATCGTCAACGGTGATCTTGCGGGCTCCATTCAAAACGAAAAGATCAGCGCGCTGAATGGCGTGACCGCTGGTACTGTTGCCGCTTCTAAGGCAGTGGTCGTTGATTCTAACAAAGACATCGGTGATTTCCGAAATGTCAAGGCCGTTGAATTCAACATTCAGGATCAGTGGAGATTTGTTGTCAGCGGTGGAAATCTACTGGCGCAATTTAAAAACGGCCCCTCGTGGGAGACTAAACACACCTTCGCGTCTAATTAAATTATTTTATTTATTGCAATATTTTCTATTGTGATATATATATGACTTATGAGTTTATTAGATTTGAGAAGGCCAAAGCAAAAGGGAAAAAATATAGTGCAATTTTAATGAACACCGAAACAAAGAGAACCAAGAGAGTTAATTTCGGTGATTCAAGTATGGAACAATACAAGGATACAACAGGACTAGGATTATATTCAAATCTCGATCACAATGATGAGGATCGCCGTGAAAGTTTTAGGGCGAGGTTTAGAGAATCAGCAAAAGTTAAATATAGTCCTTCTTGGTTTTCATATAATTTCTTGTGGTAACTTCATAACTACCAATATAAAGCAATATTTTTTATTCTCTATTCTTTTATTATAATGGTTGGTTTACGCAATGTCAAGAAAGCATATACTAAAAATTCGCTAAATGATGAATATAGCGTTACGATTGGTGGTAAGAATTATCCGCTTGTATCAGAATCAATGACAGGTTTTATGTCAAAGTTCAGTAAGGGAGGAAAGACAAGATATAATAAAATTGTTAAAAGCGATAGAAATTTTCAGAACGATTACATAAAAAATATAGAAAAAGTGGTTCCTTATGGTCTTCTAACAAGTAAGAAATTCGAAGAAGAAGCAAGTAAAGAAGTCGGAGATTCCAAGCAGAAAGACAAAGTTATTTTGAAGGGTAATGCTGAGAAAAATGTTCCTTCCAAGAAAGTTAAACTTTATGGCGAAGTTCCTGATTCTATTCAAGCGCTAAAGAAATCAATGGGTAGGGACTATGAAGAACAAGAGGAAGTACCTGAAGTTGATGAAGACGAAATAAGAAAAGGATTAGAAGCAGAACAAGAACAGGAAATGAAACAGGAAAAGTATCAGGCATTCCAAGAACAGCAAGCGAAGAAATACAAAAATTCTAGGTCAGCACCAAAGATGTCAGCGCCATCAATGCCAGCATCATCGGCGCAATCAACGTCAAGTTCCACTGGTAGAGTTGCAACAGCGATGGCAAAAGGAGGATTACTAAGAGGGCCATCCCATGACCAAGGAGGGGTAAAGATGAAAATCAAACCACAACCTTCTATCAATGGCAAGCCAATGAAACAGATGGCCGAACTTGAAGGCGGAGAGTTTATTGTTAATAAGAAAGCCACTCAGAAGAACTTGAAACTTTTGCAAAAAATTAACAACGAAGGAATCAAAAATATGGATCCAAAATATATTAAGAAGCATAGTGGTACGCGTAAATTCCCTGATGGTACTAATGAAAATGTAGCAGAGGATATTGAAGAGGATGACGATAAATTACCTGATTTGGAATATGATAACGGTAAAAAAGTTTTATATGATAGTGTGAAATTTGAAGACAAAAAATTTATTTTATTTTTAAAAGGAAAACAGGTGGAGGAATACGAAAAAAAAGATGGAGGATATGATGAACTTGCTGTATGGTATCTCCGTAAAGGGGCTGAACAATCTAAAGCCCCTGCACCAGCCCCTGCACCAGCACCAACCCCTGCACCAGCACCAGCCCCTGCACCGCCTGAACAACCTAAAGCGGCCGAACAGCCTAAAGCACCTGAAAGCGGGCTCACGTTAGATGCTGGTGAAAGTATTAATAATAATGCTATTATGGGTAAAGATGAAAAAGGGGAATATTACATTGCAATTACTAAAGGTGGGAGAAAGGCTAACGGTGGTAAAAAATTTTACTCAGATACTGGAGACGGTAAAAGGTATAATGAGTTGAAGGAAAAATACGAAACAAAGGTAAAAGTAGTGTCAGATGAAGCACAGAAAATTAACGATAGGAAATATTTGAAGAAATCTATTGCAGACACATCTAACCTTGGTGATCTTACTGTATGGGGTGAAGTAAAAGCGAGAGTTAAAAAAGTATTCAACGTAGATTTCGGGTCTACATACACGAAAAGCAAAGTGGAAACATTAGAAGAGATTTCGAACAGGCGGAAAAATGCTGTTAAGGAATTATTCGACAAGGAGAAAAGGGAACAGGAAGAAGCAGACGAACTTGAGAAAGATCTTCCACCTGCTATCGGCGAGTTTAAGACTCCCGCTACTGGAGGAGGAGGAGCAGCGTTACCTAAAGCCCCTGCACCAGCCCCTGCACCAGCACCAACCCCTGCACCAGCACCAGCCCCTGCACCAGGAACAGACACTAAAACTGCTGTAGGAAGAGGCGGAGCAACTGGAACGGCTAAAAGTTCAACAATCGACGTAGCAGGAAGTTCGACGAGCGGTTTGGGCAGTAGAATAAACGCCGAAGATGGCAAAAAAGATAAGTCGATGTATCCAGTTGAAGTACAGAAGTATTTTGCTGGTGCCGACTTTAGCGCTTTACTCAGATATGTTAAAAGTAAAAATGCAGGCAGAATGAAAGAAAAGAGCGTTGATGCTATTAGGAAATTATGTCAGGATTTGGCCAAAAGTCTTGGAGTAAGACTGAAGTATAATGGAACAAATAAAGAATGGCTATTACTCCAACTTTATGAACTCCTAACTATTCAGATCGGAAAGAAGAGAACTGAGAATAAAGCACAGCAAGAAAATCCTAATTCAAAGGTAATGGCGATGGTTGATTTCGAAGAAATACTTGGTAAGAATGCAAGGCTTGATATTAATAAACTCGATAAGAAATTTAAATATGGTGGACAGGTTGAGGAGATGCAGAAATATGCAGTAGGCGGTAAAGTAGATGTTGATGTTAATTTTTTCAAGGATGCATTCAAAGCAAACCCAAGGCAAGTCGCTTCTGATGTCGGTTCGGTTCAGGGTAGAACATTACAGGCAAATCCACTGTACATAGATAAAATGAATGAAGAAATGAGACCGCTAGAACCAGATGAAGAAGGGGCAATTCCTAACAACGAAAATAAATATAAACGTAAAACATTCGATCTTGCTGATGCATTGTTTGGCGTTGAAAAGGATTACTCTAAACGTAATGCCGAGAAATTACAAGAATCGACCGACTTATATAAAGGAACCCTTGAATTCAGATATGCGAAAAAAGAAAAGAAAGGTAAAAAAAGTATTATTGATATTTTCTAAAAGTAATTTATATGAGTGATTCAAATTCAAAGTTATCGTTTTCCAAATTTATTATTAGGGGTATTATGTCGATGTTATTACCTTCTATTGTTACAACGGTTGCACTGCGCGAAACAACCGAATATCTTGTTGAGAGACCCGTGAAATATGTTTACGATTCTGTTAATAAGGTTAAACTATTTATTGATAAAAAATAATTTCTTTTCTGTTATTATAATGGCAAAAAAGAAGGTACTAAAAAAAATGAGAAGGAATTTTGATTTGAATCCTAAGAAAGAAGTATATCGTGGTAATGACACTGTGCGTAAGATTACTTATGCAGAGTTTGTTAGCGGTTTGAAGAAAAGTGCTGATAATGATGATGATGAAGTTTGGCTTGCGTTCCTTGATGATAATTCCGAAGTTTTCAAGAAGTTTTATGAATATGCTGGTGATCGCTATACAGGAGGTAGTAGTTTTATTAAAGGTTACATTACCCCGTTAACGGATTTTATATGGGATGTTTTGGCAGATACAGGTAAGGATGATGATATTAATATTTCCCAGATTGAGGAATTAATTTCTTGGTATGTTGAAGATTATTACGGGCGAGGTGCTGGAGAATTTAATGATAGTGAGATTGAAAGAATTATTGAAAGTGATGCTTATCAAAATATTAAAGATGAAGTTCCGCAAATTGCCCCTTATCCCGAGCCACAAGATATAAATGACCTTTATAAGGACATTAATGATATTGATGGAATTGATGCAGAAATTACTGATGTAAATAATTTGAAATATTATGATAGTGAATATGAGGGTAAAACTCTGACAATTGCTGATGTCGATGATATATATGATTTCTATTGGTTTCTTAGGCAGATTGATCCCAATGTTACTCAAGATGATGCAATTGCTTTATGGGGCGATTATTTGCAGAGTTTGAAAGATCCTACAACAACGACTGAGGCGCCACAAGATATATATGAGCGTGAGGATTTAACACCATCTGATATTGCTGAATTATTGGCTAATGGTCAGACAAAGGTTGATAATGTTGATAGGCCTAAATTAACACCGTCGGAAATTGCCGATCTATTAGCCAATAAGGATAAGGAAGACTTGAGACAGTTAGAAGAGAGATTTGAAGGAACACAATATAAACTTTACGACGATCCTGATAGTTTGAACGGTGAGTATGTCTATTACTTTCAAAACGATGACGGGAAATATACTGCATGGTATACGCCGAATGGTACTGGTGATAAATGGACAAAGATTAGCGATGATTATTTGCCATATGGTTTCAATAAAGAAATAACTGGAGAAAATTATAGTTCCATTCGTGGATTGCCGTCGGAAGTGTATGATAAATTTTCGGAGGAATATCCTCAAGATGTTGTTGAGGGTACTGGTTTAGATAGTGCCACAACAGAAGCGCTACCAGTGAAAAGAATACCAGCAACATATAGGGAATTGCCGAGTTATTACAAAGACGAGCAGTTTGATAAGAATTATATGTATTACACTGAAGTAGATGGAGAGACAAAATATTATTACTGGTATCCTAATTTGAATGAGTGGGCTCTGCTTCCAGGCACTGATTATGCTAACTATGGTGCTAAGGAATTGAACGAATCAAATTATCTTAGTTATCCAACTTTGCCCGATGAAATTTACAATCAGTTCGCGCCTACTCAAGATGTCGTTGAAGGTACTGGTTTAGATAGTGCTGATAAGGAAGCATTACCAATTAAAAGAACACCAGCAACATATAGGGAATTACCAAGTTATTACAAAGACGAGCAGTTTGACAAGAATTATATGTATTACACTGAAGTAGATGGAGAAACCAAATATTATTACTGGTATCCTAATTTGAATCAATGGGCTCTACTTCCTGGTACTGATTATGCCAACTATGGCGCTAAGGAATTGAATGGAGATAATTATGCAGATTATCCGACGCTTCCAGATGAGATTTACAATCAGTTCGCGCCTGATGAAACGGCTACAAATGATTACACAAGTCAAGATTATATTGACTTTAGAGATTCTTCCATTTCAAAATATTTAGGAAAAAATCAATTGACTTTAGAAGGTGATAATGGTGAAGAATTCGCCCAAAATTTATATGATCTTTACACCGATAGCGGATTAAGTGAGAAACAGTTTTTAACTAATTTTAGAAATGTTTCCATGGATATTTCACAATATGCATATAGTCAGGGCGGGTATGAATTCCCTGACCAGAACACGCTTGATAATGCTGTTATTGATTACATGAAAACTTATGGATCGACATCAAGTAACGCAGATACATCAAAATTAAATGTTGGAGAACAAGGAGTAACAGTAACACCAGTGCAGGGGGATACAATTTTACCTGGGCCAAAAGAAGGTGTTGTTTATGCTACATTAGATCCAAGCACTGGTAAATATTTGATTTTACAGATGGATGATACAGGTGCTGTTAATGTTCTTGATACCGATATGACTAAAACAGATATGGAAAGTAAATACCCTGGAAGTACACAAATTACTTATGATGACTGGGATAAGATGACCACATTACAGACCGATACAACTACAGATACTGGAAGAAATCTTTTTGAGATGGATTCGGGGAAGACTTATGCCGTACAAAATTCTAAGGGTTCATATGACGTTGTGAGGAAAAATGAAGATGGGAGTATTGAAACTGTTCAAAGTAATGTAGCAGAATCTAAGTTGGACAGTCTGGCAAATTATGGAGGTGTAATACCAGCCGATGATTATGAAGAATTATTAAATCCTTCTAATGTTGATGTCGGGGAGGATAATACACAAGTGGCAGTTCTAACAGATGAGCAGTTGATTGAACAGAATTTACAATTTCAAATAACTGCCAGTAATGCTCAGATCAATAATAATATTAACATCATGCAACAAGTTGATAATATGGGTGTTGTTGATTTTAATTATGTTGGTGAAGATATACTTTATAATGAGGTCAACGATAATGGTGTTGAAATTCATACCTTTGGCGGAAAACCATTTTACAGAACAATCGGAGGAGATAAAATAACAAAAAATGAATGGAATGAAATTAGCGATTCTTTCGATACTGATCGTGATGAAACTGGTTTACAAAATGCCGAATCTTATTTTTTCGAAATGGCTCTTAAGTATGGACAGGGGTTTTACAATTGGCTTGATGAGAAAAATTTAAAAGAAACTGGTTTGTCTTTTATCCAATACGTTGATGAAAGAAAAGAAGAGGCTAACTTTTTCGATATTAGAGATGGAAAGGTTAAAGAGAGATTTGGTGGCGTCAATGCTAAATATATCAGAGGGATTGACAATAATCATATTAGGCAAAAAATTCTTGATACCGAAAATTTAGGCATAGAAAATCCAGCCACCTATATTCTCAGCGCTTCGACATGTTCAATGTTTTCTATAATGATTATGGAAAATATTAAAAGGTTAGCCGATGTATCTATTATCACGCAATTTGAAAAAGATATTAATTCTGGTAATTTTAAAAAGTTAGATGACTTGGTATTTTCTGGTATGTACCCTGAGGGCTCGGCTATTAGGGGTATGATCGAGAATGATGAAAAAATTGATGATAATATTAAAAATATATTGAGGGCTATTTTTACTCAGAGAACTTATTCGTCTTTGTCACAATTCAGAACGGCAAATAGATTTTCTCAACAAATTTTAGCATGGTTTGGGAAGAATGAGGAGAGGAGTCATGTTCTTGATAGCAATAATAATGGGAAGATATTATTCAACATTGGACTTGTTTGTTTGTCTTATTATTCTGCTTACATGGGAAATAAAGCAACCATTGGAATCGACACAGATACTAAAAGTAATTTACTAAAAATAATATCCACATTCTTGGAAGTTGTATTTCCTGCTACTGATTATGATGGAGAGTTAATAAGAAATATTGATGTGTTAGTTTCTCTTTTCAATAATGAGATTAGGTTTATACCAAAAAATACGTCGACAAATAATGGAACAGATGAAATGATGAGAGAAGTAATTTACAAATTTTTGACAGTTGTTATGGAACAAACTGATACGAATTTTATGGTTCATGAACTTTTTGATACTAATACTTTTTCTTCTTTGATATCTCTTTTTAATCTGGAAACTTTCAGGAACACCAGAGATATTGAAAGTTTGACAGACTTTCTTGTTGGCGCTGTTATTGATTCTGATTCTTACAATGTTGCAGTAAAGAAAATGATGGCCACAACGCTTGGGGATAAGTTTGAATTAGACGGTACAATTCTACATGACGTTTTATTTATGGAGGATACGCATGCTAATATATTTTTAAATAATCCAAAATACAACTTGGTAATTCCCATTATTCATCCTGAGGTAATTGGAGTAATACCAACGGAAAAAATTGAGATAAATATGTTTGGGTTCGATGTTCCTATTACTGGTATTATGTTGAAGGCAGTTACTAACGTTTACGAAGATGTTATTGATGAGGATATTAGGGCTGTTTATATTAATAAAGAAGAAGAAAATGTACTTCCTACTGAAGAAGATGCAAGGAAAAGGGCTGATGGATTAAATGAGGCTGTAGGAGAAACTATTATAACTGATATCGAACAGAAACCAGATGGGTACGGATTTTCTGAACAGCAACTTGATAAATTTTATGAAAAGACAATGCCACCAGAACTTAAGCCGGTTGATAACTTCATTAATAATTTTAAAAACGCTGAATTTGATTCAGATGGAAAACTTAAATATAAACAAGACCCAACTAAAATTTGCCAGATATTAGAAGATGAAGAAGATTATGACAAGGCTCCAAGTTTTGCGGAAATACCAGATAAAGGAAGTGAAGATTGGGTTGATGCTTCTCTTGTTGAGTTTGCAAATAATAATTATCAGAATGAACAATTTGAAACTGATTTTTTAAATAAATATCCTAACTGGAATTCTGATTTATTAAAATTTGATTACAGTGAGGATGGGCGAGAAGTTGTCGCTATCAAAAACGACGATAAGAATATTCTATTGTTTTTGTTCAGAGGTAGCCAAAATAGAAAAGATTGGAAAAATAATTTAGATGCTTTCGATTTCTTTCCTGCTGATGCTATGAAATATATATTAGATCTAAGAAGGGAAAAGTATTCGGTTGATATCAATGATTTATATGATAGTGAAATGTACTTAGATTTGAAAGGGCATAGAGGGTACGAAATTAATAATATTAAACATTTTAAATTTCTATATGATGCTATGCAAAATAGGGCTAATAAAAAAACTGATGTAAGGTTTTACGCTCATTCGAGAGGAAATGCACTGGGGACTTATGCGCTTAGTTTATTTGTTAGAAATGGATTTACCAAGGATCAAATAAGATATAGATCTTTTGGAGGCGTTAATTGGTTGAATAAGGAAGGGGCTGAAAAGTTGAATGCGCAGATTAGTGAATATGATGTTGTCAACTATTATAATATTGTTGATCCTCTAAGAACTGTAAATGAATTTTCTGGTTACTATGGAGTTGGGGAGCAACAAATTATAAATAGTCGTAAGGGAAATAAAAATATGCTTCAAAGAAGTTTAACGAGCATTTCGGGGGATGGCATTAAAACACATGACGCTAAAAATTATAAAGATTTGCTATTTCAAAAATCCAAGGCATTCGTTCCCTATAGAAAGAAAAAAGATGTCACGCCAACTTCT
>Ga0315909_10004030_pt1 | contig 17530 bp, 15 predicted proteins | sample LakEriMetagenome_11_FD_203527 | JGI IMG/M metagenome (GOLD analysis project Ga0315909, IMG submission 203527) | Freshwater fungal communities from buoy surface, Lake Erie, Ohio, United States - Buoy 2 MA125 | ecosystem: Environmental > Aquatic > Freshwater > Lake | place: USA: Lake Erie, Ohio...
AGGACTGCCTGACTGAACGCAAGTAATTCTAGGTCCAGCTGTAGTAGTCGTAGTGCTAGTAGGCGTTGGTGTTGTAGTAGTCGTGCTGGTGGTACTTGTTGTGCTGGTGGTTGAAGAAGGAGAAGGTGTGGTGCTTGTTGTGGTAGTCGTGCTGGTTGTAGTTGTGGTCGTTGTAGTCGTGCTGGGGCTAGCCGTGGTAGTAGTAGTTGGGCCAGAGCAGTTATTTAAACAATCTGCTTCTGTAGCAAACTGTCCTTCTCCTGGATTTGTTTGCATACAGCCATAAAAAGGATTAAATCCTACATACCCTACAATAGTGCATTCCCAATCCAGACTGGGAGCAGCCGTTGTTGTGGTTGTGGTAGTAGTGCTGGTGGTTGTGGTCGTGGTTGTTGTGGTAGTAGTTGTACTGGTTGTAGTTGTGGTCGTAGTTGATGGACCTGCTGTAGACGTAGTTGTAGCGCCTGAACACATGGTCTGACAGGCAGCGTAAGTCACATACGGCCCTAACTCTGGTATAGACGGCGAATAAGGATTTTCATCAAAGTACGAGCAGCTAAAGCCTATGCAGTAATACCCAGCTTCTGGCGATACCGTAGTAGTCGTGGTTGTTGGCTCTTCAGTAGTTGTAGTTGTAGTAGGTTCAGTAGTCGTAGTAGTTGTGCTAGGGCCTTCAGTAGTTGTCGTGGTTGTGTTTATGCAAGCGCTTGCGCAGGCTTCGTAACTTTCGTGCCTCTGACTACTATTAGCAGGTGTGCTCATAAAGTAGTCACAGCCTACTGTCGTGTATCCCAGATCAGGGTTGTAGAAGTTGTGGCAGTACCACCCAGGCCCTTGATTAATAAAGCACGTGTTTAGGCATTCCGCTTCTGTGTTGAAAACATTTTTACCGTTTGGAGGCTGAGTATCTGATTGCACACAGCCGCCAGTAACGCACCACCAAGGTAGACCAGCAGATGTTCCGCAGGCTGAATTGCAATCAGCCATATTCGTGTATGGTCCGCCAAGCACATCAGTTACGCCAGTTACTCCTGGGTAGTACCAGGAAGTAACACAACTCTGTTGAGACGTGGCCACATCTCTAACACACCAAGACGGCGGTCTTCCTTGAGCCATACAATCCGCGTCAGTAAAACCACTCCAGCCAGTTATTTGAAACGGTAGACGGCACCCTATGCTCAAACCTATTGTGCCACTAGCTGTGAATATGACATTTCCAGAAGACTTACTACATGACCCTTCAAAAAAAATGCTGTTAGTTACACCCCATACGTCAGTAAAGGCAGCGCCAGACAGCTCAGTTCCTTGGCATACTGGATAAAACCTGTTTGTGCTAGATTTGATAAATAAACCTAGGTGCTGCACGCCGACAGCCACATAGGATATTTGAGGGCACGGACCCACTCTCCAAAACACAACTGGAACTTCAGTAGTAGGCCAGCCCGTAGCCGAAGTACATTGAGGCAAAGTAAAAGGACCCACAGAATAAGCTGGTCCTACAGTGCCAAAAAAGTACATTGGAAAATCGCAGCAAAATCCGCAACACATGTATGACTGAGGAGGTGTGGGCCTCCTTGCCAAAGGTTCTACGCAACTATAGCTGGCTGTAGGCATTTTATGACTGATATTGAACCATTAATTGATTACCTTGACAGTATACACCAGTAACAATCGATGTATAGTTGGTTGCTGGGCAGCAAGGCATCATGCCGCTGGCTCCGTCTTCGCCCTTGATATTGGTTATAGGGCTGCCCCAAGAATTGTTTATTCTTCGGTATATGTCTCCGTTGCCTATTTCTAACGGCGACCCGTCTCCGAGATTAAGGTAATAGTCTCCGTTACTGCCTAAACCGAGAGGTGGAGGACCTATTCCAGAACGCCATACGGCGGTGTGGGGCAGTCCAAATTTAAATGTGATTACTTCTCCGCACTGTTCTGTTTCAGGAAATTTGTTTTTAGTTTCTAGCTCTAAAGTAGCGCTTGAATCTGTGTAGGGTAAAGTTACAAGAGAAGTGTCAAAGTCAAAATCTGGGCAAGGCAGAGAAAGATTGAATCTTGCTGTGAAATTATTTTCACATACTTGCGACGATATAGAAGGATCTAGAGACACTGGTAAAAACTGTAAATCAACTCGGGCCTGCGACACGCCTCTGTTATAAGCTATCGTGGCGCTTTCTACGGCTAAGCTCACAGCCGTACATGGCGCGTCTAACCCTTGCGCGCCTGCTGGACCTGCTGGTCCCATAGGCACTACTACTGGAAGGTCAAAGTCTAAAGAAGGGCAGTCGTATATTGGCGGCGGGGCATCGTCTATTTCACAGTTTTCAATAAACGTGAAATCACCAATAGACGGTATCGATGACAGACTGCATCTACTTGTATCAAATACAGAAGGCATCTGATACTCCCTAGCTTAAATTACTTGCGCAAAGCGCCAATCCGTGATGGTCTGGCGTAACTATAAGAGTGTTTTCTAATAGCTCGCTGGCTTTGACGATGACGCCTAAACCGCCTTTCAGTATCACATTTTTACCACCGATCCCGTTTATGCTTTTAAGCGTCTCTCCGCACGACGGACCTCCAGACAGTAAAACACTTCCTTCTGGAGGCTGTTCGCTGGAGTATATTGGTATTTCTGAGCAAGGCTGTCCTTCGCCCCCTCCCACATCTCCACCAATAGTTATGGAATTGTCGGCAACGCTTACCGTTATATAGGAGTTGTAACCAGATTTAACTTTTACGTCGCCCACTATACACGTGACATTAACGTGGTTATTTTCTGGACCAGTCAAACTTTCTGTGCAGCCAACTGGCGCTGTAGCTTTAGTTCTTGGGGTGTTAGCCAAGTTAACACTGCTGACATAAGCGCCAGACATTGATTGGATTAATGCTGGTTCTATGGTTCCACCTTCTGATCCAGAATTGTCTACTGAGGATTCTCCGCTTTGACTGTTGAATATTTGCTCCATTAAAAAAGCGTTGTTTTTCCACAGCATACCGTCAACAACGGTTTGCCAAACCAAAGCACCTCCTGGTATTTCAGATACAGCTGCGTACAAGGCGTAGTAGACTAATCCGCACACCATGTAGCCTTCCCACACTACTTCGTTTTCACAAGCATTGGGTGTGTAGGCTGCTGAACTTCCAGTGGCAACGTCGTCAGTAGAGAATCTGGTTGTAAACTCTGCGTCATTTACATTGAATACAAACGTTAAGGACCTAGCGACTAGTCCTGGCGCATCAGTTTTAAATTCAAATCTAATTAGTTCGTCGTAATAGGAAACGCTGCTTAGCCATACTTTATGAGTGCCTTGAACATAGCCAGAGCCAGCGCCCATGACACAGCCAAAATCAACAATAGCTTGAGTAGGCAGATTTACTACCTGCCCTCCCACTTGAAACGGGTAGGCTCGAAGCTCGTTTGTGGCGTAAAACCCTGCACGGCTCACTTAGTAGCCTCCAGCTTTTGTCCTACCAGTTCTATTTTAACAACATTTTCGGCTGAATTAGGATAGATTCTTAAAATAGAATCTCCAGCTAACTCGTTGTTTGCTGTTAGCAAAAAGTTTCCATAAACGTCTGCAGGTATTCCATTTATAGTTTTTATAAAATTTGGTGTTTCAAACAAAGATGTTTCGCTTTCAGTGTCGCACAGTTTTCGTTTGAATAAAGGGTCGCCTACAAAGTCAAAACGTATGGCATCGTCTTCTTGTCTTACAACTATGCCGTTTTCTCCAAAAAACCACACTTCTCCAGTAACTACTGTGCCGTCTGGAAGGATAAATCCGCTAAGGTGGTTTTCTGGGACAGGCACCACAACAGAAGCAACAAACTGAGCAGTGTCTGCGAACGCCACAACAGTAGGTGGCCAGCCTTGCAGCCTTACAGCTCTTTCTGTGTCGTAGACCAATAAGCCAGCTGGCCTGCCGCTGGTATCAAATAGCGGTATGCCCTTGTTGTTAGAAAATGTGTCAACTGTACCAACTATTTCATTTGAATTAGCTGTGTTATTTATCGTTACCTTAACTATGCCGCTGTCGTTTTGCACGCTGCGCAAGTAAAACGGACCCTCTCCACCAAGAACATATATGATCGCGTCTAGAAAAAGATCTTTGTCTAAAAAAAGGCCATTAGTACTTTCTAGCGACGAGCTGTCCGAAAAAGGGTAGCGAGAATCCTTGTTTTCATCTCGCCATTCTGGAACCAGTATTCTTTGGCTAGCCATCAGACTATCTCCTCCATAGAGAAGAACGAGAACCTAGCTTCAGCTTTGTGAGAACCTATTCCTACTTTGCCCGTGGCTGGCAAATATAAATTTGTGCCTACAGAAAGGGTAGACATCAGTGTCATAGTGGCTCTGTCGTAAAGCCTTGCCGTTAAAGCCGTCAAAGATGGAGAGATACCTGGAGTAACTTCTACTTGAATTCTGTACCAAGAGTCTTGAGCTATACCCAAGCTGCCGCTAGTAACAAGGGTTATAAACCCAGATCCGTTAAATTTTTTTATGCTGAAAGAAGCCGTGGGTTTGCTTATCTCTATGGCAAAAAATTCGTCTATGGTGTTTGAAGCGTTGGGTCTGTAGTTTAAAACCATAAACCCATTGCCGTATCCATTAATAAGTATCAGTTTTAAATCTAAAGTTATTCTTTTGTTTAAAGTGGTGCTGTAGTCGCCATTAAACCACAGTGATACGTTTAAATTTGTAGGTCCAGCGGCAGCGTACGACTCGTCTACTACTACGGTGCCTTCATTAAGTCCCTCGCTGTAGCCTATAGATATAGTTCCGTCTTCATTGGTCAGAGGAATTATGTCTGTAACATAATTAAACCAGCCCAGCACTGTTTGCCAGTAAGCAACAGATTCTGAGTTGAAAAAGATACTGGCTGGAAGAGGAATTATGTCTATGGTTGAGCTAGAAACTTCTGTAGGAGGCGGTAGCACAGGAGGTCTAGGGTCGCTGTTGGCGTCTGGATCTGGAAAACTGCTGGGGTTACATTCATCATCGTTTGTATAGTCTGTTGGTAGTCTTCCCGTTGAATCTGGCAAGTTGTCTTTAGACACGCACGCGTCTATTAGACCAACTGGGTAATCTAAAGCTATGCCTCCAACATTTGATGGATAGATGGCCGTTCTAAATGGTTCTTCAAAAACTATATTTATGTTTCCTTGGCAGTCTGGGCCGACAGTGTTTATAAACTCTACAGCCTCTCTGTCGCATGTTCTAGACTCAGGTCTTCCAGAGCACGGACTGGCGTAAAGTTGCAAAGCGTTTTGATTAGTTCTATCTTTTAAACTAAATACTATAGCTTTTTTAGTTTCACCGTCTATTTCTCGTTCTCCTAGTGCTATAGAGACGTCTCTACCTTCAACTAATTGAACTAACCCAGTTAAAACAGTGGTGGAATTTTTTTTACCAATACTTTGTACTGGGTAGTTCCTGTAATATCTACAAACTTTAGGGGCCAGGCTGGATTGTCTTAACGTTGAGAATTTACCGTTGTAAGTATTGTTTATTCCTTCTCCAAAAACTATCCAGCCAGCTACTCCGTCAGCAAAAGGAGTCAAAGGATAAGGCACGCCTATCTCTACAGGCTTTACCAAAGATACAGAACATAAAGGCGTGAAATTAGGCAGGCTAGCCGATGAAGACGAGTACTCGCTGGAGAAATACTCAACAGCTGGCTCGCTGGTAGCTAAAAAAGTAGCAGACACTAAATTGTTAGTTACAACCAGACTGCTAAGCATGCCTCCTATCCCTAGAGACATGGGCAGCCGTATATTTATGTCTGTTATTATCGTCGCTGGTAGAACGCGGCCTTCGTCGTCTATGCCTGTAGCCCCCTCGTCCAGAGGGTACTTTCTGGTTGAGTTGAGGTTGTACCAGTTGTTGTTAGTTATTGCACTCATGGCAGCTTCAGACCCACGGTTTCAGATAGCGTGCCGTAAGCCACAGTTTGACCGTTAAGCTTGGCTTCTATATCGAGTGTAACATAATCGCCTGGGTTTACCTTCGATACGAATATTGGATTGACCAAAGTATCGGCGTAAAGCCTTCCAGTGTACACAACAATATCTTCATTTGTGTTTGGATCTTTTATAATCCAATCACCGCTGGCGTCGTGTTTTAGCTTTATGGTGTAAGGTTTAACAGTTATAGAAGTAGGCTGAGCAAGCATTAGCCAATTCCAACTTCCTAGATTTCTAAAACCACCAGTAAGCATACTTGCCATAGAAACATTGCTTACAGTTGATTTGTGAACCAGCCGCTCTACTCTCACGCCTCTCTTTGCTGTTTCAGCCACGTCGGTCCAGAATATGGTGGCCATTATCGTGTATGAAGCTGCGCCGTCTAACATTACTAGGTATTTGCCAGTCATTACTGGCTTACCGTTGGGGCCGTCCAGCAAGCTAAAATTGCTATCCCACAAAGGCTCTGGAGATCTCGTAAACGACATGTCGAACTTAAGTTTGGCTAGGCTTTGCTTTTCTAGTACTGGCCATTTGGCTTTAAAGTTAGGCCAGGCTCCTTCAAGAATGTAGTTGTCTGCGCTATACCCAGAAGAGTCGTAGGCGTACACGGTCTCTGGGTTTATAAAACCTTTTAAACCTGCTGGTGTATTGAAACTTATGTCTATCTCGTATTCGCCTCTGCAAGACTCGTAAGTATTGCACACGCCCATGGCTACCTTGATGCAAGAATCGTCTTTTACCGTATAAGGCATCATCGACAATTTTATTGGAGAAGCTTCTCTGCAGTCTTTTTGAGCCAGCCACCTGTCTATATTGTCTTGATGCGTGTTTCTTACAGCGTTTGCTCTAGCTCCTAGCACTTTAAACTTTTCGTACAGCCTTCTAATTCCTCTGTACGTATTCATGAAGTCATCGCATGAGCAACACGGCAGGCAGTTATTAGTTATGTGTATTGCGTTGGGATTGTTAAAAGTTATGTTCCGTACTCCACCGACTTGCGCTGTGGTGCCTTTTCGGTTCAACCATATGCAGTCAGTAGCTGTAAATATGAAAGAACCAGAATCTTCTGGAGCTATTTGATTTATTCTTTTTACAGTTATTTCAGACTGCTCTGGGCATCCAGGAAACTGACCTTCACCTGCGCCTGCTTCGGCAGCCATAAAAATAGAGTTGACCCTTCTAGACCCGTTAGTAAGAGTTGTTGAAGATAATGTGGTTACAAAGTTGTAACCGCCATAAAAAGCCACATCTCCAGTCACTTCAGTGTTGTTTACTTTAAATCTATTTATCTTTTTCGGCCATATTTCACTAACGCGTTCGTCTAACACGGCGTTGTTTAAAGTCTGGGAGTATGGATACGCTGCCACATCTTCAAGATCATTTTGCCCAATGTGTTGCACAACACGGCATATAGCTGTATCTGTGCGCCACTCATGTATTCCAAAACGGTCGGACCAAAGTTCGTATCTGTAGTCTCCAAGAGTTGAATCGAACACCACTGCGTTGGTCGCGTCTAGTATAAAAACCTCAGCCCGAGATCCAGCCTCAGAAGATTCTGACGGAACAACTTCAGAAGATGAAAACGAAGAGGGCTGCGTGAAACCTCGTATTTGGGAAATTCTTAACGGTAAGACAACATCGACTTTGCTGTGCCCCAGATACATGTCTGCAAATAGCTTATGCACTCCGCTGACTTCTCTTATGAAAGGGAAGTGCGTGCCTTTAGGGTTTACGCTTACCCCGTATCCTCCCTCAGGCACTACTGGCATTTCAAAGCTCCTTATTCAAATACTTTTTTCTAGTATTGCAGTTAGCGCATAGAAGCTGGTACTGGTCTTTGTTTTTTATCACGTGTTTGCACCTGTCTAGCGCATTCATTCTTTTCCTTTGTTTGCTTCCGCCTCCGTTTACATGGTCTACTTGCAAAACCAAAGGATCTTTTTCTCCGCAACCGTTGCATTTGTTTTTAAACATGTCAAAAATTTGCTTTTTGTATTCATAGTATTTGGTGTTGAATTTTTTACTGCAATAAACTTTTCTGCTTTTCTTTATTGGTACTTTGCTGACAGCGTACTTGGTCATAACAACGATGTCAGATTTTTTTCTCCTTTTTTTAGGCTTGGCCTTGCTGTTTAAAATATTAACTCTTTCATAGTGACACTCGTTACACGTAGAGTTTTTGCCTTTTCTGTTCTTTACAAGGAATGCTGAAAGTTTTTTTACCTTTCTGCACTCGCGGCATTTTAAACTAGGGGACGCATGGGACATCGCTGAGCTTACTCCCAAGGACAGTCATATTCATTCTGTTAACGCTGCCTTCTAGCCTGCTCAAATAATTTTGGAAAGTCAGGGCAGCGTCACCAAAACGAGTAAGTTCTTTTGTAACGGCTTCCAGCTCTGTACAGCCGCAACACGGCTGGGAGCTAGAGTCTTCTAACTTAATACCGTTAGCTATGGGAGTAATCGTCAAACCTTCATCGCTGAGGACTGAAAAATCACCAGCAAGAGTAGGCGCGATTCCGTTTATCGTTTTTATGCAAGGAGCTTGCTCGTTGTCGTCGGTACATACGCAATCTTTTGACAAACCTTCACCAGATATCGCATCAAATCTGACAGTAGTCGTATCGTTCGCGGCTCCTATGACAGTCAGCCTCATGTTTGTTCCAGCTACTAACTCTATTTCTCCATACAGCTTGCTTGACCTGTCGTTTCCGTTCACAAGAGTAAGGGAGGTGACTCCGCGAAGCGCAGGCCTGACACAATCTGTGTCTAGTTTTCCGTCTTCATAGGCAAAGTTATAGGCACCAGCTGGTAATGCTTTGAGGTCTTTTAAATTACCAAGTACGATTTTGCCTATCGAATCAGAAAAGTTGCCCTGCCCAACTAACGGATAACTTTTGTACTCATAATGGTTGCTGAACGAAGCAGAAGTTTTCGCTACCAAGGGAGGGTCTTCTGAGCCGTCGCTATAGCTGAGACTTACTGTGATCCCAGAAGAAAATACTACCAAACTGCTTATGTAAAAATTTTCAGCCTGTATGTTAACTCCAGCATTTACAGGTATATACAGGCTCAGTATGACTGAGTCTGGAATCCTGAAAGACCCAGATATGTCAGTTTTCGTAGCCGAATCTGATAGGGGGTAGCTTCTTACAGAGTTGGCGTTTAGCCATTCAAAACCCCAAACATTTGTCGCTGGCATGAGCTACTCTCCAAGTTATGCCCCTGGAGACAATACGGCTACCGCGTCTAGTATTCCTATTTCTCCAAGATAGCCGTCGCTAGCTGATCTGCTGATGGTGAACAGAACAACGTCGGATTCGGATACCGAGAAAGATGCGCTGGTCTTTTCTATGTAGTTGTCAGTAGACAGGGCCATACCAGTAGTGAAAGACAGGTAGGTGTCAGAAGAAGGTATGGCTGCTTGAGTTGTAGCCCTGGGCAATCTTCTGTAGCTGACAACCAAAGCTGGGAAGTTAGTGGTAGTAGCGTCTCCAGTCAACCAAAGACGCAACTTCAGTGTTGGAGAGCTAGGTAAACCGCCAGAGCCTGGCAGTTTAAACTTGTACCTTACTGAAGACGCTATTCCAGAAGGCATACCTAAATACATTATGTCGTCTTCGTATCTTTCCTTGACGTCTACTAGACGAACTACTTGCGGCACTAACAGACGCTCGACGCCTTCAAAGTTAGCCTCGATAGTCACTATGCCTTGGTGTATAGTCTGACCGCTTTCAACTCTTGAAGCCGTGCTGGTTATGCTGACAGAGTCGTTTGCAGCTTTGATTCCGCCTACTACGTATCCTCTCGTAAACGTAGTTCCAGACAAACTTTTCAAAGCTTTAGTGCTTACATGATCTTCAGTAGAGGAGATCATGAAATTGCTGTTCAATTTGATTTTTAGGTCGCCAGACACCGCTGCATTATTGTCTAGATTAGTCACAACAAGAGGAGAGTCTGCCCTCAGCGAACTGACGATGCTCACACCAGCAGCGTACCTGACTTTAGAAAAATACAGGACCAGGTCTCTGTAGCTGCTTGGCAAAGAACATGACGATGTGTTTGAAACTATTTCAGAAACGGCTTCGCCATAGCTGGTGTCAATATCCCAAGGAGCAGAGCCGTAGCAATCAGCCATCCACCATATGCCGTTCCTGTCAATTACGGCTATGCCGCCGTCACCTACAGGTATTTCTTGGCCAAAATTTCTAACGCCGCCAAATATAACCAAACAGGCAGACGATTCTGGAATAGGAGGCCAGTTGCTTTGCAGCTCTGGATGCTCTGGCAAGTTGTAGCCAAAAGCAGCGCCTACTGGGGCCAAGTCATTGAACGATGCGTGATCTGCTGGCAGCCAACCCTGAAGACTGGGGTCAGCAGACGTTATAGTGTAACGCTCGCCTATGCTTGGAGAATTTATAGCGCCTGCTGGATCAGTTGATAGCGCAATTCTGTAATGGCTGTGGCTGTCTGTTAAATTCTTTGCCTGAATTTGCACATAGACAGTATCGACACCGTCGTAGTAAAGAACGGGCACAGAAACACTAGACGATTGTTTTACAAGTTTGCCTGGCTCTAAACCTGACAAATAGTATCGTCCGTCTTCAGGTGTTCCTACAGTAGCTGCGGATATGTCTAAGGTAATGCGCCCAGCCGTAATTAAAGTGGCTACTGTGCTTGACGTTTTTTCGTATACCACACCGATAACTTCAGCTGACGGAGCGTTAGTTAAAATATTGTCTTGGCTCTGCTCAACCACGGCCAAAGCTTTTTCAAATCTTTGATTGTCTGCGTTCCAATAGACGGCGTTACCGACAACAACGTCGGCAGACACATTAACATCAAATGCAAATATGGCTTGTCCTGCTCCGTCAGCAGCCAAAGCGTCAATTCTGTCTTTTAGATATTGTGTGCGATCAGTAAGAGCGCGATCTGGACGGCCAGAAACTGTGGCGTCTACGCGTTCTCCGTCCTGAATGAAGTTTATGTTTGCATTCCAGCTTCCAGCCATCTAGCAGCCCTCTGGTCGGTTGAATTTTTGTGCTAGCTGCATGTATGTACGTCTGTAAGTATTCTACTAAAAATTAGCTTTACTTGAAACGTTCAACCCAGCTCACGCCTATTTGGCTAGAAGCCTGTTTAGCGACCATATTCGCAGTGCTGTAGTATTTCCTGGCGAATACTACATCTTGAGTTCTGTCGCTCCAAACAGGGGTGGCTACCAAAGCCACACCATAAACTTTGCTGTTGACTGTGTCAGAAAACGTCTTGCCGTTAACGCCCAAAACGCCAGAAGTTTGAGCTATAAACGTTAACTGATTGAAACTGATGTTTGAGTAGCCTGGAGCAACGGCTTTGGCTGGAGCCGACAGCATCGGTACTCTGAGATAGTCTTTGGTCAGAGAGGAAGCTAGGTTTGTGTAATATTCCAAACCTTCGCTGCGAGCGTAGGTTGGGACAGACGGAGTGCCAGAAGTGTTTTCAAACTCGATGTACATCGCTGACAGCTTATACGCTGGGTTGCCGTCTCCAAATAAATGGCAAGCTATCTCTCCCCAACTCCATTGAATTTGGTTGGCGCAAGTAGACAAAAGTTTCCACTCACCGCTTTCAACGCTGTAAGTAGATACTTCACCTTTTACTGCTGGGCTATTGTCCATGGCTTCCTCACACGATGTAACCGCGAACTAATCTACTGGTGATTATTTCTTGCGTGTTGTTTTCGTTATTGTTTTCCAAAGTGTTGGCAGTTCGGAAATTGGTTATAGTGTTATCTTCGTCTATTGTGCTGTTTTCTTCAATAGACGGCAACTCAACGAAAAGCAACAAAGTAGAATGCGGAGGCATAAGCTTTTTAACATAAGAAAGCTTATTTATTCCAACTGCGTCTGGATCGACCGCTTCCGCTTTCAAGCTGACAAGCAAAGCGCCGTATCTAAACAAGTTATCTACTAAAAACCCAAACGGATTTATTTCAGTTGGTAGGTTGTCGGCAGTAGGTTGGCCTACCTTTGTTGTCCTACTGTCTAAAGTTTCAGCTAGTGTTTTTCCACTAGCTATGCCAGCGGCATGAACTCTGTCCCAAAAAGCTTCCACATCAAACGGGTGGCCGCCGACTGGAAAAGTAATTATTGTCTTACCGTTAAGATCGGAAGTTACTGTGGTAGGAAGGTTTTTATTTTCAAAACCTATCTCTCCAGAGTAGCCTCCTGGCAATAAGTCCTTGTACAGGCCTATGCCGCTTATATCAGCTGGCACTTCGCCTCTGTTAAACTCGTAATATTTAAAAGCTGACGTTATTGACTGATCTTCTTTTAATTCGTCACCAATTGACACAGTCACGTCTGCGTTAAGAGACAGCTTGTAAATGTTTTTGTCTGTCACTACCAGTTTATTTCTAGAATCTTGCGATATGTCTGTTACCGTCTCATTGCCTTTGGCTAGAGGTATGCCTGTGGCTATGGATATGGCGTCTAGAGTTCTACCAGCGGAGGTGCCTAACACCAAGGAGTCAAACACGCTGTTTACTAAATCTTTGTAGCTCTGCGTAGTCTGAGCCCACAAAGAAACTACATACCCAAAATGGGTGTACACATACTGCTTGTCGATACTGGGTCTACACAGCCAAAGTATTGACTCTAAATCTCCATCATCTAATGTTTGTTGAGAAAACCCAGAAATAGTCAAAGGGTTTTGCCTGAATTGAATTACCTTGTAAGTTTTATTTATTACAAAGTCTATTCCACTAACCCATACTATCGACGGGTCAGTTATTCTATTTGTTATTATTTTGCAGTCTAAAAGGTCTTCGGATATAGGATAAACAAACGGAAGAGTCGCTGACCTTTTACCGTATATGGAACCGTCGCCGTAAGAAGTGTCTTCGCCGTACAGGTTGGGAAAGTCAGAAACAACAGACTGTTTAACAGAAAGAAACCTCCAGTATTCCTTTTTGTATAAAGGAACACCTATTCTGCTTCTACAGTCTATGGCTTCTTGTAGTCTGTCAAAGGTTTGTTTGGTAAGAGTCGATCTGGCTAGAAGAGCTTCGGCCAAAAAATTCTGACCTTGATACGTGTCGCTCCAAAATCCTCCCAACAGACGTAGGAGCTGTTCCCTGTCGTCTAGCTGGGTTGGAAAAGCGTCCATTAGGACTTCTTACCTTTTTTTGTAGAGTTCAAATCAAACTCAAACGTCATGCTTTGGATTTCTCCAAAGACTTGTCTGAATTTGGCTTTACCCTTTGTTGTGAAATCTTCTTGGTCAATCGTTATGTAGACATTGCTGTGCTTCTTGGCTGACAAAATGCTGTTGGCGCTGTTTGAATCTTTGCAGCCCATCACAAAAGCTGGAGGGTTGATAAGACCCCATCCGTAATCTTGATCAAAACCTGCTTGCCCTGCGTCAAACGCAGTCGCCTGAAGCTGCTTGAGTATTGAATCATGGCTTAGGTCTGGCGGCGTCTTAGTCTTTTTGGCCTTTTCATAAGCCAACTTTAAAGCCACAACACCAGACACAAAAGGAGCGGCCATGGAAGTTCCAGACAGCTTTGCAAAGTTTTTTGGAGGATAAGTCGATAGGATGTCTACTCCAGGCGCGGCGATGTCAACTTCAGCGCCCCTGCTGGAGAACTTAGCTATTCTTCTTTGAAAGTCTACAGCTGCCACAGAAATTACTTCTGAATATTTACCTGGGTAACCTACAGTTTGAGGTCCAGGCCCTTCGTTACCAGCAGCAGCTACCATCAACACGCCTTTGCTGTAAGCATGTTTGACGGCTTTTCTTATTTTTGGATCATCCACAGGAGCGCCGAAGCTCATTGAGATGATGTCTGCTTTTTTCTCTACAGCCCACAGTATGCCTTTGGCTATGGAATCTGGACTGCCGACTCCGTAGTCATTAAGAACCTTACCGACTAAAAGCTTGGAGTTGTGAGCAACGCCCACAACTCCAACATCGTTTCTTTCTGCGGCTATTACACCGCAGCAGTGGGTGCCGTGGCCGTTAGTGTCGCCTGGACCTACTTTGCTATTGGTAAAATCCGTAGCATCTTCGATCTGGTTTTTTAGATCTGGATGCAGAATGGCGCAACCAGTATCCAGAACCGCTACCTTTATTCCCCTGCCTGTAGTTTTTTTCCATATGCTAGGAATCCCAAGTTCTTTGAGACTCCAGTCCATGGATTCAGAGCAGGTCACCACAAGCTGGTGAACAGTGAAGTCAGGTATGCGGAAATCTGGATGCCTGGTTTTAGCCATCACAAACGCCTCTTACTTGGCAAGCCACTTGATAACCAGCTTGATGATTACAGGCAGCAGCCACATTGGAATAGCGGCCTTAGCTACAGGCTGGTCCGTGCTGACCAAAGCAGAAAGAGCCTCGGCAACCTTCTTCTTGGTCACGCGACCTTCTGGAACATTTGCAGAAACTGTTACAGCCGATCCAGCAAACGTCTCTACCAACCATTGAGCTACCTTTAGCCCAAGGGTAATAGCCTTCCACTTATCAAAGTTTTTCTTATCGCTAAGAAGTTGAACAAACTCCTGGATAAGCTCTGTAGGAAGGGCCACACTAGCATTGAAATCCGACATAGAGAACCTCCTTATCGCAACAGAACTGTTGCACGGTCATATTACCAGACTTCCTGTCAGATTTCGACTGCTAATTTAATTAACTGGTCAAATCGTCTACATTCTGCACAGAAAGGCCTACGTCTGCAGAGTCTAATATAAATATAGCTGTTTTTGGCGAAACCATAGCACTTGGTTCGTTAGGAATTTCAAGGATGTCGAAATCCCTTATGAATTTAAGGGTGCCGTCAGGCTTTCTGATTTTGCCAAACATTTCTATGCTACTTGCTGTTTGGGTCGAATTAAGGAATTCATGAATAACAGAATGCAGAGTAGAAGCAGCCAATCTTCCCACAAATCCCATATTGTTTACTTTATCTGCTAGAGCTTTTTTTATAGCGTCAGTATCTATAGCTGCATCAGTTAGCTTTTTGTAGATAACAAAAGACAATCTTAGATCACAGGGTACTGGTGCTTTTACAAGGACATCACCAGCTGTGGGCCTAACATCCCTACCTGCTACAAAGTCTTGCAGAGCACGAATTTGAGGCATGCCTCTTAAAAAGAGGTCGTAACTAGCGGTGCTGCCTACAGATAGCTGAGGATCTGTTGTAGTGTCGATAAACCTGACGACAGACGTTTGAAAACAGGAATAAGCAGCTTCAGCCGCGTTGGTTATGTCAGGTAGAAAAGTTGTGCTTTCTCCAGACAAATCAAAACTTCTAGCGTCTTGGTCTATTTCCAAACCTGTTTGGGTGTCGCTGTCCACAACATCTGACTTTAAAATTTTATTGATGTCATAGAATCCTGGCAGATCGTTTTTTAGTATCGCTACCTGCCACAGCCCTCCACCGTTCTTCCTTCCGACAAGGGTAGCGGTCTTGGTGACTTTTACTGTGCTAGGCACTGGTTGTACTTGGGTGTATATGTCCAACCGATTACCAGAAGCTATGGGGAACAAGCTGTGATACCTAACTTGTTCAGCGTCCCCAAAGCCTATGCTGGAAATGTCTAAAATTGACTTAAACGCCGCTTGATCTCTAATCATGGCGTTTATAGTTTTTCTGTTTGAAACATTCTTAGACGAGATGCCTTCTTGAAGCCTTGTAACAAAGGCTTCGTTGTTTTCGTAGTCCGCGCCGCTGGTAAAACTGCTTTCAGCATAAGCAGTAACAAAATAAGGAATAGAAGTAGATGGGGTAAGCTTTGTATTTCTTTTTATGTTACCGTCTGCGCCCACAGCGTCAGCTGTAAGTTGAATAGTGTAATAAAAAGTACCGTCGCCAACAGGTTTTATCAAAGAATCTGTAGAGTTGACTATCTGACTTTGCGATGTTCTTCCAAAAAATGTAGCTGTTGGAGTAAAAGTTTTACCGTCTGCGGAAAAAGTAGTGGCTATGGACACAGACGACGGTATGAATTGGTTGATTACTATTACAGCTCTTCCTGTAGCGTTGCTGCCAGGGTACCTTGTGGCTCTAAAGTTTGAAGCTATTTCATCTAAAACTTCGTCAGTAGCCAGAGTAGGATCTTGGCTAACAGCTAAAAGTGAGCCAGATTTTCTCAACACATCTGCGTATTGATCCTGACCTGTTTGAAGTATCGCTTCTAAATGAAACAAGATGTCGTACAGTACGCCTCGTCTAGTTTCCACATTTGGTGAATATTCCGAGACGCGCTGTACTATGTAAGCGTGCGCTTGGTCAACAGCTTCAGAATTTAAAGTAGTTAGATCGGGTAGTTCGATAGCCATTTTAGATTAACCCTGCTGTGACGCTTATAGGTAAGATCACGGTTCTAGAAGTCCCAGCAACGCTGAGCACGGTTACTTCTAGTATTAATTTACCATCATCTGTCAGAGAAAACCCGTCCAAAGTAGCTGTGGAATACCTCTCATCTTCTGGATCGGTTGATTTATCTTCGTTTTTTAAATTAGTGCCTACTTCTGATTCTGCTGCAGAAAAATACGCTACCACGTCTACGTTGTTTTGGATGCTTCCTGACCTGACGTTCGTGATAAACGAGCTACCTCTTTCAAGTTTGTAAGGAATAGAGCCAGTAGGAGTAAGAAACTCAAGCACCCACCTCTGAGCTAACTTCTGCACGCCAGTACAGATAAGTCCGCCATTATCGTCAGACACTAGTGACTGACTTAATTCTGTAACGCCTTTATTAGGCTGGAAAGCCAGTATGTCAAACTTTCTGCCTTGGTAGTCAGCTATGGTTGCCATTATTGGCCTCTAGATATTACATTCTGCAAGTTATTGATCGACCAATTCTCAAGGTTTCCTTCACCTTGTAGAAATCGCCTATCAGCAGCAAACAGTTCTGAACGTATTGTCCCAGCGTGCCTAGTTCTAAAAGCTCTGTCCATGGCTGCTAGGTAATCGCTTTGAAATTTCATAGCTATCTTGTCGGATACGGTGCCTGGGTCTTCTTGATTCATTATTTCGTTAAAGGTGTCTACTATTTCTGATCGGTCAAAGGCTTGCTTCATACCAGTCAGATCAGTCACATCCCCGTCCCAGCCTCCCGTGCTTGTGGCTCCAAGCATCCAAACCCTGCCTACGCCGTATTCTTTGGCAGCCTCTGAGCACTTTTTATTTTGTTCAGACAAAGCCTTAACCTGGTCCTGCATGGACGCCACGATCTTGGCTTTGCTTTTACCTTCAGCCATGTGTCACCTATAACAAATTGAGGTTGTCGCGCTTATCCAGTTCTTGTTGGATTTTATTTTTGCGAATACTAATAGCAGCAGGGCTAACGCGTAACTTTGCGGCTATCTGTTGATTAGAAAGTTGTTTCTTACCGTTAAGACCAAAAGAATGTTCCATAATTAGCTTGTCTACATCACCAAGACTGTCGTAGACAAATGAATGCCATGCAGACATTTCTCTTGAACCGCCTTGCGCTCTAACTTCTGGGTCATTGAAATCTGTGTTGTCTGATCCTACCATCGGTTTTAAAACAGAACCTTCGCTAGAAGGCAT